>WNFD01000236.1_pt1 | contig 72253 bp, 69 predicted proteins | sample 5400491 | NCBI WGS metagenome assembly WNFD01 (sample SAMN13153343, study PRJNA577476) | soil metagenome | isolation source: 120 cm saprolite under Douglas fir tree site 2 hole 2 replicate 2 | place: USA:California | collected 2015-04-18 | reverse complement strand
AGGTCGGCGACCGACTGCCCGAGGCTCTCCGCGATGGCCGCGAAGTGCTGCTCGTCGCCGGCGATCAGCGCCGGGTCGGCCTTGGGGGAGAGGTGGCCGGGAAGGTCAAACGCGCTGGTGGTCAGGGGGTTCACGTCATGCGATTATGCGGCATGACCCGGGTCTTGCCGCAAGCCCCCCGGTGCGCTATACGTTGAGAGTGGAAGGAGTGGGTACTCTCCTTTCCCTTGATCGTCCGCTGTGGACGGACAACCTCCTCGCGAAGCTGCGGCGCGTCGCGTACGGCGGTACCGTCGGCCCAGGATCTCTCATGGGCCCTAGGGGGGTCGGTACCAGCCTCCTGGACGGGGAACCAGCCAGCCGCCGCTACCGGTTCCACCCCCTGATCCGGCTGCACGCCCGCGGCCAGGCCAACGACAAGAGCCAGCAGCCGAACGGGAAGCCGTGACAGCACGCAGCACCGGGTGGCGCCCCCAGGTGGCGGTCGCTGGTCTCGCGGTCATCCCGCCAGTTACCGGCTCAGCCGGGGAGGACTCCCCCTACGATCCTGCCAGCACGTTCGGGGTCGGCGATCGCGTCGATCTCGGCGATCTTGCCGTTGGCGACGGTGAAGCCCATCACCGTCACGGGCTGTCCGCCTATCGTGACGACTACCCCGGCCGCTCCGCTCACGAGCGCGGCCTGCACGTGGACAACCGGACGGTCGAACCATGACTTGAGCCCGATTTGCGCCTGTCGGGCGACCGCCGCCGCACCATTGATCACCATGGAGGCCGCGGGGCGCGTGACGCCGGCGTCAATACGAAGTACGACGTCGGGGTCGAGCAGGGTGACGAGGGCGTCAAATTCCCCTCCTCGCGCCGCCGAGAAGAAGGCGTCGACCACCTCTCGCTGGCGGCCGAGATCAGGGTCCGGGACGGGTACCTCGGCGCCCTTCACCCGGCGCCGAGCCCGACTGGCGAGCTGCCGTGCCGCCGCGGGGGTTCGACCGACCATGGGGGCGATCTCCTCGAAGGGCAGCTCGAACATGTCGTGGAGCACAAACGCCAGCCGTTCAGCCGGGGCCAGGGTGTCGAGGACGACGAGGAGCGCGAGGCCGACCGAGTCGGCCAGCAGCGCCTCCTCCTCCGGATCGAGCTCGGAGACTGAGCTGACGACCGGATCCGGAACATGCACGCCGAGGGACTCCTCGCGGCGGATATTGCGCGACCGCAGCATGTTCAGGCACACCCGGGAGACCACCGTCGTCAACCATCCGCCGAGGTTCTCGACCTCGCCTGCCCCAGCCCGGCTCACCCGCACCCAGGCGTCCTGGACGGCGTCGTCGGCCTCGGTAAGCGAGCCGAGCATCCGGTAGGCCACCGCCCGCAGACGCTTCCGGTGCTCCTCGAAGCGATCCGTCAGCCACTCGCGCTCGTCCATCGGTCACATCCTCCCGTTCCCAGGTGTCAATACCAGTGACCCGTAGAACACGACCGATGTGACAAGCCACCCAGACACACCCGGAAGGAGAGCACGATGCGAGTCTTCGTTGCAGGGGCGACCGGTGCGATCGGTATCCGGCTCGTTCCCCAGCTGATCGACCGAGGCCATGAGGTGATCGGCACCTTCCGATCATCGCCTGAGAGGGCGGAGCACATGCAGGCCCTTGGGGCCGAGGCGATCGCGCTCGACCTGCTCGATGCCGCAGCCGTGCGCAAAGCCGTGCTCGACGCCAGGCCGGAGGTGATCGTCCACGAGGCGACGGCGCTTGCCGGTGGCGGCTTTTCCAGGAAGCTCGATAAAACCTTCGCCCAGACCAACCGGCTCCGGACCGAGGGCACCGACGCCCTCCTCGACGCGGCGCGCGAGGCGGGCGTGCAGCGGTTCGTCGCCCAGAGCTTCGCCCCCTACCGCTACGCCATGGAGGGTGGGATGGTCAAGACGGAGGACGACCCGCTCGTCCCAGTCCCGGCCCGGGGGACCGAGACGACGTTCGCCGCGATGGCCCACCTCGACCGGGTGGTTACCGCCTCCGGCGGGATCGCGCTCCGCTACGGCGGCTTCTACGGCAACGCCAGCGACCAACTCCTCAAGCCCGTGCGCAAACGGTTCATGCCGATCATTGGCAACGGCGAAGGCTTCATGTCGTTCGTCCACCTCGACGACGCCGCCGCCGCGACCGTCCTCGCAATCGAACACGACGGAGCCGGCATCTACAACGTCGTTGACGACGACCCCGCGCCACTTCGCGAATGGCTGCCCGCGCTCGCGAGCGTGCTGGGCGCCAAACCTCCCCGCCACATGCCGGCCTGGCTCGCCCGGCGCATCGCAGGCGAAGACGGCGTGAATATGGGAACCAGGACCCGCGGTGCCTCCAACGCGAAGGCCAAGCGCGAACTCGGATGGATCCCACTTTATCCTAGCTGGCGGCAAGGCTTCGCCGCCGCCTACGCAGGCCAGCAAGCACCCGATGCGGGCTCCGTCAATACAGAGCTTTATTCAGAACGGCTTCGCCGGTTACGGCCCTCCGGCCCGTGCCTGCGCCGGTGCGACGGCAGCGTTGGTTCTGAATAACGATGTTACGGCCGTTCTGGCGTTCCGGGGGTGAGCAGTCCTCGGTTGAACGCCTCGGCGACGGCGGCGGCGCGGTCGCCGACGCCGAGCTTGGCGTAGATGTTCAGCAGGTGGGATTTGACCGTGGCCTCGCTGATGAACAGCCTGGCGGCTGCCTCCCGGTTGGTGGTCCCGGCTGCTACCAGTTCAAGGACCTCGAGTTCTCGATGGCTGAGCGGCTCCGCGCCGCGGGTCCGGACCCGGCTCATCAGCCGGGTTGCCACCGATGGCGAGAGTACGGCCTGGCCATGGGCCGCTGCCCGGACCGCCCGCAGCAGCTCGGCGCGTGGAGCGTCCTTGAGCAGGTAGCCGGTAGCGCCTGCCTCGATCGCCGGCAGCACGTAGCTGTCGGTGTCGTAGGTGGTCAGCACGAGCACGCGCGCGGCGATGCCCCGCCTGGCTAGCTCGGTGATCGCGGTCAGGCCGTCCATGCCGGGCATCCGCAGGTCCATGAGGATCACGTCGGGCCTGAGGGCCTGGGCGAGACGGACTGCCTCGGCGCCGTCGGCGGCCTCGCCGAGTACCTCGAACCCCGGATCGGGCGCGAACGTGCCGCTCAGCCCGTCCCTGACCACGGGGTGATCATCCGCGATCAGCAGCCTGATCGGGGCGGCGGCCTCGCCGGCGGCCGCGCCGCCGCTCTGGCCGCCGGTCTCCGGGCCGGGCTCGGGGCGGCTCACGCGCGGGCCCCTGCGGGCGCGGCCGGGATGCAGGCCGAGATCGCCGTGCCGGCGCCCGGTTCCGATTCAACCTGCAGCGTTCCCGACAGGCCCTCGATCCGCTGCCGCATCGCGACCAGGCCGAACCCGCCGCCACCGCCCCGGTCAAAGCCCGTGCCGTCGTCGCGCACGTCCAGGGCGAGCTCATGCTCCATGTAAGACAGCGTCACCCCGACCCTGGTCGCCTGCGCGTGCCTGGCGACGTTGGCCAGCGCCTCCTGCGCCGCTCGCAGCAGCGCGAGCTCGGCTTCCGGCCGCACCGGCCGCGCCGTGCCGGTCGTCGTGACCTGGACCGTGATCCCGTACAGCGCCGACCAGCGCCCGGCGACGCCGGCCAGCGCCTCGCTCAGCCGTGCCGTCTGCAGCGGCTCAGGACGCAGCGCGTCCACCGACCGCCGTGCCTCGGACAGGCTCTCCCTGGCCAGCCTGGTCGCGGCCGCGAAATGCCTGCGCCACCCCGCCGGATCCTGCTCGGCCTGCTCGGCCGCCTGCAGCTGGGTGATGATCCCGGTGAGCCCCTGGGCCAGGGTGTCGTGAATCTCCCGTGCCATCCGCTGCCGCTCGTCCAGGACTCCGGCCTCCCTCGCCTGGGTCAGCAGCTGCTCATGCAGGCCCGCGTTCTCGGCCAGCGTCGCCTCGAGCCTCCGGTTAGCCCCGGCTAGCTCTTTGAGTGCCTGCCGGCGCTGATCGTCCTGCTCCAGCCTGATCCTGGTGAACCAGACGATGGCGCTCACGACGAGAACGTTCGCCACGATGTTAAGCGCCAGGACAATGGGCCTGGGATCCCTGCCCGACTGCGCGATTCCCGTCACGATCGCCACCGATTCCATGGCGAGCGCCCGCCACGGCCAGGGCATGAAGATCGAGTAGAAATACCCGGTGAACGCGAAGAAACCGAACCAGGGAGCCCTGATCACCAGGACCACCGCGATCGCGACCAGGCCGATAAAGAACACCGCCATCAGCGGCGGGCGCTTCTGCCACGCGGGATGCAGGGTGAACATCCACAGGATCCACGCCGCGGCCAGGGCGCACAATGAGAGGTTGATGAGCAGGGGATCCCCGTGCTCGACTATCAGCGTGATCACGGCCGAGACCGCCAGCCCCGCATACGGCCAGGTGACTATCGCTGAGTACTGTCGCCGCTCCCACATATCCAGCCGGGAGCCGGGCACCGGACTGCTCATTCTGCGCCCTCCATCTTGAAACTACTCCCAGCGAAACAATCTAGCCGCGGCCAGCCCGAACGCCACCGCGTAGGCCGCCATGGTCAGCAGCTGCTCCGGGTGCGGCCAGTGCCCCAGGGCCGCGTCCTGCAGTGCCTGCACCGCGGCCCCGAGCGGGGCGGCATGGCTGATGTGGCGGAGGACGGAGGGCATCACGGGGAGAGGCAGGAACAGCCCGGCGAAGAACATCATCGGGTAGAACAGGATCAGCCCGATCGCCTGGGCGGCCCGGCCGGTTGCCGCGACCGCGGCGATGAACAGGCCGATGGACATCAGCGCGGCGGCGGCGAGCAGCGCCGCGATGACGAACCCGGCGAGCTGCCGTGGCAGGTGCACGCCATACCCGAGCCTGGCCACCGCGAGGATCAGGGTCACCGTGACCCCCGCGATGGCGAGGTTGATCACGAGCTGGGCGGCGAGCACCCGGGCCGGACCCGCCGGCGTGGTCTGCAGGCGGCGCAGGACGCCCTTCTCCCGGTAGCCGGCCAGCACCATCGGCAGGGCGATGAGCGAGAGCATGGCCAGCGAGAACGCGATCAGGATGGGGACGTAGGCGTCGAGCAGGGTGTGGCCGCTGAGGTACGTGCGCGGCTGGGTGTAGAACGGGACGCTGCCGAAGACGATCAGCAGGAGCAGCGGGAGCCCCACGCTCCGGATGAGCCCGACTCGCTCGCGCGCGAACAGCTTCAGCTCGGTGATGGTGAGTCGTCCAAGCGCGGAGCCCCGGGCGGCGGTCGGCGGTACTAGCCCCGGGGGACGACCCCCGGGATCCCCCGCAGGGCATGCGGAAATGACAGACATTGTCATCGCTCCTGGTTCTTGCCGGTCAGCGCGACGAACGCGTCCTCCAGGCTGGCCTGCTCCACCCGCAGCTGCCGGGCCACGATCTGATTGCGGGCCAGCACGGAGGTGACCGCGCTGAGAGCGTTGCTGTTACCTGTGACCACCACGACATCGCCCCTGCGGATGACGCTGGTCACGTCGGGCAGGTGAGTCAGCAGCCCGTCGTCCAGCGGAACGGACGGGCGGAACTGGATCCGCTGCTCCACCTTTACGCGCTCGGTCAGCGCGGCCGGGGTGTCCACCACTACGACGCGGCCCGCGTCGATCAGCGCCACCCGGTCACACAGCCGCTCGGCTTCCTCCATGAAGTGGGTGACGAGCACGATCGTGACCCCGCGGGAGCGCACGCCCTCGATCAGCTCCCAGGTATCGCGCCTGGCCTGCGGGTCCAGGCCGGTGGTCAGTTCATCGAGCACCGCCACCCGCGGGCTCCCGACCAGCGCCAGCGCGATCGAGAGCCGCTGCTTCTGGCCGCCGGACAGCTTGCCGAACCTGGTCTTGCTCTTGCCCGCGAGCCCGAGCACGTCCATGAGCGCATGCCAGTCGGCCGGGAGCCGGTAGAAGGAGCTGTAGAGCTTCAGGGCCTCGGCGACCTGCAGCCGGTCGGGCAGCTGGCCGTCCTGGAGCTGAACGCCGAGGCGCTGGGTCAGCTCGGCCCGGTCCCTGCGGGGATCGAGCCCGAGCACGCTGATCCCGCCCCCGTCCGGCGCCCGCAGTCCCTCGATGCACTCCACGGTCGTGGTCTTGCCCGCGCCGTTGGGGCCGAGGATCCCGAAGATCTCGCCCTCCTGCACGGTGAAGGAGACATCGTCGACCGCCACGGTGTCCCCGTAGCTCTTGTGCAGTTGATGCACCTCGATCACTGCTGGCATGCGCTCGTCCTTCCGGCTCCGGCCCTGCGCGGCTGGGTGCCTTAAGCCTCGCAACACCGCGACCGGGCACGCATCGACCGGCCAGCCAGATTTCACCGGGCGGCGGCTGAACCGCCGGACCGGCCGGACGGCTGAGCCGATCCGCCGATCGGCTGACCGTGAGGCCGGAGCCAGGGAGTCCTGCACCAGAGGCAGAGGACCGGGCAGGACACTGCCATCACGCTCCCGTTCGGCCTAGTTGCCCTAAGTACGCTGGGTCGAGCGGCCGCTCTTGGCCGGTCCTCTCGTTCACGCTTGGCGCCTCCGGAACCGGGTCCTGTCAGCTGGCGCCGGAGAGGCTGATTACGCGGCGCCGTCCCGCGGTTCTGTGTCCTGCTGGCGGAGGATGCCGCGAAGACGCTCGACCTCCTCGCTCAGCCGGTAGAGCCCCTCGGCCAGGGACGGAAGGTCCGGGTGCGTGGTTGCCCACTCCTCGTGGCGGGAGGCCTTCTCAGCGAGCAATTGCCGTTCCCGGTCGCGCAGCGCCGCCGCCTTCTCGAAGTCCTCGGCGCCGATGGCGGATTCCTTGTCGCGGCGGGCCTGAGCGATCTCCCGGTCGAGCTCGCCCGTGTCCGGCCCGGTGCCCGCGCGCTGCTCGACGGCCGACAGGCGCGAGTCCATCGACTCGACCCGGCCGAGCACCTCCGACAGCAGCTTGCGCTCCCTCCTGCCAGCCGGGCCGGTACGCGGCGCGGCGCCTGCGGTTCCCGGCTCATCCTCGCCTCTGTCCCGCAGCAGCTGGATCACCTGCTGGCGGACCCTGTTCAGGTCGGCACCCAGCTTGACGAGCACCTGGGCCGCCACGCCCTCGCCCTCGCGGATCAGGCCCAGCAGGATGTGCTCGGTGCCGATGTAGTCGTGGCCGAGTTGCAGCGCTTCCCGCAGTGACAGTTCCAGCACCTTTTTTGCCCGGGGCGTGAAGGGTATGTGCCCGGATGGCTGCTGCTGGCCCTTGCCGATGATCTGCTCGACCCCCTGGCGTACCGCCTCCAGGCTGATCCCCAGCGACTCGAGCGACGCGGCCGCCACCCCCTCGCCCTCGTGTATGAGGCCGAGCAGGATGTGCTCGGTGCCGATGTAGTTGTGGTCGAGCATCCTGGCCTCTTCCTGAGCCAGCACCACAACCCGCCGCGCCCGGTCAGTGAACCGCTCGAACATGCCCCGATCCGCCCTTCTGAGCCTTATCCCGGCTGCCCCCCGTCTTCTAGCAAGATACATCGCGTCTTCGATTTCGCAAGATATATCGTGACTTCAGTAAAGCTGCATTCCCGTTGAGCTCGCATCTTGCCTGGTTACGGGCTGCGGCAATCCCGCTGAACCGCCAGAGCCACGCATCCGTATTTAAGGCGTGAGGACTCTCCTTTGGACTGCCGCGCTGGCGAGCGTGGCCGTGCTCGCGGTCGGCACGACAGCCCAGGCCGCAGGCAGTTTAGGCACCGTAGCGAGCCCGAGCCCGGGGGCGGACTACAACGAGCTTGACGGCGTCGCCTCGGTCACCGCCAGCAACGCGTGGGCCGTCGGCTTCCAGCGCAGCACGGGCCTGCTGTTCCATGTGCTCGTCGAGCACTCGAACGGGACAGCGTGGTCGGTCGCCGCGTCCGCGGCCCGTCCGGCCGCTGACGATACTCGCCTGCACGCGGTCGCCGCGGTGACGAGCAGCGACATCTGGGCAGTGGGCAGCGAGACGACGTTCACGCCCACGACGTCGAACTCCCGCAGCCTCATCGAGCACTGGAACGGCACGGCGTGGTCGGTTGTGCCGTCCCCGGCGGGCGAGCCGGCGAACAGCGTGCTGCTCGCGATCACGGCGGTCTCCGCCAGCGATGTCTGGGCCGTCGGCCACAGCACGCTTCCCATCGGCCAGAGCGACGGGACGCTGATCGAGCACTGGAACGGGCTGGCCTGGAGCATTGTGCAGGGGGCGTCGCTGGTCTCCACCGGAAACGCCTACCTGCTGAGCGTGGCTGCCGTGTCCTCGAGCGACGTGTGGGCGGTAGGCCGCAACGGCCGCCACCCCACGCCTGTGATCGAGCACTGGGACGGAGCGAGCTGGACGCAGGTCACCCAGCCGGTCAGCGGGTACGACAGCGGCCTGAACTCCGTCGCGGTGATCAGCGCTACCGATATCTGGGCCGTCGGCGAGCAGAACCTCTTCCAGACGGTGACCGAGCACTGGGACGGGACAAGCTGGACGCTCGTGCCGAGCCCTTCCGTCACCGCGAACAGCGCGCAGGACATACTGAGCAGCGTGGTCGCGCTCGGCCACGGGGACGTCTGGGCGGTCGGCAGCACGATCGTCGACTACAAGACCCTCGCCGAGCACTGGGACGGCACGTCCTGGCAGCTGGTGCCGTCGGCTAACTCCACCGCTGGCGCCAACGCTCTCAGCGCCGCGTCAGGGACAGCCGCGGGCCAGCCGCTGTGGGCGGTCGGGTTCAGCAGCAGCAGCGGGACGCCGCAGTTCACCACTCTCGTCGAGACCACCACCGGGTAGGCTCCGGCCCAGGGAGCGGCCGGGGTCCGCGCCCGACCTGACCTCCGCGACGCCGGAAAAATCCTATGCCGAACGGAAGCGCGGTGACACCCCCAGCAGGCTCGCCCATGCCCCCGTGATGGGTAGAGTGCCGCGGGTGGAGACGGTCCAGGTCGAGGTGCTCAGTGAGGTGACCGGTGAGGTCGTGGCGGCATTTGAGCGGCTGCTGCCTCAGCTGTCCGGCTCGGCGGAGCCGCTCAGCCCTGAAGCGCTGAACCAGATCGTGTCGTGTTCGTCGAACCGCGTGCTGGTCGGGCGCGGCCCGGACGGGATCGTCGGGACGCTGACCCTGGTGATGTTCCCGATTCCGTCGGGCCTTCGTGCCCGCATTGAAGACGTCGTGGTGGATGAAGCCGCCCGTGGCCAGGGCATCGGCGCGCTGCTGACCCTGGAGGCCATGCGGCTGGCGCGCGATGCGGGCGCCCGGACCGTGGACCTGACATCGCGGCCGCCGCGAGCTGCCGCTAACCGCCTGTATCAGCGGCTTGGCTTCCAGTTGCGTGACTCGCAGGTCTACAGGTGTTCCATCGGGGCTGAGGGCACCTAGCCGAAGCTGACCGTCAGTTGGCGACGCAGATGTGCCGGTGCACGGTCGCCGGATCGTTGAGCAGCGTGAGCATGCAGGCGGCGAGGTCGGCGCGGGAGATCGCGAATCCGTGTGGCAGGTTACGGTCGATCGCGGTGCGGTAGGTTCCCCTGGCGGCTTTGCCCGTCAGCGAGGGCGGGCGCATGATTGTCCAGTCCAGGCGGCTCTCGCGGACCTGGTCCTCGGCCTGGCGCATGTCGGCGCAGACGTGGCGCAGTAGCGTGCCCCGTACCAGTGGCTTGAGCAGGTAGCGCAGGTAGGGGCTCTCGCCTTCGTCGGCGACGACGGAGCCGCTGACCGTGACGAGCCGGCGGACACCGGCTTCCCGCATGGCGTGGATGATGCTGCGCACGCTGTCCTGGCTGATCGTGGTCCGGCCCGTTCCGTGCGGGCCGATTGCGGACAGGACAGCGTCCGTGCCTGCCACTGCCGGGCCGATCGAGGCTGGGTCCATGACGTCGGCGGTGACGATCCGCAGCCGCTGCCGGTCCGGGACGTCGAGCCGGGCAGGGTCGCGGACGACCGCCGTGACCTCATGATCGGCCGCGACCGCCTGCTCGACAAGGCGTGTCCCGGTTGCGCCCGTTGCGCCAAAGATTGTCAGCTTCATGATGCTTGCCTTCCTGTACGGGCCGACCGTGGCGAGCGTCCACCATCTGCCGGGTCATGAGGAGCGACCCGTTCGACCGGCCTTCAGCGCATTGGTCTTCGTGTTTCATACAATATTAGTACAGTATCATATGAAGCCAGTAACGTTTGCCCTCGGTCCGGTCCGGTCTAGACCGGGGCGGGGGTTTGGCTGGAGTGGTTGTTTCGTGTGGATGCCTCGGTAGTGCAGTTCTAGCTACACCAGCGAGGCATCCACACGAATGGCTGGCAGCGGGTTGTTCTCCGGTCTAGACCGGTCTAGACCGGTCTAGACCGAGGTGCCTGGGAGGCTATTCAGGTGGATGCTGGGTGTATGACCGGCCTGGGTGCGGCACCGCCGTCCGGGCGCTGCGCGACCGCAACGCGGAAGTGCTCCGCGTCTGCCCGGGGGAGGCGCGCGGCGTGGGTGACCTGATGCTCCTGTCGAACTCCTTCAGCCCCGGGCAGGGGCCGCTGGAGCACGCTATGGACGCGCTCGCGGCGCTGCTGGCCGGCTGCCGCCGTGTGTTGTTCGTGCCATACGCGGGCAGCGACCCGGACGCCTACACCGACGCGATGCGTGATGTCCTCGCGGTCCTTGAAGTGCAGGTCACCGCCGCCCACCGGGCGCCGGACCCGATCGAGGCCCTGGCCGGAGCCGACGCCGTGTTCGTCGGCGGCGGCAACTCGTTCCGCCTGCTGCGCGCCGTGCAGCGCAACGGCCTGCTCCCCGCGATCCGTAACCGCGTGCAGACCGGGATGCCATACCTAGGGGTCAGCGCCGGGGCGAACCTGGCCTGCCCGAGCATCCGCACCACCAACGACATGCCGATCGTGCAGCCAGCCTCCCTCACCGCCCTCGCGCTGATTCCCTTCCAGGTCAACCCGCACTACCCCGCCGCCCTCCGCGACGGCGCGTCTGCCATCGAAGCACGCGACGCCCGCCTCCGCGAGTTCCTCGAGGAAAACGATGTACCCGTCCTTGGCCTGTGCGAAGGCGCCTGGCTGCACGTCCACGGCACGCAGGCCCACATCGGCGGGACCGCAGGCGGACGGATCCTTACCCGGGGCAACGAGCCCCGCGCCGTCCACCCCGGCGACAACCTCACCGCCCTGCTCGACACCCACCCCAGGTACGACTCACCAGCCCCCTGACGCCCCGTTCCAGCCTGACTGGGCGCGGCCGTACCCGCCGCAGACGGTGCGCGGCCCCACTCCGGCCATGCTCGACGGGAGCGGCCCAGCCACGCGGTGAACGATCCGAGGCCACGCCCCCGTCCTATCGAGGTCACCGGTATTCCCTGCGGACGCCGCCCAGGTGTGAAGGCGGCAACTGCCGCCCGCTGCCGCAGGTCTCCATGATCGTGTGGAGAAACCCGCATATGGGGCTTGCAGACAAGCAACCTGGGCGTGTCGCCGGGCAGCGTTTCGTGTGGATGCCGCAGTGGTGTAGCTAGAACAGCGCTACCGAGGCATCCACACGAAACGGCACCTCCACCAGCCCGCCTCCCGGTCTAGACCGGTCTAGACCGGGAGGGCGGACTCTCGCCCGTCGACGCGGCTCCGCCGGATGGCGGCTACGATCGCATATCACAGCAAGATCAGACAAATCAGGAAAGATAACACTATTTCATGACAGGGCCATGCGCAGGTAACTCCCCACGATCAAGGCTGGCAGCACCGGGCGATCCGGCCGGGTGGGTGGTCATTTTCGGTTCAGGCTGCTGACTTCACCCTGCCGGTGAATGCGGCCCACGCGGCGGGCGTGAAGACCAGTTTCGGGCCGTCTGGGTCTTTGGAGTCCCGGACAGCGATCATGCGGGCGGGCGCCTCTGCCGAGCGCCGTCTGCCGTGACTTCGACGCAGTTCCCGCCGTGGCCGTCTGAGTGGCTGGACTTGCGCGACCACGCGCTGTCAAGGTGCGTGGTCATGGTCGATCTTGCTTTACCTGGCTGGTGAAGGCCTGCCAGGTGGCGTGGGTGAAGACGAGCTTGGAGCCGTCTGGGTTCTTGGAGTCCCGGACAGCGATCATGCGGGCGGGCGCCTCTACGGAAGCGCCGTGTGCCGCGACTTCGACGCAGTTCCCATGGGCGTTGGAGTAGCTGGACTTGCGCCACCGAGGGACGGGCGGGTCCATATTCATGATCGATCTTCCTTCATCAAGCTGGCGATCAGGTCGCGTGACCTCTCGGGGGAAAGCGCCACGGCGCGGAGCATATCGAACCACAGCGAGTAACGGGTCACCTGCTCCGGGTGCTCGACGATCTGCGCCAGGTCATGAACCTCAAAATACGCGATCTCGGGCTCACCGGGCTGGGTGAGTAGCTCCAGCGGTCCGCCAAGGCCGGGATGGGCACCGACGTCCAGCGTTACGACCTGGATGATGATCTTCGGGCGTGCGCTCGCCTCCAGCAGCCTGCCGAGCTGCTCGCGCATCACGGTGTGTCCGCCGACCTGGCAACGCAGTGCGATCTCGCTGATAATCACCCAGAGCAGCGGGGGATTGTCACGGTCCAGGATCCGCTGCCGTTCGGCACGGCCCTCGACCTTCTCATCGATCGAGTCCCCGCCTTCGCCCGGCTGGCCCGCCGTGATCACTGCGCGGGCGTAGTCCTCGGTCTGCAGCAAGCCCGGGATGACAAGCGGCTCCCATGCCCGGATTTCGACTGAGGCTTCCTCATAGTCGAGGAAGGGCAGCAGCGACGCCGGGTAGGCCGCTCGCTTGACCAGGGGAAACAGGCGCATGAGTGCGTCGTCGGTGTTGAGTTCCTTGTCGCAGCGGCCGACCAGGTCGCGTCGCGGCACCCGCCGGGCGGTCTCGATGGCGGCGACGAGCGAGGCGGAGTAGCCGATCCGGTCGGCGAGCTGCGCCTGGATCAGGCCGGCCCGGTTCCGGTAATGGCGCAGCTCGGCGGCGAACAGGTGCAGCGGGCTCGACGACGGGTCGATGGGCACGGGATTCTCCCCTCCGGCCTGGGCCCCGGCCTCCAGGCACGGCGTACGACAGCCCCGGCAATTCTTACCGCGTCGGCCGGCGCCTTACGGCCGCCCCGTCGCGGTGTCACGCCTTTCCAAGGGTAGTCAGCTGGCGACAGAGTGTGAGTCATAACAGGCCAGGCAGGCCAGGAAACCACTGATCGGAGGCACCATGATCGACATCCTGGACACCCGGGAAAGCCCTCACGCCGGCTCTCGTGACGAGCATGCCCCCATCGACGCCGAGCTAGTCGACGCCGAGCGGGACGACGTGGAGGACGTCGAACGGGATGACGTGGAGGACGTGGAGGAGGAGGACGGGTTCCAGGACCCCGCGTCGCTCGCCCCGCTGTGCGGCGCGGAGGAGTACCAGGAGCTGACGGCAGGAGTGATCGAGGACTCCAGGCCGCGCCTGTTCGCCGTGTTCCAGGATTTCGGTGATCGCGTCGACGGCCGGGTGGCCGCCTGGGGCATAGCGTTCGACGATCACGCGGAAGTCATCGGCGTCGACGGCGGGCCGAGGCTCAACCTCCGGTCACCTGAGCGGGCAGTGGCCAGGTTCACGCAAAAGCCCCAGATCACCGCCCGCCTGGTGTGGCTCTGACCCATTCCAACGGCGTCGATCCGGGGATCGACGACCCCAGAGGGTCCACAATCCCCGGATCGACACCGTCCAGGGGAAACGCACGGGAGTGGTCCAAGGGGAGCGATCCCGGGTTCCACCACCACCTGGGGTAGTGGAACCCCGGTTTCATCCCCCGCTGCGTCGGCCTGCCCGGCTCCGGGACCGCTACCTGGGGGGAGCGATCCGGGGTTCCACCACCACCTGGGGTAGTGGAACCCCGGATCCATGCGCACCTGACCGTCACGATCCCGGGATCGACGCGGAGCGCGGCCCAACCGGTGTGATCCGCGTATCCACCGGCACCTGGCCGGTGTGATCCGCGTATTCATCCGGTTGGGGGTGGGCCGGGTGGCGGGGCGGGGAACCGGTGCGATCCGCGTATTCACCCGCACCTGGCCGGTGTGATCCGCGTATTCACCACGGTCGGGAGGAGTCATACGGGCGGCGCCACGTCGGGCAATCGTGCAACCCCCGAAGACCTTGCGGCTGACCGCCAACGCGTTGAATGGCGACTCTCTACATGTTCCGCGACCACATTTCGGGTATAACAGACGTGCTCATGGTCGTAACGTGTAGTAAGTGGGCGGGTCCCGCCCGGCGGGGGCCGGCTTCGTGCCTCCAGGTCCAGACCGGGGGGGCTGGGGGTTGTTTTGTGTGGATGCCTCGTCAGTGCAGTTTCAGCTACACCGGTGCGGGATCTCGCGCGATTGTTGAGGCAGGACTCGCGCGTGGGGGACGGCGCAACGGCCCAGGACAATCAGTGCATTTCACGAAATCTCACGAAATTTCGTGAAATGCGGGCGGTTGGCTGTCTTCGGGGTCGCGTTAGGCGGGGGCGTTGGCTGGCTTCCACTTGATGCTGCAACCTACGCTCGGGGTGTGCGGGCCGGGAACGGGCTTGCCGTCGAGCACGAGATCGATCGCCGCTCGCAGCGAACGGCCGTCGTTCGGGATCTTGTTACCTGGCCGGGCGCCGTCCATCTGGCCACGGTACGCGAGCGAGCGGGCGCCGTCGTACAGGAAGAAGTCCGGCGTGCAGGCCGCCTTGTACGCCCGCGCCACGTCCTGGGTCTCGTCGACCAGGTACGGGAACGCGAAGCCGGCCCTGCGCGCCTGCTGCGCCAGGTGGGCGGCGTCATCGTCCGGGTAGCTCGCCGCGTCGTTGGCGCAGATCCCGGCTGCGGCGAGGCCGGCCTGAGCGCAGTCCGCGACCAGGCTGGCGAGGCTACCCTCGACGTGCCGTACGTACGGGCAGTGGTTCGACAGGAACACGACGAGCAGCGCGGGTGCCCCGGCGAAGTCGGCGAGCGCGACCGAGCGCCCCTCCACGGATGGCAGTTCGAAGTCGGGAGCGGTGGTGCCGAGCGGCACCATGAAGGAGTTCACGGCTGGCATGCCCCAATTCTGCCTTGCCCGCCGTCGACACAGCGCGCGAGCGCAGGATCCTGCCCGTCGCGAGCGCAGAGAAACTCTGACCGCCGCAGGCGCCGGGGCGGGTTGCAGAGCGGGGGAGTGAGGATGGTCATCCTGACCTGGTTGAATTACGCTGGGTATTCGATATGATTACCTGCTGTGACAAAAGCTGCGATCATATCTGAGTTCCTGCGCGCCCAGGCGCGATGGCGGCTGGACTGCGCTGGTGCGCCGCCGGTCCCCGTCGGGCGGTGCGTGGTAGCCCTCCTGGACGCCGCCGTCTACGTGGCTGCGCTGCCGGAGGACGATCCTGACCTGACCGCGCTGGCCGCCGGGGGAAATTTCCACGGCGACGTGTTCGACCCGGGAGACGCGGGTCTGGTGATAGCCAGGCGATGGCAGCTCGCCGAGGGGCCGCCAGCGGGACCGCGCGCCCTGCTCGCGGCGCTGGTCGCGGCCGTCGGCGTGTCGCCAGCCCGCGTCGCCAGCGTGCCACGGCCGGCCAGCGCGATCGACCCTGTCAGGGGCGCGTTCACCTCGGGCACTGTCGAGTCAGTGCTGATCAGGGTCGATCCCGTCCGGGACCGGGGCGAGCCGGGCCGGGGCGGCGCTGGCGGGCCCGCGTGGCGCGGGATCGGACCGCGGTCCGCGCACGGCACGGTCCCGCTGCCGCGACGCCCCTAGCGCCAGGGCACTGTCGCCCTCCAGCCGGCCAGCACCCGTCATGCCAGCCGCTCCTCGAAGACAGTCGGCCTACAGCCAGCCGCGGCGGCGGAAGAGGGCAAGCAGGCCGGCGACCGTCGCCACCTCGACGCCGATCCCCATGCCTATGAACGCGCCGAAACCCGTCAGGTGGCTTATCATCCAGCCGAAGTTCTGGCCGAAGAAACCGGTCAGGAACGACAGCGGCAGGAAGATCGTGGCGATCACCGTGAGCTGCTTCATCACCACGTTGAGCCGGTTGGACACCACCGACAGGTAGGCGTCCATCGAGCCGCTGAGCAGGTCGCGGTAGCTGTCCACCAGGTCGCTGATCCGGATCAGGTGGTCGTAAAGATCGCGGAAGTACCGCTCGGTCTCCTGCGTCATGCCGGGCAGCTCCGTCACGCCCCCAAGCAGCGACGCGAACATATCCCGCTGCGGGGTGATGACCTTGCGGATGCCGACGAGCCAGCGCTTCATCGTGAACAACTCGCCCAGCTGCGCGTCGGTCGGCTTGTCGAGTATCTCGTCCTGCAGCGTGTCGATGCGGTCATCGAAGCTGGACAGGACGGGGAAGTAGCTGTCGACCAGGCTGTCTATCAGGTGGTGCAGGACGATCAGGCGGTTCGGCGACTTGCCGACGTGCCGCTCGAAGCGGTCGCGCAGATCCTTGAAGGCCGTGCAGCCAGCCCGCCGGACGGTAACGAGGTAACGCTCGGAATAGAAGCAGTGCACCTCGACCAGCGGTTCGCCGATGGACTGCGCCCCGTAGACGACCAGGTACGTGAAGTCGTCGTACTCTTCCAGCTTCGGGCGCTGGCCGAGTTCCTGCGCGTCCTCTACCGCCAGCGGATGGAGGCCGAACACCTCGCGCAGCAACGCGACCCCGTCGGAATCCAGGCCCCGGATGTCGAGCCAGAGCAACTCGTCCTTGCCGAAGAGGCGCTCCACGGCCTCGCGGTCGAGATCGACCTGCGAGCCGTCCATCGCGATCAGGTGTCCGTCCACCATGCCATCGTGCCAAACCCCGGCGCCGGGCGCGCTCACCCCGGAGAAGCGACGTCGCCGGCCGTGGATAGGTGTGAGTCCCCGGCTGGACGCGGCGTCGCTGGCCGGGCATACGGTCGTCGCAGGAGGATGATCACAAGCACGCCGCCGAGCACCCCGGCTGTCCCCGCGACGAGGCACACCTGGGACAAGGCGGACGCCGCCGCGGCGTGCACGAGATTTCCGGTAGCGGCACGCTGCCCGGCCTGGGCGTGCGCGATCAGGGCATCTCCCTGGCCGGCGGCCAGCGCACGGGACTCCGCCGCCGCGTCGGCCAGGTGCGCCCGGCCGCGCAGCGCGTTCGCGGCACGCGACTGGAAGATCACGCCGGAGACCGCGATACCCAGCGCGTAGCCGAGCTGCCTGAAGGTGGTGACCGCGCCGCCAGCCATGCCGCTGCGTTCCGGCGGCACCATGCCAAGCGCGGCCGAGGACAGCGGCGGAATTGCCAGGCCGACGCCGACGCCTGACACGATCAGTCCGGGCAGCAGCACGGTCCCGGTGGACCCGGCCTTGACCACCGTCTGCAGCAGCGCGCCCGCGCCGATCAGGAGCAGGCCGCCGCCAACCGGCCACCGGGGCGCCCAGCCGTGCAGGAAGCGCCCGATGGCAACGGAGACGACGAGTGAGGAGACGCTCATCGGAACCAGGTTCAGCCCTGCTTCGATCGCGCTGCGGCCAAGCACCGACTGCAGCCACAGCGAGCTGTAGACGAGGTAGGCGAAGGCGCTTGCGCTTATCAGCGCCGAACCGATCATCAGGCCGGTAAAGGCCGGCCTGCGGAAGAGCGCGAGGTCGAGCAACGGGCTGGCGCGCCGGTGCTCGACGGCGACGAACCCCGCGAGCGCGACGGCCGCGAGCACGAGCGGGACATCCACCGCCGCTGAGGTCCAGCCGTCGGCACTGACCCTGGTCAGCGCGTAGGTGAAGGCACCGGTGGCGAGGGTGAACGTGGCGACGCCGGGAAGGTCGACGCGGACCGGACCGCCGGCCCGTGACGCTGGCAGTACCCGCAGCGTGAGCGCGACCGCGGCGACACTGACCGGCAGGTTGACCAGGAAGATCCAGCGCCAGCTCAGGTACTCGGTGAGAAGGCCGCCGGCGATCGGCCCGAGCGCCGCGGCGACGCCGCTCACCGCGCCCCACACCCCGAACGCGACCCCGCGTTCCCGGCCGGAGTAGGACACGCTCAGCAGGGCGATGGTCGTGGCGAACATCGCCGCGGCGCCGACAGCCTGCACAGCGCGCGCGGTGATCAGGGCGGCCGCATCCGGCGCGAGCGCGCAGGCCAGTGACGCCGCGGCGAACAGCACCAGGCCGGCCAGGTAGACCCGCCGCCGGCCGAACTGGTCCGCCAGCGATCCGATGCCAAGCAGCAGAGCTGCCAGCCCCAGTGCGTAGATGTCGATGACCCACTGCAGCCCCGCCGCCGAGGCGTGCAGGCCCACCGCGATGTCCGGCAGCGCGACGGTCAGGATCGTGACGTCGATCAGCAGCATCAGCGTGCCCAGGCACACGGCTACCAGCGGCCACCACTTGCGCATCTGAACCCTCCCGTAAGCGTTCCGCGGCGGCCACCCCGCGGATTGGCGGGAGCCGCGCAACGACTCTTGCCCGCTCCGGCAATTGATGCGAGTCAACAGCCGGTTTCTGGCGGATTCCGACACCGGGCTAGCCTGAGGACATGAATTTCGGCACACTTGACCTGCTGGACCGGCAGCTAGTGCACGCACTGGATATCGACGGCCGTGCCCCGTTCAGCCGGATAGCCGCCGTCCTCGGCACCTCCGACCGCACCATCGCGCGCCGCTACCGGCGGCTGCGCTCGACAGGCAGGTTCCAGGTGGTCGGCCTGGCCGAGCCGACCCGGGTCGGGCACGTGCAGTGGTTCGTCCGGATCCGGTGCACACCGGACGCCGCTACCTCGGTCGCCACCGCGCTGGCACGGCGCGACGACACTGCCTGGGTGAGCCTGAACTCGGGCGGCACCGAGATCATCTGTACCGTCCGGACCCGGAGCGATGAGGAACGCGATTCGCTGCTGCTGCAGAAACTGCCGCGAACGCCGCGCGTGATCTCGGTCAGCGCCCACTACGTGCTGCACCAGTTCGTCCGCGGGCCGCGAGGCTGGGGGGCAAGGCTCGGCGCGCTGACAGAGCACCAGGCGGACGAGCTCCTTGCCACCGAACCGGGCGCGGCGGGTGACACTGGTCGAGGCGGCGACCGCGCCAGGATCGAGCTGGCCGACGGTGACGAGGCCATGCTGGCGGTGCTCGCGCGGGACGGCAGGGCCGGGTACGCCGAACTGGCGGCGGCCAGCGGATGGTCGGAGTCGATGGCCAGGCGCCGCATGGACTTCCTGCGGCAGGCCGGGGCGTTGTTCTTCGACATCGATATCGACGCGCGGCTGCTCGGATTCCGTACCGAAGCCATGCTCTGGCTGACCGTGGCACCGTCAGAACTGGCCGCCGTCGGCGAGGCGCTCGCCAGCCACATCGAGATCCCGTTCGCCGCGGCGACGACCGGGCCGACCAATGTGGTCGCCACCGTCATCTGCCCCGACACCCCGGCGCTCTACCGCTACCTCACCGAGCGCATCGGTGCGCTCGATGCCGTTCGCCAGGCCGAGACCGCCCCGCGCATCCGCCACCTCAAGCGCGCGGGCACACCCGACCCGCGCTGGGCCAGCGGATCCCGCGCGGCAAGCTGAGCGGGCGCCTTCTGCGTGTCAGTACGCCAGGTCGCCGGCCACGCAAGGACCGGCATTGTCCTTACCTTTGAGAGCTTTATTCAGAACGGCTTCGCCCGTTACGGCCCTCCGGCCCGTGTGCCCGCACCGGCGCGACAGGCGGCGTCGGTTCTGAATAACGCCCTGATCACGAGGGAGGAGCGCTCCCGCCGACGGCGGCCAGCGGCGCCGCGAGCCCGACCCCCGAGCCGTCGCGCCTGCCGAACGGGCCGGGCAGGTCCACCGGCCTGCCCCGAGCCGGGCAGCGCGCCCGCGGCTCCCGCCACCGTCACGACGACGGCGGCCCGTCCCGCCCCGCCCGTGCCGACAGTGCCGAACCAGACCGCCGACGCGCCCCCCGACAGCCGTATCCCCGCCATCCCGGCCGCCGCCCTGCCCTGCGGCCGCACCGCCGAGGCGGCGAAACGCAGTAGCTGCGCATCGCTGCTGACAAAGACCACGTCATCCTCCTCGCTTGCCAGCTGGACCGCGCCGACCACCCGGTCCCCGTCCTTCAGCGCGATGACATCGAAGTCCGCCGCCGTCTGGGGGTAGTCCGCCGCCACGCGCTTGACCACGCCGGCGGCCGTTCCGATCGCGAGGCCGACACCAGCAGCGTCGAGCGAAGCCAGCCCGGCCACGGTCTCGCCGGCCCTGAGGGAGACGAACTCACCGGCCGGCGCCCCGCCTGCCAGGCTCGGAGGGTGAGCGCTTGGCGGCAGCGCGGGGAGTTCGAGCACGCCGAGCTTGATCATGCGCCCGGCTGAGGTCACCACGGCAATCGTGCCGCGCGCCGTGGAGTGCACCGCGGAGACGATCACGTCATGCGCGGCGCGCGGCCCCGGGGCGGGCGCGGTGGCGGCATTTCGCCCCGCGTCAAGGATGCCTGGCTGGTCAGGAGCGCCATCGCGCTTCCGTTCGGCATCAGATGTCCTTGCAAGCAGCCCGGTGGCGGACAGCAGGATGGTGCACGGATCGTCCGCCACCTCCAGTGGCACCGCGGCGGCCGGAGTCGCGCCGCCGCTTTCGAGCAGCACCGTCCGGCGCGGCGTGCCGAACCGCCGCGCCACGTCGGCCAGCTCGGCGGAGACCATCTCGCGCAGCCGGGCCGGGGAGTCCAGGATCGCGGTCAGCTCGGCGATCTCCCGCTGCAGCGTCTCTCGCTCGCGTTCGAGTTCCAGCCTGTCGTAGCGGGTCAGCCGCCGCAGCGGGGTGTCCAGGATGTACTGCGCCTGGATCGCCGACAACTCGAACACCGCCATCAGCCGCTCCCTGGCCGCCGCGGCGTCGTCGCTGGCGCGGATTACCTGGATGACCTCGTCGATGTTCAGCAGCGCGATCACCAGGCCGTCCACCAGGTGCAGCCGTTCCTCGCGCTTGCGGCGGCGGAACGCGCTGCGCCGCCGCACAACCTCGAGGCGGTGGTCGACGTAGATCTGCAGCAGCTCGCGGAGCCCGAGCACCCTGGGCTGGCCGTCGACGAGCGCGACGTTGTTGATGCCGAACGTCTCCTCCATCGGCGTCAGCCGGTACAGCTCCCCGAGCACGGCCTCCGGGTTGAACCCGCTGCGGATCTCGATCACCAGGTGCAGGCCGCGGTGCCGGTCGGTGAGATCCTTCAGGTCGGCGATGCCCGCCAGCTTCTTCGCCTGCACCAGGTCCTTGACCCGGGCGATCACCTTCTCCGGGCCGACGCCGTAGGGCAGCTCGGTGACGACGATCCCCATCCGCCTCGGCGTGATCTGCTCGATCCTGGCCGCCGCCCTCGTGCGGAAGATTCCCCGGCCCGTCTCGTACGCGTCCCTGATCCCTTCCAGGCCGACGATCCTCCCGCCGGTCGGCAGGTCAGGGCCGGGCACGAAGCGCATCAGCTCGTCCAGGCCGGCGTCCGGGTGCGCGATCAGGTGCCGTGCGGCCGCGACCACCTCGCCCAGGTTGTGCGGCGCCATGTTCGTGGCCATGCCGACGGCGATGCCGGACGCGCCGTTGACGAGAAGGCTGGGGATCCCGGCGGGGAGGACCTCGGGCTGGGTCTCCGCGCCGTCGTAGTTCGGCACGAAGTCGACGGTGTCCTCGTCGATCGAGTTCACCATCTCCATCGCGGCGGCGGTCAGCCTGCACTCCGTGTACCGCATAGCGGCGGGCGCGTCGTCACTGCCGAGCGAGCCGAAGTTGCCGTGGCCGTCCACCAGCGGCAGCCGCATGGTCCACGGCTGCGCGAGCCTGACCAGCGCGTCGTAGATCGCTCCGTCGCCGTGCGGGTGCAGCCGTCCCATGACCTCGCCGACGACACGGGCGCACTTGACATGCGCTCGGTCGGGGCGGAGCCCCATCTCGTTCATCAGGTAGAGGATGCGGCGCTGCACCGGCTTCGCCCCATCACGGGCGTCTGGCAGCGCGCGCTGGTAGATGACCGAGTAGGCATATTCGAGGTAGCTGCCGCGCATCTCCTCGGCGACGTCGATGTCGACGATGTTCTCTTCGAAGTCCCCGGGCGGCGGGGGTGTGGTGGTGCGTCTAGCCATGACCGCAATTGTGCCGTCAGTCGGCCGGTATGACGGCCAACTGGCCCGGCGCGCCCACGATCATGCCGAACGGAAGCGCCGTGACGGCCACCCGTCCACGCGACTATCACGAAATTTCACGACATGCACCTATTGTCACGCGGCGCAGCCCTCTCCCTTGCGCGCGATTCCTGCCGCGGCATTAGTGTGGATGCCTCGCTGGTGTAGCTAGAACTGCGCTGGCGAGGCATCCACACTAAACAGTCGCCCAGCCCGCCTCCGGTCTAGACCGGTCTAGACCGGAGGGATGCCCGGTCTGTGCCGGCCGTGGCGGCGTCCCGGTTGGGCGAGTATCGCCTAGCTGACGGAGAAGCCGCCGTCTATGAAGATGAGCTGGCCGGTTACGTAGTCGCTCGCCGGGCTGGCGAGAAAGACGGCGATGCCCTCGAAATCCCGCGGTTCGCCGTTGCGGCCGGTCATGGTGCGGGCGGCCAGGGCGGCTGACGCCGCGGGGTCTGCTGCCACCTCGGCGGTGAGCGGCGTGGCCACGAACCCAGGCGAGATCGCGTTACAGCACACGCCGCGGGCAGCCCAAGCCTCGGACTGCGACCGGGTGAGCGCGGCGAGGCCGCCCTTGGAGGCACCGTACGCGCCGCTGTTGCCGAACGCGCGGACCGACTGCTGCGACACGATGTTGATGATCCGCCCCCAGCCGCGGCGGGCCATGCCCGCCCCGAATCGCTGCCCGAGCAGGAACGGCGCGGTGAGGTTGACTGCCATGGTCTGGTCCCAGTCGTCCACGGTCAGCGTGTCCATCGGCGGGCGCAGGTTGACCGCGGCGGATGTGACCAGGATGTCGGGCTCGCCGAACGCCGCCGCCGCTTCCTCCGCGGCCCGTGCAAGCGCCACCCGATCGCCGAGGTCGGCGCTGACCGATACCGCCTGGCAGCCGGCCGTCCGCAGCTCGCCTGCCGTCTCCGCCAGCTCGCGAGGGCGGCGGGCGACCAGAACCACGCGGGCCCCGGCGCGGGCAAGCGCGCCGGCGATCCCCCGGCCGATACCAGAGCTTCCGCCCGTTACCACGGCCACGCGGCCGTCCAGCGAGAACAGATCTTCCAGGAATGTCAAAGCGCGGGACGTGCGCCAACTTGCAACATTGCCCGGGCGGCGAGCCTGCAGCCGCTCGTCAGCGCCTCCATCGGCGGCTTCTTGTCCAGCCAGGAGGGCAGGAAACCGGCACAGAACGCGTCGCCGGCCCCGGTGCCGTCGACGATCCGCTCGACCGGCGGCCCTGGAACGCGCACCGGCTCAGGGCGGCCGTTGGCGACGAACAGGGCACCGTCGGCAGCGAGCTTCATGACAACCTGCGGGTACCAGGCGGTCAGCACTCTCGCGGCCTGCTCGGGATCCTCGCGCCCTGTGAGCACGGTCGCCTCGGCCTTGTTCACGAAGAGCAGGGCCGCACCGTTGCTCAGCTCGAGGAACGGCTCGGCTCCTACCCGCTCGAGCGGCGCGGCCGAGGCACAGTCCACCGATACCGTCATGCCCGCGCGGCCCGCAAGGTGAAATGCGGCGAGGGCGGCGGGCCGGGATCCCTCGTTGAGCAGCGTGTATCCCGACATGTGCAGGTGGCTGCCCGGCGTGAACAGGTCCTTGGGCAGGTCGTCGGGGGAGAGGACCGCGTTGGCCCCGGGGTCAGAGAGCATCGTCCTGTCACCCTTGTGCGTGACCATCACGACGCAGGTCCCTGTGGGCCGCTCGGGATCCATGACGAGCCTGGCGTCGACGCCGTAGCCCATCAGTTCCATGTCCCTGTTCCGGCCTGCGATGTCGGCGCCCCGTCTGCCCACGAACGCCACGTCCGTGCCGTCCACCGCCAGCCATGCCGAGACGTTGGCGCCCGAGCCGCCGCCGTGCATGGTTACTGTGGCGGGCGTATCGCTCCCGCGGGCAAGCGGGAAATGAGCGTGGGCGACCGCATCTGTCATGAGATCACCAACGACGACGACGCGCGTCATGTCGTCACCACCTCGGGGGTTCCGGGGGTTGTGTCCCCGGGCGGGTATTACGGGCTGCGAGGGAGCCGCTCCCGGAGGCGGCGAGCAGCATAACATCATGGCGGGATCCCGGGGCGCTGTACCCCCGGACTGGTGCTGCGGTGTGCGGCGAAGCCGACCGCAGAGCGGCGAGCAGCATATTTCACCTCGTCGCGGACGGCGACACTGCCTCCGATTGGCGCATAAGTAGAAGCAACGGACAGAAACGTAACAGCTATCGTGCCCGTCTGGCTGTCTTCCTCCGGTTTGAGACTGTTGCGTAACCGCAGACGCGCCGCGGCAAGGCATCGATCCGGGTTCGCTCACCCGGGGCAGAGGGTGAGCGGAGGTGCGGCCGGGCTGGTGGTGGTGGAACCGGGGTTCGCTCACCACCGGTGGTGGTGGAACCGGGGTTCGATCACCACCGGTGGTGTCGATCCGGGGATCGCACCGGTTCGGCAGGCGGACGGGCTCCCGTCGCTACGGCTCCTGCGGGTGGATGCGGCGATCGTGACGGTTGTCGGGCTGCGTCAGGACGGGAGGGTCAGGACGCGGCCGGCCACGACGAGGACTGCCTCTTCCGACTCGGCCGCGAGGAGCTGATTGAGCCTGCCGAGCTGGTCACGGAACAGCCGTCCCGCGGCCGTCTGCGGCACGATGCCCCAGCCTGTCTCGTCGCTGACCGCCACGACGCGCGCCCGGGTCTGCCGCCAGCTGCGGATCAGCTCGTCGATACGGGCCGCGGTCCGCCTGAGCGCATCCGGATCCTGCGTCCAGGCGCCGCATTCGTCCATCACGGCGGCAAGCCAGGTTCCGATGCCGTCGATGAGCACCGCCGCACGTTCCGCACGCAGGACCGCGGCCAGGTCCGTGGTCTCCACCGTGCGCCACCACGGCGGCCGCCGGGCCCGGTGGGCCGCGATCCGCGCAGCCCATTCCGCGTCCCCGCGGGAGGTATCGGGGGGTTGTCCCGCCAGGTCAGGACTGCCTGTGCTCGCAGGCCCTGCGGCTATGTAGGTCACATCGGGTTCCGCCGCCAGGCGCAGCTCTGCCTCCGCCGACTTCCCCGAGCGCGCCCCGCCGAGCACAAGCACCCGCCGCGGGGGATACTGGGGGGCGCGAAGCGTCGTTCCCCCGGGCTGGTACTGCGAGGGATGCTGGGCAGTTGGGGGTCGGTGGCTGGCCGGAGAGGGTTGTATCTCCTGGCTAGCGCTGTCATCCGAGGAGCGCTGGGTCCCGCCGGACTGGTCCCGCAACTGCCCGGCGGCCTGGCCATGGGCCGGGGAGCCGATCTCCGGGTCTGGAGAGAGCCAATCACCTCGTTCCCCGGATTGATGCTGTTGTGACAACCCCGATCCGGGAAACGGTGACGCGCGCAGCACGTCACCGTCCGCGGGGAGCAGCGCGCGCCACATCCGGCACCGCCGCGCGAACTCCTGCTCGGAGGGCACCCGGTGGTCCACGTAGATGGCCGCCACGGTGGTCTGCCCGCCTATCAGGCCGCGGCTACGGAGCCAGCCGAGCTGGGCCGGATCGTCCGCCAGGTCGAGCAGCGCCACGTCGTAGGGCGCAGTGCCGTCAGGAGGGTCCGGGCCGTCAGGAGGGTCCGGGCCGTCAGGAGGGTCCGGGCCGTCAGGAGGGTCCGGGCCGTCAGGAGGGTCCGGGCCTTCGGCGGGAGGGTCCGGGGCTTGCGGGGAGCCTAGGTCTTCTGGCCGGTCTGGCCCGCCGCTGGCCCGCGACGCGAGGAGAAGGCGGCTGCCGTCGCGAGCTGTCACCTCGTATCCGTTAGGGATAGCTTTGATCTTGAAGCTGCCGGGGGGCTCGCGGAGGGCATCGGGGGACAAGCTGGGGGAGAGCAGCACCTCCCCGTCCACGAGGACGCTTGCCGGAGCACGGGTGCGGCCGCCCGCCCTCGCGCGGCCGCAGGAGGCGCAGCGGCAGTCTGGCCGTGGCCACCCGGCCGGCCCGCTCGTGCCGAGAAACTGGACGTCCATACGGTCGTGGAGTGCAGCACGTGAGGCCGGGCGGCGTCAACACCCCCCGCGCTGCCAAGGGGCTACGGGGTGGCAACCGTGGCGATGGCCTCCCAGAGCCCGAGCCTGGCATCCAGCGCCGTCTGCACCGTTTTCGCGCAGTCGGCCCATTTGTTCTCGTCGGAGCCGCACAGGTCGATCAGCATCTGCATGGCCATCGGGGTGTGCTTTTCCCCGTCGACTTCGATGTGCCGGGCAAGGTAATCCTTGAATATGCTGAGCTTGCCATCCGCGTCGTCAATACGTATGACCTGCTCGAACATCTCAGGAATAAGGTCTTCCCGGCCGAACGCGAACGCTGCGGCCTGGCAGTGGATCGGGGCCGATTCGATGATTTCCCAGGTTACGGCGGTGAAATCGATGGCTGCCTGCGGAATTCCTGCCGTGGAGAGTGCGGCGATGACCGGCTGGCCGGCCCGTAGCTGCCCGATGAATGTGCTGATCGGACCGGCATCGGCTCCCGCCCTGCGCATGCCTTCCAGGTAGAGCTCGAAGTGACTGGTGTAACCGTCGCCGAGCTCATCGCTCTCCTCAACGAGGACGATCTCGTTTATCAGCCGTCGGCTCGCGCTCGGTCCGTCCGGGACCCACGGGACCTGGACGCAGGTGAGACTTCGCTGCAGGTTCTTCAGCAATGACATGAAATCCCATACGGCGAAAACATGGTGTCCCATGAAAGAGACCACGTCATCGAGGCTGTCCAGCGTGCGGTACATCCGGTGCGCCACGACCTTCTCGCGAACTGGCGCGATCGAACGCTGGAGTTCCTGCAGACCTGGGTGGCTGCGATCCCAGTGATACCGAGAAGATTCCATCCTCGTTCTTCCTCTCGCCGGACGCCGTATAGCGATGGAATTGCGAACTCAAATTCAGCTGTCATGCTAACGACGGCGTTCGCCGGGTAGCAATAGCAGGGAGTTGGCAGGCGCGCGGATCGCATGGCAGGATTCCAGCTCAGCGGACGGCAGAGCCTGTCATAAGGCCGGCGCCGGCCTCACGTCCCTCACTCGGCCGCCAGCGCTTCGCCGGAGCTGGAGCCTGGCCGGCGGAACATCCACCGCGCTACCTCGACCCGCGATGTGCAGTCCAGTTTCCGCATGATCTTGCGTAGATGGTTGACAACCGTCCACTCGGCGATTCCCATGGTGCGCGCGACCTGGCGGTTGGTCATCCCGCGCGCGACAAACCCGGCGACTTCGTACTCCCGCCTGGTGAGCGGGCCGGTAACGTCCACGGCGCTGTCCGGCTCGGGCCCCGCGCTGACCGGCGCGACCGCTTCGCTCACTGCCGCCGTTAATGTCAGTTTCGCGCCCTGGAGCCACGCCTGGTCGAATCTGTCGGCATGCAGCCGGTTCCGCATGAGGTCGGCGAAGTCGCTCAGCGCATCCTGGAGATGTGCGGGAAGCGGGCAGCCGGCCTTCTCCCTCAGCGCCGTGGCCGCCGCGCGCAGCCGCACTGCCCTGAGCCATGTTGCGGTGACCCGGGTGCTCGCGAGCATCGTGGACAGCAGCTCGAGTGCGACCGGCATCAGCAGGCGCTCGTCGAGGTCGTGCAGCATCCGGATCGTCTTGCAGCATGACGTCTGCGCGTCGGCAAGGTTGCCTGAGTCAGCCACGGCCGAGGCAACGGCCAGGCTCGCATGAGCCTCTCCGCGAGGGTCGTCGAGCAGCCGGAACATCGTCAGGGCGTTCTCGGCGAGGTGCCTCGCCTCTGCCGCCGACTTGCTATCCTGCCGGACCTGCGCGAGATCGACCATCGCCAGCGCGGTGCCGCCGCGGTTTCCCCAGGTGCGGTGCCTGGCGATGGCATCCCGCAGCAGGCGGTCGGCGGCGGCGAGGTCGCCGAGCAGATACGCCAGCTTGCCCTCGAGATGAATCGACGTGGCAACTGCCTTGTGATCCTTGAGCTTGCGGGAGGTTCTCCTCGCCTCGGCAATGTGGGTTTCCGCCGCGGCTGTCCTGAGCCACGCGGCCAGCTCGCCCGCCACCAGCCGGGCACGGGCCGCCACCTCATCAGGGACCTGGCTGATTCCCAGGGACTCGGTCAGCCAGGCCACGCCCTCCTGCAGGCGCCCGCTCCACAGCCAGTACAGACGGAGCGCGGCCGCTAGCGCGGCTGCCGACGCTCCGTCCCTGTGGTCAGCGAAGAAGCGGAAGGCGCTGCTGAAGTCGTCACGCCACCGCGAGATCTGGGCGAGCCATCCCTGCTGACCGGTTCCAGCGAGTTTATGTTCGGATGCCTGCGCCACGCTGAGGAAGTACGTGGCGTGCATGCGCCTGGCCCGGTCGGTCTCAGCCGAGCTTGCGAGCTGCTCCAGGGCATATGCGCGGGTCATGTTGAGCATGCGGAAGCCGAGCTCGCCGTCGCCCTGCTCGTGCGCGACAACGAGGTGCTTGTCCACCAGGCTGCCGAGAACCTCGGAAAGCCGGTCCTCGCCGACGATCGCCTCGGCCGCCGCGTACCCGAACTCACGGGAGAAAACCGCGAGCTGGCGGAACAACGCCTGCTCTTCGGGCGTCAGGCGGCTGACGCTCCACGCGATCGCGTCCCGCATGCTGCGGTGCCGTGAAACCGTGTCAGCTTCGCCGCCCCGCAGGATTTCCAGTCCCCGGCCGAGTTCCGCCACCAGGTGACGCGGGGTGAACAGCTTCAGCTGCGCCGCGGCAAGCTCGATCGCGAGCGGGAGGCCATCGAGCCGCACGCAAAGCTCTGCTATGTCCGCGCGATTCTCGGCAGTGATCTTGAAATTCGGCCGGACGGCGTTGACACGGTTGAGCAGGAGCCGCACTGAATCGATACGTTCGAATTCAGGCAAATCGCGATCTGCCGTGAGATCAGGCACCTCGAGGGGCGCCAGGCCGAAGAGCTGCTCCTCGTAGACGCGCAGCGGCTCATCGCTCAGTACGAGGATGTGGACATCCGGGCACGACCCGAGCAGCGCGCCGACTAGGCGGGCCACCCCATCGAGCACGTGCTCGCAGTGGTCTATGACAATCAGGGATCGATGATCTCTCAAACGTTCGATGAGCACTTCAGGCGCCTGGCCCGCGGTACCAGCCTGGGGGGACGACGCTTCGCGCCCCCCAGCGCCCCCCGCGGCATCAACGCCTACCGCCGAGGCCAGTGCCGGGGCAACGCTCAGTGATTCTGCGGCCCGGCTGAGATCGGCGAAGGTCCCGTTGTCGAACGCGACGGTCAGGTCGTGGAACACGGCGCCTGCCAGCCGGCTCTTCCCGACGCCGGGAGGCCCGGTGAGCGTGACCAGCCGCGCCGACGAATTCAAGATCTTCTTACTGAGCCCGCCGCGTTCGGCTCCCCTGCCAACCAGAGGGCTTCGCAGGTCGAGGACCGGCGGCCGTGAGTTTCGCTTTTTGAATGACCCCACACCCCGCGTCGCCGGGTCTGCCATAGTGCCTCCTCTAGGCGTGCCCAGTTATTCCCTAATGTAGTTGATGGACGCATAAGTACCAATTGGTAACTTATTCTTTCATCCGCCCCACCCGGCACAGGAGTCAGCCTGGCTGGTCAGGGCGCTGGCGACCGCACCCTGAGCGGCCACGGATGGCGGCCGGGCCCTGACCGGCTCCTGTATGGTGCGCTGGTCAGTCCGATCCACGGAGAAAGCGGCACGCTATTGCCGCTCCGTGCATATGCCGAGGGAGGCGACACGCGGATGGTCTGGACCTGGCAGTTCGAGAAGGCGGATGGCACGGTGCTCACGTTGTCCAGCCCGACCGAGTCGGTCTGGACTAGCCAGGGCGACGCGGAGAGCTGGATCGGCGAGAACTGGCGGAGCCTGCTCGAGGAAGGCGTGGACCAGGTAACGCTGCTCGACGACGGCAAGGTCCACTACGGACCGATGAGCCTGCACCCCGCTGGGTAGCCGGGTGCTTTCCGGCCTGGTAGCACGACCGCCAGGCATGCGGCTCAGGGCCGCGCGCTGGCGCGCACCTGGCACTGGTACACGCCTGGCAGAGGGGCGCTCAGCCCTTCACGGCTGGCGTGGCGGGGCTCTTCACGGCCGGCGTGGCGGGCTGACCGTCTCCGCCGGATCCCGGACGATCACGGGGCCGAGCACGTCATCGATCCTGCTCATGAGTTCCGGATCCAGCCGGACGCCCGACGCCTTCGCGTTCTCCCGGACCTGCTCGGGCCGCGTGGCGCCGACGATGGCCGCGGAGACGTTCGGGTTCTGCAGGGTCCAGGCGACGGCCAGCTGCGCGAGCGAGAGCCCGGCCTCGGCCGCGATCGGCCCGAGCTGCTGCACCCGGCCGAGGATCTCGTCGGTGAGGAGCCTCCTGATGAAGCCGGATCCCGTAGGGTCGGTGGCCCGTGACCCGGCGGGCGGGGCGGCGCCCGGCTGGTACTTGCCGGTAAGCGCGCCCTGCGCGATCGGCGACCAGACGATCTGGCCGATGCCCTCCTTCTCGCAGAGCGGCACGACCTCGGACTCGATGACCCGCCAGATCATGTTGTACTGCGGCTGGTTGGAGACGATGCGGTCGAGCCCCATCTGATCGGCGATCCGCATCGCGTCGGCGATCTCCTCGGCGCGCCATTCGGAAACGCCCACGTAGAGAACCTTGCCGTGCCTGACGAGGTCGTCGAAGACCCGCATGGTCTCCTCGAGCGGCGTCTCGTGGTCGTAGCGGTGCGCCTGGTACAGGTCCACATAGTCCGTCTGCAGCCTGCGCAGCGACGCGTGCAGCGACTCGGTGATGTGCTTGCGGGACAGGCCGCGGTCGTTTGGCCCGTCGCCGGTGGGCCAGTACACCTTCGTGCAGATCTCGATGGACTCGCGCCGGACTCCCTGCAGCGCGCGTCCGAGTACCGTCTCCGCCCGGGTGCCCGCGTAGACGTCCGCCGTGTCGAAGGTCGTGATGCCCTCGTCAAGCGCTGCCGCGACACACTCCCGCGCCGCGTCCTCTTCCACCTGCGAGCCGTGGGTGATCCAGTTACCGTAGGCGATCTCACTGACCTTGATGCCGCTGCGGCCGAGATGACGATGCTCCATGCGGCCAATTCTAGGAGGCGGGCTTCACGCCCGGCCCTACCCGGGGTGCGGGTACCCGGAGCTTGCGGATCTGCATCGCTCGCCTCGCCGAGTACAGGAAGATCCCCCGGGTGCTCTCGCCCGGACAGCGCTCCCCGGCCAGCCTGCGGACGCCACGGCTGATGAGAAGCGATTCTGTGACGAGAGTCAGGAGGACGACGCCGACGAGCGGGAGGCCGAGGGACTGCTCCACGGCGGACCGGGTGAACACCAGGACGAAGAGCAGCAGGAGCAGGTACGTGCAGTACTCGCTCACCCTGCGCCGTGCATCCACGTAGTCGCGGGCGATCGCCCTGACCGGGCCCTTGTCCTTCGGCGCGAGCGCCCACTCCTCGCCGCGCTTCATCGCCTCGTACTTGCGTGCCCTGTCGGCACGGTCCCTGGACTTCGTCTGGCCGGAGGCGGCCTTACCGCCGCCTGGGCGGCCGGCGGTCCCGGTGAACGGCTGGCGGCGCAGGCGCTCTGCCTCGCTGCGCTTGGGGGTCGGCCGCCCCTTCGCCGCCTCGGCGGAGGAGCGGGCGGTCTTGCTCGCGTCCAGAGCGTCCGGGCCGTCGCCAGCAGGACCCTGGGCGGCGGTCTCGGATGCGCCAGCGCTACGACGTCGGAACACGCGCACAGCCTAATATGGTCAGAGCAGTCCTGGGCGCCCGCGAACCTCTACAGGCAACGTAATCCGCTTCCCGTGGAGAGCCCGTAGGCCCGCCGGGGTGCTCGTGTCCCCGGCTACGTGGTGACGGTCATATCCGACACCGCGTAGGGTGGAATGTGAACCAGTCGGCGGCAAGGCCGCCGTCTCACCGCGCGGTGGCCCGCCACGCGGCCTGAGGGCGGCGAACAGTATGAAGGGGACGGCCGCGCCTATGAGCGTGATGAAGCGGGTATCGATGATCTTCAAGGCCAAGGCCAACAAGGCCCTGGACCGGATGGAGGATCCTCGCGAGACCCTGGACTACTCGTATCAGCGGCAGCTCGAGATGCTGCAGAAGGTCCGCCGGGGTGTCGCGGACGTCGCCACCTCCCGCAAGCGCGTCGAGCTGCAGATGAACCAGCTCGAGCAGCAGTCGGGGAAGCTCGAGGGGCAGGCGCGCAAGGCGCTCTCCGTCGGCCGTGAGGATCTGGCGCGTGAGGCTCTGTCCCGCAAGTCGTCGTCGCAGACCCAGCTGACCGACCTGCAGACGCAGTACGCCTCGCTGCAGGCCGAGGAAGAGAAGCTGACGATCGCCTCGCAGCGGCTGCAGGCAAAGGTGGACGCCTTCCGCACAAGGAAGGAAACGATCAAGGCCACCTACACGGCGGCTGAGGCGCAGACCAGGATCAACGAGGCGTTCTCCGGCATCTCCGAGGAGATGGGCGACGTCGGCATGGCTATCCAGCGTGCCGAGGACAAGACCGCCCAGATGCAGGCACGCGCCGGCGCGATCGACGAGCTGCTGGCCTCTGGTGCCCTCGAGGACGTCTCGGGGACTCCGCGCGACGACATCCAGGCCGAGCTCGACCAGATGCGCAGCGGTGGCGACATCGAGCTCGAGCTGAAGCGGCTCAAGGGCGAGATCAGCCCGGGCGGGGCGCCACGGGAACTCGAGGGCGCGGCGGGATCCGCCGGCCAGGCGGCAGCTGCGCAGCCCGTCGCCAAGGCGGCGGAGCAGCCTGGGGTCGGTGAGGACTCGTGATCGTCCGCATTCTCGGCGAAGGGCAGCTCCATATCGCAGACTCGGCGGCCGCCGAGCTGAACGCGCTGGACGCCGACCTCGAGTCCGCCTGCGAGCGGAACGACGAGGAGGCATTCGCCGGGGCGTTCACGGCGCTGCTCGCCTTCGTTCGCAAGGTCGGATCACCCGTGCCCGCGGATAGCCTGGACGCGTCGGACCTGATCCTCCCGCACGATGGGGCCACCATGGCCGAGGTCCGCAAGCTGCTCACAGACGAAGGGCTCATCCCAGGCTGACGCACTGCGGCCAGGATAGGCAGCCAGGGATGGGCATGCCAGGAAACCGTCAGGTCATATCCGGCGGGCTTTCAGGAAAATCTCAGATGGAGACCGCCACAATGGGCACATCCGGCCACGGGGGACGACCCCCCAAGACCCCCCCGCGCAGGCCGGCCCACCTCGACCGAACGGAGGCGACGTGATGGCGCGCACGCGCTATGTGCCCGACAGAGGGCTGACCGCGCGGATGACCGCGACGATGTTCCTCCTCGGCCTGGTCTTCGTCGGGTTCGTGGCCGCTCTCGTCGGTATCCTGAGCGCCGCCCACACCTCTGGCGCGGCCATCGTGTTCTTCGCGGTCGTGCTGGCCGGAGGGATGGCCTTCGGGTCCTACTTCTTCTCCGACAAGATCGCGCTCTACACCGCCGGAGCCAGGGAGGTAAGCCCGCAGGAGGCCCCTGAGCTGCACGGCGTGATCGACCGGCTCTGCGCGCTCGCCGACATGCCCAAGCCGAGGGTGGCGATCGCCGACGCCGACATGCCGAACGCCTTCGCCACCGGACGGAACAGCAAGAAGGCCGTGGTGTGCGTCACCAGGGGCCTGCTGCGCAGGCTGGACCGGGATGAGCTCGAAGGCGTGATCGCGCACGAGATGTCGCACGTCGCGCACAAGGACGTCGCGGTGATGACGATCGCCTCGTTCCTCGCCATCGTCGCGGCACTGGTGATCAGGTTCGCCTTCTACTCCGAGCTGTTCGGTGGCGGCGACAGGGGCAGGGGCAGGGGCGGCAACGACCAGAACTCCTTCCCCGTGATCCTGGTGATCATGGCGGTGGCCATCGTGGTCTACGCGGTCAGCTTCCTGCTGATCCGCCTGCTTTCCCGGTACCGCGAGCTCGCGGCGGACCGGTCCGGCGCCCTGCTCACCGGTCAGCCGTCCAAGCTCGCCAGCGCGCTGCAGAAGGTCACTGGTGACATGGCGCGGATCCCGAACACGGACCTGCGGAAGGCCGAGGGGCTCAACGCGTTCTACTTCGCGCCGGCGCTGGCAAAGGGCGGCGTGAGCATCTCCACGCTATTCTCCACGCATCCGTCACTGGAGAAGAGGCTGGAGCAGCTCGCCAAGATCTCCCGGCAGCTCGGTCAGCCCATCGGCTGAAGGAAGGTAGTCCGTGGGGTTCCTCGACACGCTGCTCGGCAGGACGAAGCCGGTCCAGCCGAAGCTGGACGCGCTGTTCGCGCTCCCGTCCGCCGCGGTGACGCTCGACGCGGCACTCGGCTTCACGCCGACCGGAACGGGCTCGGTCTGCTTCCGAGCCGCCGAGGGCAGGGCGTTCGCTGACGTGGAGCAGGAGGTGCGCGAGCTGCTCGACATGGGCACCGCGAAGGGCGGCCTGCCCGTCGAGCTGTCCACTGACTCTTACGGCTTCACCTGGCTGGTGAGCAACCACATGTCCGACGAGCTCGAGGCGCTCGTCACCGACCTGCACGCGGTGAACTCCTCGCTCGCGGACGCCGGGTTCGGCCCGCAGCTGCTCTGCACGCTGGTCGACTTCCGCGACTCGGCGCAGCGCAGGCTCGCGCTCGTCTACCTCTACAAGCGCGGCACGTTCTACCCCTTCGCGCCGCTGTCCGGCGAGCGCAGGGACAACGGTCTCGAGATCCAGGTCAAGGGTGCTATCGGCAGCGACCTGAAGTTCGAGCCCGACCTGTCCCGCTGGTTCCCCGTCTGGGGCGCCCCCGGCCTGTAACGCGCATTCAGGGTCTTATTTATCCAGAACGGCTATCGCGGTTACGGCCCTCCGGCCCGTCTCTGCGCCAGGGCACACCCACGGATGCCGGACCTTGAACGGCACGCACGGGGCCGCTATGTCGCGCTGGCCGGGGCCGCTGGGGGGATGGCCGCCTCGACCAGTGCTGCGGCGATGGTCTGTGCTGCCTGGGCGGTGCTGGCGTCGTGGTCCATCCAGGCGGAGATCCCGGCGCCGTCGTAGAGCAGGACGAGCTGCCGGGCGAGGTGCTCGGGGTTGGCTGCGCCTGCCTGCCTGGCGAGGTCGAGGAACAGGGACCGGACCCAGGTGCGGTAGTCCTCGGTGGCTTCCTCGATGCTGCTTCCCGGCGGCGACTCAGCGTTCGCGCTGACGAAGGCGCAGCCGCGGAAGCCCGGTTCGGTGAAGGACAGGCCCTGGACCTCGAAGACCCCTATGAGGCGTTCACGGGGGGCGCGGAACCTGGCGGCGAGCTCTTGGGTCATGCGCTCGCGGGTCCGGTCGTGGCGGGCCTGGAGGTAGGCGCGGATGAGCCCGTCCTTGCTGCCGAAGATGGTGTAGAGCGTTGCCTTCGCCACCCCGGCGCGCTCGACAACCCGGTCGACGCCGACGGTGTGCACGCCCTCCTCGTAGAACAGCTCGCTGGCGGCGGCCAGCAGCCGTTCGCGTGCGGAGACCTGCCCGGCGGTCTTCTGCGTCGGCATGGTTTGAATTTACCAGAACGGTCTGTACAGTGAATTGAACAGACCGTCCTGTTCAGTAGTTAGCTAAGAGGAGCACGCCATGCCCGATCCTGCCGTCACCACCCAGCCCCTGACCGCCTTGGTGACCGGGGCGACCTCCGGGCTGGGCAAGGAGATCGCCGTGCGGCTCGCCCGCGATGGCATGAGGGTGATCGTCGTGGGACGCGACGGCGCGCGCGGCGCTGCCGTCGTCGAGCTGATCGAACAGGCCGGCGGGCAGGCGCGCTTCATCGCGGCCGATCTCAGCGACCCCGCCGGTATCCAGCGCCTCGCTGAGGAGGCTGGTGACATCGACGTCCTGGTCAACAACGCCGGGCACTCGGTCTGGGGGCCGACCGAGAAGACGACCGCGGAAGACTTCGACTCCATGTTCGCCAGCAACGTCCGGGCGCCCTACCTTCTGGTCGGCGCGTTCGCCCCGGCGATGGCCGCCAGCGGCTCGGGAAACATCATCAACATCAGCAGCATGGCCGGCCGCATCGGGCTGCCCGGCGGTGCCGCCTACGGGGCGACCAAGGCAGCCCTGGCATCGCTGACCCAGGGCTGGACCGCCGAGTACAGCCCTCGGGGGGTGCGCGTCAACGCCGTCGCCCCCGGCCCCATTTACACCCGCCCCGAAGCCCGCCAGCTCTTCGAAAGCCTCGGCGCCACCACCGCCCTCAACCGGGCGGCCGAACCCGGCGAGATCGCCGAGGTCGTCGCGTTCCTCGCATCCCCGCGGGCCAGCTACGTCACCGGCGCCGTCGTCGCCGCTGACGGCGGTCGCACCGCCATCTAACCCCGCCGGTCTAGCAGCCCAGGCAATCTTCTCCCTGGCAGGGCTCGGCACACCCGCACGTTACCGACGCAGCCTGATACGTGTCGCTTCGGCGTTCCCGCGTGTCCCGGCACCAGATCGGGGACAGTGTGCCGTGGGCGGGCGAGTGGCGACAGAGTGTCGCTACGGGTCTGGCTTGCCCTGGCGGGCGGGCGTAGGGTGGCTGGCCTGGTGTCTGGTGAGGGGGGGATGGAGGATGGCCGAGGCCGGGAACTGTCCGGTGTGTCCTGGTGAGACGGTGCTGGGCGGTGATCTGGCGCCGTTGTGCCCGGCATGCATGGGTGCCGCGCGGGAACTGGTGCCGCGCCCGCTGTGGCTGTATGACTCCGCGTTGATGCGGCGGGTGTCGGCGGAGATGGACATGCGCGGGTGCCTGGCGGTGTTCCGGGCGGCGGCGCGGCTGTCGCAGTATGACCTCGCGGATCTTACCGGGTGGTCGAGGTACCAGCTAAGCTTGTGGGAGCTGGGTAAGCGCCGGGCGCTGTATAACAGCCTGCCGATGGTGGTGCGGTTCGCCGATGCGGTGGGGATGCCGCGGCTGGCGCTGCTGGTTCCGGTGGCGCTCGGCCCGGAGTCGCTGCCGGATGTGGATGCGGTGCTGGAGGCGCTGGGCGTGGATGTGGACCGGCGCGGGTTCGGCGGTCTGGCCGCTGGCGCGGCGGCTGCGCTGGCGCTGCCTGGTGCGGTGGTTCCTGCCCGGGTGACTCCCGCGCATGTGCGGTACCTGCGGGCGTCGCTGGATTGCCTGTATTCGCGGGAGCAGAGCCTTGGGGGCGCGACTCTGGTGCAGCCCGCGCTGCGGTTCTGGCGGCTGGCCGCGCGGATGCTGAAGGAGTCCAGCCACACCGACGCGGTCCGGCATCAGCTGCTCCGGGTGGGCGGGGACCTGGCGCTGTGCGCGGGCAGTCTCGCGCTTGATTCCGGAGACGTGCCTCAGGCGCGACGGCTGTATGCTGCGGCCTTGAAGATGGCGGCTGAGGCTGGGGTCGACGTCCTGACTGTGCACGCGCTGGAGCGGCTGTCGGACTTGGCGTCCTATGTGGCGCGTACCGGCCAGGACAGGGCTACGGCCAAGGAAGGAATGCGGCTGGCCTATCAGGCCGCCGACAAGGCACGCCATACGCTGATGCCCCGGTTGCACACGCTGGTGGCGCTCCGGCATGCACATGCCGCGTCGCTGCTGGGGGATAGGGCAGCATTCCAGTCGGCGATCACCCGGGCACGGCGGGAACTCGACAGGGGTCCACGCGTCGGCGAGCCGGGGTGGATGTGGTACGTGGACAACACCGGGATCGCCTATACGGAGGCGCAGGGATACTGGAGCCTGGGCGAGATGGCCAAGGCGGAGAAGCTGTACCGTAACGTGCTCGATAGCGGGCTGAACCCGTGTCGCTGCGCCTACATCCGTGCGGGGCTGAGTAGCGCGCTGCTTGCATCCGGCGCGAGCGAGGACGCCATCAGCGAGGGAACCGCCGTGCTGTCAGTACTTGAGGGCGGCCTGGCATCTCGCAAGCGGCTATCGGAGCTTCGCCCGGTGCGGGTCGCGGCGGGCGCGTCGAAGACGTCCGCCGCAGAGGAATTCTGCGCGAGGTTCGACGCGGTCGAGCGGGGCCTGATCGCCGCCTAGCCGACCACGTCATAGCGTCGCACACGTTGCGCGACATGTGCCACGCATTCGGCCGAGGACTAGTTGAGCTGCCGTCGGCACAAGAAGCCGAGTGTTACCAGTCCTTCGGACTGATAGAGCAGTTCGGATGGCCCGCCCGCCTCAGTTTGGAGCACTTTGTACGCCGCGCCGTTTTTGTGGCCCCACGCCATCGACGCCCGCCAGAGTGCGCGTCCGTGGCCCCTGCGACGGTAGCCGGGATGGACGGCATAGTACTGTGGCGGGACCATCAGGGTTCCGTCGGCGCCGGGCATCGTGGCAAGCGGACCCACGGCTCCCACGATCCTGCGGTCGTCAACGGCGACGAGGATTGGGCCGTCTGAGAGACCTGCCTTCATCCGCCGATGGAGGAACGCGAATCCGTCCTCCGCAAGCTGGCCGGCGAATGCGGGAAAGGTGCTGGCCACCTCGCAATGTCCCAGCTTGACCACGCGGGCGTCATGCTCGGCCCGGTCCTTGTCCCCGTACGCCTTGAGCATCAAGCGGGTCCGTGCGCCGTCAGGGCTGTCCTGAAGCCATAGGAGCGTGCAGGACCCCACTCCGTAGGCGGCCGACCACTTGCGTGACCAGTTGGCAACCTCATCCGGGTCCGGGGCGCCGGTCCCGTAGTGGTGGATTTTCACCACCCCCTGGCCCCGGGTGGACAGCGTCGGGATGACCGTGAGGCCGGGCCGGTGGATGACCCCCTCGGTAATGACTCTCTCATCCTTCCTGGCTGACCAGCGCCGGTCCTTGTCATAGGGAAGGAACCGGCCGGTTCCGGCTACCGACATGACCGCATCGAACACACACGCGGACAGTGCCCCGGGCTGGACAGGTCCCAGGGTCGGAACGTAGGGCGCCTGCACCACTGGAGCCAGCCAGTCCCACCGGAAGCGCATGCCCAGCAGCGTAGCCAGGGCCCACCCAAGCGGAAGGCCCCGGCGCGCGGAACGCCGGGGCCTATCTCGCGGCTAATCAGAACGGGTTGTCATCCCCGGCGCTGCACGAGCACCTGTCTGACTCCGAGAGCGCGTCCAGGTCTTGCACGAACTCGATCTTCTCAGTCTCGACGTGCTTGGTGGCGATCACGACATCGACGGTCATCTGGCTACCTCCTCCCTCTCCCGGTGCTGGCAGTAGGTGGCCAGCGGGGCCTTGGCCTTGCGGTAGAGCTGCACCAGCGGCATACAGGTACCACAAGTCCCCTGAAGGGTGCAGCCGGTACAGCCGCCCTGACGGAGCAGCAGCCCATCAGCGATAGCGCCCAGTTCGCGCAGTCCGTCGGCACCGGTCTCCATCAGCGGGATCTGCGGTTCACGGCCGACCTTGCAGATGCTGGCCTTGCCGTGCGGATCGACGTGGAAGAACGTGTGACCGGCATTGCAGCCGGTGAAGATCTTGCGCTTGCGCAGATGCTCCCTGGACTGCGACGGCAGGGTCTCAGCGCCGCCGTAGATCGTCGGCACCATGTTCACGTACTCGTCGATCGGGATGCCCAGGCACTCTGCGATGTGGCGCATCTGGGGGACCTCGTGGGCGTTGTGCTGGGTGACGATCATGCTCAGGGCCAGCGGCAGCCCGGCCTCGTGTCCGGCGTGCAGTCCCTTCTCGAACAGCTTGAACGCGCCCTTTCGCCGGGTCAGCCCGTCGTAGCTTTCGGCGGTGGCCCCGTAGACGCTCAGCGTGATCCGGTGCGGGGGCCGTGAGGTGAGCAGATCCAGGATCTTCGGATTCCACAGCCGGGAGCCGTTGGACAGGATGGTCAGCATCATCCCGAGGTCGTAGGCCAGGCCGTAGACTTCAGGGAACAGGCGATCGATCATCGGCTCACCGCCCGTCAGCTGTAGCCAGAGGACCCCGGCGTCACGCAGGACATGGAGCAGGCGTTCCCGGTCCGGCCAGTCCAGGCCCTCGAACTTCTTCAGGCCCAGGTAGCAGTGCTCGCAGTCGTAATTGCAGCCGAGGTTGAGCTCGTAGGACGCTCTCCCGAACTTGTAGGCCGTCTCCTCCCGGACGAGCACCACGTCGGCGGCGGGCCGCCCGCAGAGGTCGATGTTCCAGGCGCGGTGCGCGGCGTCCACCATCCAGCCGGGGCACACAGCCGCCTCTGCGAGCTCGGCGTATCTGGAGCGGTGGATCTTGAAGCCGTTGCCGCTGCCGGGCCGGATCAGCAGGTAGTCGCCCAGGAACGGACTGGCGATGAGCTGGTGCATCGTGATCAGGCCCTTCCCCGTAGGGGTCTTCCTGGTCCTGATGCTCACTCGGGTCGGCAAGGCTGAACAAGAGGAGACAAGAGGAGACTCCGGTGGGGACGCCGTAGGGTCAGTGTCGTGACGGACTACGTGCAGGTGTCAACCACGGCAGACAGCCGTGAGGCCGCCCTGGCTCTTCTCCGGTCCGCTGTCGCAGCGCGGCTGGCCGCTTCTGGGCAAGTGTTCGGACCGGCGGTTTCGGTGTTCTGGCACAAAGGCGAGATAGGGGAGGGGCAGGAGTGGCAGGTCGTCTTGAAGACAACAGCCGACCGTTATTCGGATCTAGAGGATCACTTGATAGCCGAGCATCCTTGGGAGAACCCTGAGGTGACCGCTTGGACACTGAATGCTGGGTCTGCTGGGTACCTAGAGTGGCTGAGCAGGACCACGGGAGGGTAGGTCAGCAGCCACACCGTCGAGCAAATCGGCGACGGCTGGCAGTCGGCGATGCAGGGTGAAGCGTGGAAGGATCTCGGCGATGCGCTGTCGTGGCCGTACGGAGGCGATATCGGCGGACAGATCGAAGGCCTGGCGGATCACTGCGGCTGCCCGCTCGATCTCGCCTCCGTCCAGGTAGGCGTCAGCTAGCCATGTCGAGTACAGGGCTTTGTCCCGGGCGTGCGAATCGTCATAGTGGGCCAGGCCGCTCTCCAGGGCCGGGACGGCGCGCAGCGGCTGGTGCAGCTGAGCCCAGCACCGGCCGGTCATGATAGCCAGTTCTGTCCGGTCCACCCACGCTGCCCAATCGGGGTCCGGCCGGTCGCTTTCGCGATCCAGGGAGTCGCTGGCCGCCGCGAGGGCCTGCTCGGTCTCGCGGACCATCCCAGCATGTGCGTAGGACCAGGCCGCACGCTCGTAAAGGAGCGCGCGCACTGTCGGCGGACCATCGGCTCCCACCGCATCACAGGAGACCACCGCCTCACGTACGCCTGATCGTCCCGCGCTGACTTCCTGGTAGGCGATCAACGCGAGCGAGTTGCCGATCAGGGCGGTGTCTCCGGACTCCCTTGCCGCCTCCAGGCCAGTCTTGAAGAGACCCGAGGCGTTGAGCCGTCCGGCGTCGAAGGCAGCCCAGCCAGCCTGCTGAGCTTGCTCGGCGATCACGGACCGAAGGGCTTGGCCGACCCGCTCGGTGTAGACAGCCCGATTGGCCAGTGCGACTGTCGCACTCAGCTCTGCGTTGTACACGCTGTAGGTGTCTGCGCCGCCGAGGAAGTCATCAAGGTGCCTGAGCCTGCTTGTGCGCTGTCTCAGCTGATCAATCACGTTGTGCCCGATCCGCCGTCCGGCCCTCAGATGCGTAACCTGCGGAGGAGCGATCGCCAGACCGGCAGCGGCCATCGAAGCACCGAAGAACTCCCTGCGCAGCACGGTCTCTCCGCTCTCGTCTGCTCGCTCAGAGCCGAACAGGTCGCCCTCGGCGATACCGAAGGCACGACAGTACAGCTCAGGGTAAGGATCACGCGGCCGGTGCTTCGCTCTCTCCCAGTCTCTGATCATCCGTATAAGGGATTCTCGCGTGGGAAGATGAGCTCCCAGTTCTGGAGCCGCCGCAGACGCGAGATGGCGTGCCATCTCGCGTTGTGACCAGCAGCGCTGTCGCCGTTCGGCGCGCAATCGCAGCGCCCATGGCGGTCGCTCGTCCTCGTGGTTCACCTGCGGCACCGCCGTCGATTCTCCAAGGTTTCCGTCCGGTCCCCAGTTTCCCCTCACAGTCCGCCGTAGCCGATGTTCATTGTGGTGACAGATCCGATACCCCTGTACGCGCTGCGCAGCGAACGGGCCGGTGGCTCAGGTGCGGAGTGCTGCGCCGGAAGGCGCCGGGGGCGTCCTTCGTCTTACCCGCTGGGGAGTCGCGGGCGCGGGTGGCGTGTGTGCGGTGTCCGGCGTTCGGGTTTCTAGCCGGGCTCCGCACATGCGCCGCCCGGCGTCAGCGAGTGTGCGCCGGAAGGCGCCGGGGCCGTTTCGTCCCTGCCCCGGCAGGCTCAGGGCGCGGGGCGGAAGGTCGCTTTTGCTGTCACCCCGGCAGGCTCCGGGCGTGCCGTCTAGTGTCACCGCTGCGAAGCCCGTTCGGTATAAATAAGACGCTGTCAGGGCAGGGCGAGCATCTGGGTGAGGGCGGCGCGGGCGTGGGCGGCTGATTCCGGGTCGACGGTGATCTGGTTGACTACGGTGCCCGCGGCGAGGGATTCGAGCGCCCATACCAGGTGGGGCAGGTCGATCCGGTTCATCGTGGAGCAGAAGCACACGGTCTTGTCGAGAAAGACGATCGTCTTGTCCGGATTCTGAGCAGCCAGCCGCCGGACCAGGTTGAGCTCGGTGCCGACCGCCCAGGCCGACCCGGCCGACGCCCGCCCGATCGTCTCGATGATCTTCTCGGTGGAGCCGACCTGATCCGCGGCCAGGACCACCTCGTGCCTGCACTCGGGATGCACGATGACGCTGACGCCGGGGACGCGGGCACGCACCTCGGTCACGCACTCCCGGCGGAACCTGCCGTGCACCGAGCAGTGCCCCTTCCAGAGGATCATCGCAGCGGCGCGCAGCTCCGCGGCGGTAAGGCCGCCGTCCTCCCGGTGCGGATCCCAGACCACGCAGTCGGAGAGGTCCATGCCCATCTCGAGTACCGCGGTGTTGCGGCCGAGGTGCTGGTCGGGCAGGAAGAGCACCTTGCGCCCCCCTCCCTGGCCCGCACCGCCCAGCGCCCAGTCGAGCGCCCGCCGCGCGTTGGACGAGGTGCAGACCGTGCCGCCGTGCCGCCCGGTGAAGGCCTTGATGTCGGCGGAGGAGTTCATGTACGTCACGGGCACCACCTCGCCGGCGATGCCCAGGTCTTCCAGTGTCTCCCAGCAGTCCTCGACCTGGTCGAGCGTGGCCATGTCGGCCATCGAGCACCCCGCCGCCAGGTCGGGCAGGACGACGCGCTGCGCGTCAGAGGTGAGGACGTCGGCGGACTCGGCCATGAAATGCACACCGCAGAAGACCACGTACTCCGCTCCCGGCCGGGCCGCCGCCTCGCGGGCGAGCTTGAACGAGTCGCCGGTCACGTCGGCGAACTGGATCACTTCGTCCCGCTGGTAGTGGTGGCCAAGGATGAACGCCCTGTCCCCGAGGGCCCGCCGGGCCGCCCTGGCGCGGCGGACCAGGGACGGGTCGGACGCCGCAGGCAGCTCGCCGGGGCACGAGACTCCGCGCTCGGAGCCCGGATCCGAGCCCGAGCCGAGCACGAGCAGCGGCAGCGGTTGCAGCGGCCGACGAGAATCTACCGCGGTCGTCATGCCATCCCTCCATTGCCTGGGTACCTGAACCCCCGGCCCAGGCGCCTGAGCCTAGGGCTTATCGTCTTAGTGACGATACCTATCGTACCGGATTGTCCGATAAGGGCGCGGCGCGGGGGTCCGCGCGAGGCCCGCACGAGGTGCGCGAGGCCCGCACGAGGAGGGCGCGTAGCTGGAATGTCGGCGGACGGCATATCGTTGTGACAGCACGACAGACCACGGCGCCGCGCAGGCGGCACATCCGAGGCAGGAGCTAACCACAGATGACGGTTCAGCACGAGACCGAGACCACGCAGCAAGCGGTCACCCTTACCGACGGGGCAGCCGCCAAGGTGAGCGGCCTGATCGCCCAGGAGGGCCGTGATGACCTGCGGCTGCGCATCGCCGTGCAGCCGGGCGGCTGCTCCGGCCTGCGCTACCAGCTCTACTTCGACGAGCGCGAGATCGATGGCGACATCGTGAGCGAGTTCGGCAGTGTGCAGGTGGTCGTCGACAAGATGAGCGTCCCCTACCTGAGCGGCGCGACGATCGACTTCGTTGACACGATCGAGAAGCAGGGGTTCACGATCGACAACCCGAACGCGGGCGGCTCCTGCGCTTGCGGCGACTCTTTCCACTAGCCCGTGCGCGTAGCGGTCACGGGGTCGGTCGCGACCGACCACCTAATGATGTTCCCCGGCAAGTTCGCGGAACAGCTCATCGCAGACAAGCTGGACAAGGTTTCGCTGTCCTTCCTCGTGGACGTCCTCGAGATACGGCGCGGCGGAGTCGGCGCGAACATCGCGTTCGGGATGGGCCGCCTCGGCCTGCGCCCGCTGCTCGCGGCTGCCGTGGGCGCGGACTTCGCGGAGTACCGCGCATGGCTCGAGGCACACGGGGTGGACACAAGCGGGGTGCGAGAGTCGCCGCTGTACCACACGGCCCGGTTTGTCTGCACGACGGATGCCGACGGCAACCAGATCGCCTCGTTCTATCCCGGGGCGATGGCCGAGGCACGGGACATCGACATCTGCGCGCTCGCCCGCGAGGCAGGCGGGCTTGACCTGGTCCTGATCGGCGCGGATGACCCGGAGGCGATGCTCCGCCACACAGCAGGGTGCGCCGCCGCCGGCATCCCGTTCGCGGCGGACCCCTCGCAGCAGCTCGCCCGGATGGGCGGTGAGCAGGTCCGCGCGCTCGTCGAGGGCGCGGCGTACCTGTTCGGCAACGAGTACGAGGTGGCGCTGGCCGAGCGCAAGACCGGCTGGACGGCCGCGGAGATCATGGATCGGGTCGGGGTACGGGTGACCACGCTCGGGGCCGCCGGGGCGCGGGTGGACCGTGCGGGGGAGCCGCCGCTGCTCGTCCCGCCGGTGCCCGTGTCCCAGGTGGCGGACCCGACGGGGGCAGGCGACGCGTTCCGCGCGGGCTTCCTGGCCGCGGTCGCCTGGGGGCTGCCGCTTGAGCGGGCGGCTCAGCTCGGGAACCTGATCGCCGCGGGTGTGCTCGAAACCGTCGGCACCCAGGAGTACGACCTCAAACCCGAGCTGCTAGCAGAGCGGTTCGGCGCCGTGTACGGTGAGGCCGCCGCCGAAGAGATCTCTGCCTGCCTCGCCTGAGACAAGCCCTATACCGAACGCGCTCCGCGGGTGGTGACACCGTTCACCAGCGCACGGCCTCTGCCCGCGATACCTCGCGGTTGAGCACCACCTGAGGAGGCAGACTGTGCCTGTGAAGAAAAAGCCAAACACGTCGGTCCTCGCCGCCCTGGCCGTGGCACACGTCGCGGTCACGACGCTGACGTGGCGGGACCTCCGGCACCGGCCGGCCGAGCAGGTCCGGGGAAACAAGACCTTCTGGCGAGTGGCCAGCACCCTCAACACGGGCAACTCGGCCGCGTACTGGCTGTTCGGCCGGCGGGCTGCCGGACGTCGCTGAAAAGCGGAGCCAGCGGATCGGCAGGGAACCGCCGGCCCGGATGTCCCCCTGCCCGCCCATAGGGCTCCTGCCAGGGCTGACCATCGATCAGATATCTAACGCGCTCCGCGCGGGGTGACACTCCCGGACAGCGGGGGTGGTCCTGACGTGGGCCACCCCCGCTGCCGTCGGTCTGGTGTGTCAGTGGGAGAAGGACTGGATGTAGTTTCTTGGCGAGCCGACGCCGGTGGCGTCGTCGTAGCCCTTGACAGCCGGGAGCGCGGCGGCACCCTCGCCGTTGATGCCCAGCGTGCGGAGCCAGGTGATGAGCGGCAGGCCCTTCGTGGACGGGTCGCTGTAGTTGTTGCGGACTTCGGCGAGGCGCACGCCCGGGCCGAACGGGAAGTCGGTCACGTCGCGGAACGCCGCCGTGCCTGCCCTGCGGTAGATCGCCGGGTTGGCGAACCCGATCGGGTGCCCGGCTGCGGGGCGAAGCTGCCGCCGAAGAACTCGCCGCCTGCCTCGGCTGGTCTCCGCCATATTTCGAACGCGCTCCGCGAGTAGTGGCACCGCGCACGGAGATCTGACCATCAGGCGAAAGGTTAACGGGAAGCGCGGTATATCTGATGCCAGCCTATAAGCTCTTGACGAACGCATCTTTATAGCGATAAATTCCGAAAAGCTACCATAGAGCGGGTAGCGGGATGACGGGGCAGCGTAGTGCTAATTTCTGCATGAGGCTAGTTCACCTCAGTGTTGTGATGTCCCTGGCCATCGCTTCGCTGGTCGTCGGCGCTGGCGTCACCGGCGCGGCACGCGCGAAGGCGGCGAGTACGGCGCCACCTGTGCCGTCCTATCTGCAGATCTCCGGTACGGATACGGTGACGCCCGTTCTCTCTGGCGTTGTGCAGGATTCCGCGGATGCGCCGCTCAGTGGCGAGTTCTTCCTGCTCACTGCGTCTGGAACGCCTATCGGCGGCGCTCCGACGGCGACTGGCCAGGTGTCCAGCGGCGAGCGCATCACCTACCAGGTGCCAGACGGCACGCTCTCGGACGGCACCAGTTACCAGTGGTACATGGAGGCTTGTTACCAGGGCACATGCTCGAGCGCGACGGCCGCCACGACCTTCGCAATAAACACATCTAGCCCGTCTCTGCCGGGAACGGCGTCAGCGACAGTTTCAGGCTCGGGCATCACCGACTTCGATGCCATTACCGATTCGGGCGGATGCTCAGGCTCTGATTGCGCAATCGCGACGGACAGCTCCCTGAAAGTCGGCGGTGCCGGTGCTTATCATTGGGCGTCAGCGCTGAAATTCAATCTGTCTGCCATACCTGCCGACACGATCGTCACGGGCGCGACCCTCGACCTGACCCAGGCGAGCTGTATCGGCATATGCAGCGGAGGACAGAGTCCCCTCTCGCGGCCTGTCGGCTCCCTGTCGCCTCTCGCGTGCCCGCCTGGCGGCTGCGCAAAGTTGTGGACAGGCACGCTTAATATCTATCCCGCAGACAGCAATGTTGCCTCGGTCTCGACCGGTACGCAGCTTGCCGTCGCCGCGGACCCGGGTGTCATGACTTCCGGCGCCGGCAACGCGGGTAGCTACGATGTCACCTCGCTTGTGCAAACGTGGGCCGACGGTGGTATGCCCAATGACGGAATGATATTGGAGGCGGCAGGCAACGCCACAGCTACCTCGGGTGCGGACTATTACTCGACGAATGCTAGCGCCCCGGCAGCCGACCTGCCTGAGCTGATCGTGACATATGCTCCGATTGCGGCGCCTGGCGCGCCTGCCGGGCTCATTGTCACCCCCGGGGACGGCGGTGCAGAGCTACGGTGGGACGTGCCCGCCGACCAGGGAGACATGCAAGGCGTCACCGGTTACACGGCGCAGGCCCTCACCAGTTCCGGCACCGTTGCGGCATCGGCCAGCCCGGATGGCACGTCCGCGGTTCTCACCGGCCTCACGAATGGGCAGCAGTACACCATCCGCGTGGCTGCGACCAACGCGGATGGTATGGGCCTCGCGGCCACTGCGACCGCGTCTCCGGCGGCTGTCGCCGGATCGGCGGTTGACATCGCGGCCGTGCAGCAATTCCTGAACGCCAGGACCGGCCTCCGGGAAGGTGAATACGCGACCGTATCTACCGCGACCTCGGGCGACAGCCAGGCAAGCGCAATCACGACGCAGCTAAGCGCCGAGCAGCCAATGGATGCCAGTTTTTACTCTGCCGCGCAGACAGCCGCCGGAGCCGAAACCGGCGGGAGTAACACGCTGTCGAATACGCTGGTGGTCGCTATGGCTGACGAGACGGTTCAGGTCTACGCCACTGATGATCTTGCTTATACAACGCTGACTGGGTCGGGACGCCCGGCCAGGACAGCACGGCCAGCGAGCAGGTGACGAATTCCCTGTTCACTCTCTCCGCTGGCAGTTCAGTCCAGGTAACCGGATATGTCGATGCAGATTCCGCGACTTACCGTGCAACCGGCGCTGACAATACAACCGCGGCTTCCGCCACGCTGAACGACAATCCGGACACGTCTCTGCCCGATGGTTATACCGCGCCTGCATACACGACGACAGCGCCGAGCGGCACCACCGAGACGCCCTCTAGCTCGACAGACGTCAACTTGTCCGGCGCGGCATCGTGGGCCCTGGGCCGGTGGAATGGAACGAACAACGGCTACGGCGACGACTGCACCGACTTCGTCTCCAGGGCGATACACTTCGGCGGAGGCGACCAGGAGGACTACGGCTGGACCGCGCCGGAGAATTACAGGGATGACCATTACTGGTACAGGAGCACCTGGTATGGGGTCACGGTCGCAACTTACTCCTGGGCAGGTGCTTACCATTTCGCTGACCATTTGGTGCTGAGAGGTAACTACAAGCGCATGTACTGGAGTTATTCCACGCCCGGCGACGTGATCTTCGCTAACTGGAGTGGCAGCAGCTTCAAGGGCATCAGCCACACGGGCATAATCACCAAGATGTCGAACGGCTGGCCCATGATCACGCAGCACACTAACGACAAGAAGAACGAGCCGCTGTGGGACTGGCTTAACTCTGGCTCCAACGTGAACGTCTGGGTATTCATCCCCGACCCGGGCTGATGGATCGGTTATCCTTGGTAAGGGGCCATGGGCAGCAGAGGCGAGGGAGGGGCCGGAATTGTCTGGGTCACGTCGTCGGCGCACTTCGATCATCGTCGCTGTCGCTGTGCCCGGCCTTGTCCTAGCCGGGTACGGCACATGGGTGGCGGTGCAGGGCGGAAGCCTCCCCACGTCGGTACCGTCATGCTCGTGGCCGCTTCAGGTGCGCGGCAGTGCGACCGCTGAGCAAGCTGGTCTGATCCGCTGCTACACGCGGGCGCTCGCTCATCATGATCTTCCCGCTCTCCGGGAGCTTGTTGACCCGGATCCGGTGCGCAAGATCACGAGCGCTCAGCTTGCGCACTCGGCGGATGCACGGGCAGGGCTGGCCACCGCCACGTTCAGTCCGAATCCGTCGGACAACGCCTACGTGACCGTAGCGATCAGTTATGCGGACGGCGTCAGTGAAACCTTCCCGGTTGAGCTTGCCAATCCGGCGTCTGCGCACTCCTGGCGTATCGCTATCGGGCCGTTCGCCAGCGCCGACCCGAATATCCCTCCTGCCAGCCCATAGCTTCCTGCCTGGGCTGACCATCGATCAGATACTTAACGCGCTCCGCGTGGAGTGGCACTTCGTGGGCAGCGGGGGTGGTCCTGATGTGGGCCACCCCCGCTGCCGTCGACCCTGGTGCGTCAGCGGGAGAAGGACTGGATGTAGTTCCGGGGCGAGCCGACGCCGGTGGCGTCGTCGTAGCCCTTGACGGCGGGCAGCGCTTCCGCGCCCTCGCCGTTGATGCCCAGCGTGCGGAGCCAGGTGATGAGCGGCAGGCCCTTCGTGGACGGGTCGCTGTAGTTGTTGCGGACTTCGGCGAGGTGCACGCCTGGGCCGAACGGGAAGTCGGTCACGTCGCGGAACGCCGGCGTGCCTGCCCTGCGGTAGATCGCCGGGTTGGCGAACCCGATCGGGTGCCCGGCGGCCTGCTGCGCGTCGGCCTCGATGCCCGCGAACGTCGGGGCGGCGAGGCTGGTGCCGCCGATCCGGCTGAGCGAGAAGGCGAAGGTCGTGCCGTCTGGCTGCAGGACCGTCTCCCCGACCAGGAACCCGGTGCTCGGGTCGGCGAGCGCGGACACGTCGGGCTCGACGCGCATCGGCGTCACGCTCGTCGTGCCATCAGGCAGGTGGGTGGCCAGGCTTCTGGGCACCACGCCCCGCTGGTAGAACGGCTGCGGGTACACGGTGCTCACGCCGCCGCCGCCCGAGCCGTCGTAGAAGTCGGGGTACACCCCGGGCGGGGTGGACTGCCAGGACTTGCCGTCGGCCGAGAGCGGGTCGAGCAGCGTGCCCCAGGAGGTCTCGAACTGGTAGTTGTTCCGCTTGCCGATGGCCAGGCTGGTGCCGCCGACTGAGGTCACCCACGGGCTTGTGGCCGGGTAGTCGACCTGGATCTGGTCCGAGAAGCCGTCCTCGTTCGGTGACTCGTAGCCGCTGTCGCCGGAGGAGAAGAAGAAGCCGATGCCCTCGGCCGCGCCTGCCTTGAAGATCAGGTCGAAGACGTCGGTCGTGCCGGTGGCCGTGTCGTACGGCTCGCCCCACGAGTTGCTCACGATGCTGGCCAGGTGGTTGTTCACGATGAACGCCAGCGCGTCCGCGAGATCGGAGTCGAAGCAGCTTGCCGCCCCGACGTACCGGACATTGGCGTTACGCGCCTGCCCGTGTACGGACTCCACGTCGAGCGTCTCCTCGCCGTACCAGCCCGCCGCGCCGCACAGCGCGGTGCTGGTGAATGTGCTGGCCAGGAACTGCTGGTACTGGCCGTTCCTGAACGGCTGGTCACCGGTGACCTTCGCGTACTGGTTAGCGTCGGCCTGCATGGTCGGCGAGGCGTAGGCGTCAACGACCGCCACGGTCTGCCCCTTGCCGGTCTGCCCGGATGTGCCCACGCCGTACGCCCCGCGGATCTGCCGCGGGGTGTAGCCCGCGTTCGTCCACGGCTGGTGCACGCCGTACGCCGTCGGCTCGTTCGTCGCGACCTTCTGGCCGTAGTAGGACGAGGTCGGCGCGGCGACCCAGTAGTTGGGCCCAGGCGGGGGAAGCGTGTCGGTCGGCTTCATCGTGTGCGTGGCGGTATCCAGGCCGGTGACGGTCAGCACGGAGCTTGCGACCGAGCCCGGCGCTGTTGCCGTCTGCTCGGGCGCCCGGTCGGTCTTCTTGTCCGGGCCCTTGAAGTTGCCGAAGGTCACGGCGAATGCCTTGCTGGCCTCGGCGAGCGTTCCGGTCACCGCCAGGTAACCGCCGACGCGAGCGTCTACCTTCGTCACCTTCAGGCCCGCGGAGGTGAGCCACGATTTCAGGGCGGCGACCTGCCCGCTCGTCGGCCCGAACCGCGCCTGCACCTGCGCCGGTGTCAGGTAGCGGCCCTGCAGCGCGCTTCCTGGCGTGGAAACCGCGGTGGCGTAAGCGGTCAGGCCGGCCGTGTCATGGCCTGCCAGGTATACCCGGGCGTTGACAGTGCCGCTGGTAACGGCCTGCGGCGCGGCACGCCCGGACGCTTTCGCCCAGGCTGGATGGGTGTCAGCGATCGCCGCCCGGGGAGTCGCCGCCTGTGCGGCGGTGGCAGCTGCCAGCCCCCCGACCGCGAGCCCGCCGGCCGCTACCGCCGCGGTGATCGCGCGGTACCGGCGTATGACTTGCGCCATGCACGGTCCTTTCCTCGTTGGTTGATCCGGTGCGCGGCCGTCCGATGTGAGCGTCAGGCCGTCGAGCCACCAGGCCGACAGGCGTTAGCCTCCGCCTGATGACATGCTCGCGCAAGGGGCGCGAGCAGGGAGATCGAATCGGTATTCTGCTACCGCCGCTGGCGATCGCTGACAGCCGCGGCGGTAGCGTGGCGGGCATGTCAGGAGCGCTTGCCGCCGGATACCCCGGGCCCGCGGAGCTTACGCCGCTGCGCGTGCTCACGGAGTGGACCCTCGATCCCTTGGCACTGGCGTTCGTGGTGATCCTCGGGACCTGCTACCTGGCCGGCGTGCGGCGGGTGCGCCGCCAGGGTCAGCGGTGGCCGCGGGCTCGCGTGGTACTTTTCGCAGGTCCTGGCCTCGGCACGCTGGCGGCGGCCACGATGTCCTGGATCGGCGTGTACCAGGACGTGCTGTTCTACGCGCGCGCGGCCCAGACGATCCTGCTGCTCCTCGTGGTTCCCCTGTTCCTCGCGCTCGGGCGCCCCGTCTCGCTTGCCATCGCCGCACTGCCGCGCGGCGGCCGGCGAGTCGAGCGGGCGCTTGGCAGCCGCACGGCGCGCGTCCTCACCTTCCCCGCGATCACCACGGTCGCGCTCGTGGCCGTGCCTTTCAGCCTGTATTTCACGCCCTGGTACGCGGCGGCGCTGCACAGCGGCGCGGTGCGGGAGCTGACCTGCCTGGCACTGGTGGCGCCCGGGCTCGTGTTCTTCTGGACGCTGCTGCGGGTGGACCCGGTGCCGAAGGCATACCCGTACCTGGTGTCGCTGTGGATCGCCGGGGCAGAGGTCGTCTTCGACGCCTTCCTCGGCCTCGCGGTCATAGCAGACCAGCACCTGATAGCGGGTGCGTACTACCACGCCCTGGCCAGGCCCTGGGGGCCGAGCCCGCGGACCGACCAGATCCTCGGCGGCGGGACACTGTGGATCTTCGGTGACCTCGTCGGCCTGCCGTTCCTCGCGGCCCAGCTGATCCAGATGATCAGGGAAGACGAGTCGGAGGCGGCGGATATCGACGCGGAGCTCGACGCGAAGGATGCCGCCGGACGAGAGAGCACGGAAGACGAGCAGGAAGCCCTGCCTGGTGACGTCCCGTGGTGGGAAGCTGACCCGCGGTTTACCGGCCGGTTCCGGCCCGCTGGACGGAAACCCGGCTAGAAGGCATGTCGCAGGGCGCTCCAAGGTGATCACTTCGTAGGCGCCGCAGGGTGATATTCTCCCGCCAAATGCCGGTTTATCCGCATCAGATTGGCTCGAACCGGCATCGGCAGGGGGGGACAGGCTGACCACGGAGGACAACCGCGGTGGGACGTCCCGAGCGCCCTGTCGACCCAGGCGCTGGCCCGGTTGCCAGGTTCGCCTACGAGCTGCGGGTACTGCGGCGCGGAGCGGGGAACCCGGCCTACAGGCACATGGCCGGGCAGGCGCACTACTCGGTAACGACCCTGTCGGTCGCGGCCAGCGGCCAGCACATGCCGTCGCTGCCGGTGACCCTGGCCTACGTCCGCGCATGCGGTGGCGATATCGAGGAGTGGACCTGCCGCTGGCACGCGGCGGACGCTGAACTCGAATGCCAGCAAGCGCGGCGGGCCGCGCTTCCGGCTAGCCAGGCCCCTGATGAGGCGGCGCTGCGATCGCGGGGGCCGCTCTGGCTGGGAGTGACGGCCGCCATCGCCGTGCTCGCCCTCGTCGAGGCAATCGTGATCATCATGCTCGCGCGCTTACCGATTAGTAGCTGCGGCGGATCCGGAAGGACCAGCCGCGGGGCAGCTCGGTCTCCGCGATGAACTCCTGCGACTTCATCATGCACCACGCGGGGAGGTCGGTCCTCGCGGCCGGATCGTCGGCGAGCACGGCCACGATCTCGCCTATCGGCACATCCCTGATCCGCTCAGCCAGCATGATGATCGGGATCGGGCACTTGCGGCCGAGCGCGTCGATCGTCAGCGCCGGGGCCGGGGGGGGCGGCGGGGCAACGCTCGGCTCCGGGCTCAGGCGCCGCGCCCGGCCGATCGGGCGACTGCTCCACCCGGTGTTCATGCGACTACTCCCACGGGTCCCATACTGCCCCGAAGGGCGCTCACGATGCCCGGCAATACCGCAAGAAACCGCTCGACTTCCACCTGCGTAGTGCCTCCCGGTAGCGATACCCGCACATTGCCGTGGGTAAGCACGCCCATTGCTTCGAGAACGTGACTGGGCCGCAGCGTATCCGACGTGCAGGCACTCCCCGAGGAAACGGCGAATCCGGCCTTGTCCAGCTCGGTGACCAGAGCCTCGCCGTCGACGTACAGGCAGGAGAACGTGACGATGTGTGCCAGCCCGCGGACCGGGTCACCGTGCACGGCCGCGTCGGGCACGAGCTCCGGCACGAGATCGCGGATCCGGGAGGTGAGAGCGCGGAGCGCGGCTTCCCGCGCGAGCCGTTCGGTATACATGGCATCTAGCGCCGCCGCCGCGGCCACGGCCGCGGGTACGTCCGGATAGCCGGGAACCCTGCTGCCCGGGTGGCCGTCATCGGGGAGCGGGCGGCGCCACCGCGTTCCCTTGCGCACGATGAGCACGCCCGTTCCGGCTGGTCCGCCCCATTTGTGTGCGCTTGCGGCGAGCAGCGACCAGCCGTCCGGTACCGGCATCCGGCCCGCGGACGCCGCCGCGTCCACCAGCAGCGGGACCCCGGCGCGGCGGCAGGCCGCCGCCGCCTCCTCGACCGGCTGCAGGGTCCCGACCTCCGGGTTGGCCGACTGGAGGCAGGCGACGGCGGTGTCGCCGCGCAGCGCGGCGGCGAACTGCCCGGGGTCGGTCCGACCGGTCGCGTCCACCCCTGCGACGGTGACCTCGCCGCCGTCACGCTCGAGCAGCCCGGCGGCGTTCAGCACGCTGGAGTGCTCGACGGCGCTCACCACGACGTGCGGGCGGGCCACCAGGCCGCGGCGCCGGGCGCGGGCGGCCGCGGCGCGGGCGGCGCCGAGAACCGCGAGGTGCACGGCCTGGGTACCCGACGAGGTGAAGGACAGCTCGTCAGGCCGGCAGCCGAGCACGGTGGCTACGCGCTGGCGCGCCTGGTCGAGCAGCAGGGCCGCCCTGCGGCCCTCGCCGTGCAGCCGGGCCGGGTCGGCCCACCCGTCGTCGAGCGCCATGAGCAGGGCGCCGCGTGCCGCGGGGTGCAGCGGTTCGGCGGAGGCAGCGTCGAAATAGGGCACCATCCGACACTAACGCCGGCCGGTCACCCTCAGGGCCGCCGCGTCACCTGCGCGTACGCGGCATGGATCAGGTCGCGGTTGCGCAGCAGCTTGCCGCTGGCGGTCCGGGCGGGGCCCGTGGCTCCGGCAATAGTTTGCGGGACTCGCGGCCGGCCGACGCAACGGGCCAAGTCCTTGCTACTTGACCCGGCCCAAGCCACGGGATTGACAATAGATTCCGACAGCTGCTGACGTGCCTGCCCGGCGCCGGGCAAGTCGCGTATGACCATTACTCAGCTCATATGAGCTGCCTTACTCGCTGGCCGCAGCGCGAAGAGACAGTTACCACCTATGCCTGTGCCGTAGCCGCACATTGTCCTTAATAATGACCGCTGGGGGCGTGATGACTCATCTGGTCTTGTGTGATCGACTGCATCGCCGACGTGATCCGGACACCGGGAGACCGCAATCACAAGTGGCCGAGCCCGGCCTTCAGCTCTGCTGGCCATGCCTGCAGCGGGCAAAGGAATGCCTGACGCTGCTGCCGTCTTTGTACAATGCCTGCGAAATCGCACTCTGCGTGCCGCTCAGCCGCAGCATCCTCGAGCGGATCAGCGGCAGCCGCGGGACCGGGCTGCCGCTGAGCGAGGCCGCGGCGGATGCCCGCGATGCTATCCGCCGGGTGCTCGCGTCGTGGGCGGCGCTTGTGGTCGACGGGCGCCGTATCACCTTCGCGCCCCGGCGCGCGGTGCCGGACGTGGCCCGATTCCTCGGCACGCATCTCGACTGGCTGGCGGGACATCCGGCCGCCGCGGATTTCGCCGATGAGGTCAATGACCTGACGGCAATGGCCCGCCGCGCCATCGAGCCCGGATCAGCCCAGGGAATCGAGCCGCGCACCTGCATCGAGCCCGGCTGCGGGGGCACGCTCGCTAACCGCGTCCGCGTTGACGGCGACGTGCGCCGCGCCGAGATCCATTGCGACGCCGGCCATGCATGGCGTGCGGACGAGTGGCTGCTCCTTGGCCACCGGATCGAGGGCGCGGCAGGCGCGGGCGCTGCTGCCGTCAGCACCGACGCCAGCGCGGGCACCTCGCCTCGCGGTACGCGCACGGTCCCCACGAACGCCGCGGCGCTCGCGCTCGGCGTGCCAGAGGCGACCGTCCGGCAGTGGGCAAGGCGCGGCAAGCTCACCCGGCACGGCAGCCCGGGGCGCGCCGAGTACGACGTGGATGAGCTCGCCGCGCTCGCCGAGCAGAAGAAGTGAGAGCTGACAAGAACAGCCCAGGGTGATGGAACCGGGGTTCGCTGCCCGCCGGTGGTATACGAAACCCGTTTCCACCTCCTCAACTCTCAGAATTCACTGATCTCCTCGGCGACCTTGATGCCCACGTGCCGGCCTGGCGCGCACACGTGCCCGAGCAGCCGGGCGCCGGCCTGCACCTCGGTGAGATTGAGCGGCTTGCGCTCCGCGCTCATCACCCGGACGTGCCAGTCGTCTTGCAGCAGCACGTTGACCGTCACGTCCGCATGCCGCGCCTCGATGAGCCGCAGCGGCCGCAGCTCCACCTTCACCCGGCCGACGAGGACCTCACGGAACCTGCCGTCCGCCGACACCGCGTGTGTCCGCTCGCCCGCGCGCAGGTCCGTGATGTACGCGGTGTTCTCCGCGCCGAAGACGTACGAGTGCACCGCGCCCGCGTTCACCCGGAACGGGCGCAGGTTCATATACGGGAGGTAGTGAACCTCGGCGCATACCAGGATGCCGCCCGATGACGTCGAGCCGACGATCATGCCCTCGTCCTCGCCGAAGAGGGTAGCGGTGTCGATGCAGCCCCGGTGTCCCATGCCGGCGGGCTCCGCGCGCACCACTTCTAGCGGCACGAGCTCGCGGCTCACGTCCCGCCGCGCACGCAGCGCCCCGGCCACCCGGTCGAGGTCCGCCAGCTGGTCCCCGCGCACGACGAGCCCGGCCGGCCCGCTCTCGAGGACGCCGGCCACGATGGCCGTCTCGGCGCTTGTCAGCAGTTCCTTGAGCACGCGCGTGCGGGTGCCCTGCGCCGTGGCGAGCAGGAGCTCGAGCGGGATGTTCGACTCGCCGGTGAAGGCGGCCACGAGCACGTCGGCCGCTCCGCAGAGCGACGCCGCTATGTTCATGCTGGAGCCGTCCACGATCTCGCACCGGACGCCGGTCCGCCTGCCGCCTGCCGCGGCACGCACGCCGTCCAGCTGCGACGGGGAACCTGCGACCAGGATGCCGATGCGCTTGTCGTCGAGGCCGGCCCCTTCTACGGCCCCTTCTACGGCCCCGTCTACGGTACTGACGAGGCAGGCTACCTCGATGCGGTCGAGCGGCTCCCACCCGGCGAGCTGATCAGGACGCAGCAATACTGTCGAGACCGCCGAGGCCCGCGCGTGCGCAAGCGCGGCCGGCGTCTGCCCGGGACTCAGGCTGCTGACGTCTGCCCATAGCTCGGCTTCCACCTCGCACCACCTATTCCCTGGTGTCGTTGTCACCCTGCGTGACCGGCCCGCAGGTCGGCCAGGTCTTCCCCGTGCACGACCGCCCGCAGCTCAGCCGCGGCCCGCGCGGGATGAGGGCTGCCGAAGACCCTGCGCCCGACGCACAGCCCGGCCAGCCCGGCACCCATGGCGTTCTTGGCCGAGTCGAGGAAGTCCTCCCACGAGCCGTCCGCCGCCTCGCCCCCGGCGATCACTACGGGGACGCAGATGTCGGCCGCCAGGTCGGCCAGGTGCTCCTCGCCCGGATGGGCGGCCTTGACGATATCGGCGCCAAGCTCGGCCGCGACGCGCGCGGCGTGCGCCACCGCGCGGCCGCGGCTGCGCTGGGCCGTCCTCACATAGGTCATCACGAGCAGCGGGAGGCCGAGCCGGTCGCAGGACAGCGCGACCTGACCGAGATCGGCCAGGGCCGCCCGGTCCTCCTGGCTCCCGCCGCCCAGGGTGACGTGCACCGACACGGCGTCCGCCCCGATCGCGACGGCAGCCTCGGGATCGCACACCCTGGTCTTCAGCTCCGTGCCATGGCTCAGCACCGTGTTGCCCGACAGGTGCACGATCAGGGCCGTCTGCCGCTGTGCGGGCATCGAGTGCACGGCCGAGCCCCGGTGCGTCACCACACCGTCCGCTCCCGAGCTGATCACAGAGCGCAGGACCGAGGTCATGTCGGACAGGCCGCCGACGGTCCCCGTCGTCACGGAATGGTCGACGGCCACCAGGAATGTCTTGCCGTCCTCCCCGAGCAGCCGCCGCATCCGACGCTGTTTTCCGCTCACCATTGTGTTCCTCCCACGGTTTGTCGCGTACCGGAGATCGCAGGCGGCCTCAGCTGACGCTCAGTTTCCAGACATGCGGAGTGCGCGCCAATAGGCGTTCTATTTTTATGCCGAACGGAAGCGTCGTGGCGGCACTGACTGCCATGACGCTCCCGTTCGGGCAAAACCGGGAGCGTCATGCGGCACTGACTGTCACGACGCTCCCGTTCGGCATAAAAGTTTTTATTTGTTCCGGTAAGCCACCTGGTGTGCCATCGCGATCAGCTCTGCCCGCCACTGCGAATCGAGCGGCGCCTCGGCAACCGCGCCGCAGCCCTGCTCGACAAGCTGGTCGATGTGCTTCTCGAGATCGGCCTGGGCACCGGTTTCGACGAGCAGGTCACGCAGCCGGGCGGCATCACCCCAGTCGCCCGACATCAGTTCCCCCACCCGCTCGTCCCGCTCCATGGCGAGCGCCAGCATGAGGGTCATCTTGTGCTGGTCGAAGTCCAGGCCGGCCGGCTTACCCGTGAGCCGGGAGTCGCCGAAGGCGTCCATGAGATCGTCGCGAAGCTGGAAGGCCTCGCCGATCGCGGCCCCGTAGGCCTCGAAAACGGGCGCGAGTTCCGGGCGGCCCGCGACGGTGGCACCCACGACGAGGGGACGGTGGATGGTGTAGCGGCCTGATTTCACCACGGCGATCCAGCGGGAAAGCTGCGGGTCGATCGAGAACTCGGCCGCGGCGGCGACATCCATGAACTGGCCGATGATCAGCTCAGAGCGCAGCTCGGCCCACGCCGCGTCAATCCCGGGCGGAGCATCCGCCATGATCTGGTCCGCATAGATCATCGCCAGATCGCCGGCCAGGATGGCGACGCTCTCCCCGAAGCGGCGTGATTCGCCGCGCCACCCGCGGCCGCCGTGCTCGGCGGAGTGCCTGGCGTGCACGGTCGGGACTCCCCGGCGCAGGGCTGACGCGTCCATCACGTCATCGTGGATGAGCGCGCACGCATGCAGCAGTTCCAGCGCGACGGCGGCCGGGACGACGGGGGAGCCCTCCGGGCTGCCGCCCGCCGCGAGATAGCCGCTCAGGCAGAAGGCGGGCCGCAGCCGCTTGCCGCCCGCGGTGATCAGGTCGTACACGGCGTCGATGATGACGCTCGCCCGATGATCCACCCCGGACCACCGGGTGCGCTCCGCGGACAGGAATTCCCGCATGCGGTCCTCGACGAGCCTCATCAGGTAGTCACGGTCCGCGCGGACCCGTGCGGTTGATGCCGAGGTGAGGGTAGAGGGCGATGTCACGGTGGCACTCACCTTTCCTCCGTCGCGGAGCGGCCGGCGTGCACGACTCGGACTCCATGGGGGTTATTCAAAGTAGTTTCTGATGAAGACCAGCAGCCTGGCGACCCTCGCCACGGCCAGCAGCGAACTACAGCAGTGGTCCATTCACGCAGTCTGGTGTGTGTGAATGGACCACTGCTGTAGTTGCGGCGACGCGGCGCCCCGGGCCGGGCCCCGACCGCGTGGCCTGGCAAGATCACGGCCTGAGGGCTTTGAATAACCCTCCATATTGACGCTCGCGTGAATGGGCGGGGGAGCGGCCTTCACCGCCCTCGTATTCACTCAGATCGCGGCCATGCCAAGGCTGGCGCAGGTGGCGTTGGTGGCGCGGATGGCGCGGGTGGCGCGGGGCACATGGCACGGAGCGGCGATGATAAGAGCACCCGGTGATAGATCTGCCGGGCGCTCCAAGTGGTTAGTCACGCTAAATGACAGGTCCCCTGCGGCACCGCTCCCCAATCGCGGCGGCAGGCGGGCAGCCTGAGAATAAACGGCAGGGGAGGTGTACGGAAAGTGTGACATGCGGCGCCGGAAGCCGGCAATGCACATGTTGTGTGACCCGGGTCACAAGTGATTAATTCGCAGGTCACGTATCCGGGCTTCGCGGCCGGATCTGAAATGTGCGGCGGCCCTTTAGCCGGGTACCATATCCGGGGTCACCGAGCCGTCCAGCCAGGAGGTGCAGGTCCGTGACTCATGATGGCCCGGTCTCGCCGGGCGGCGGGACGGCAGGCACACTCGACGAGGCGACCGCGCTGTTCGCCGAGCACAGGAAGATGCTCTTCGCCATCGTCTACAACCTGCTCGGGACGGTCTCCGACACCGAGGACGTCTTGCAGGACACGTGGCTGTCGTGGGCGTCCGCCCGGCGCGACGAGGTCGCGAACGCGCGTGCCTACCTGGTGCGGATAGCCGTGAACGGTTCCCTCGCGCGGATGCGTGACGTGCGCCTCAGCCGGGAGAGCTACGTCGGGCCCTGGCTGCCTGAGCCGCTGCTCACGGAACCTGATACCGCGGAAACCGCGGTCCGCGCCGAGTCGGTGTCGCTGGCCCTGATGGTGGTGCTCGAAACGCTGACGCCGCTGGAGCGCGCGGTCTTCGTGCTGCGCGAGGCGTTCGGGTACGACCACGCCGGGATCGCCGGGATCCTCGGGCGAAGCCCGGCCGCCGTCCGCCAGCTCGCGCACCGCGCCAGGGAGCATGTGCGGGCACGCCGTCCCCGCTATGAACCCGACCCGGCGGTGCGGCGCGCCGCCACCGAGCGATTCCTGGCGGCGGCACTCGGCGGCGATCTCAACGCCCTCATGGAGGTGCTGGCGCCCGACGTGACGATGCGGAGCGACAGCGGCGGCAAGCGATGGGCCGCGCTGCGGGTCATCGAGGGCCGGGACAGGGTGGCGCGCCTCCTGGCCGCGATCTCCTGCCGAGTTCCGGCGGGCCTCGCCGTCCGCTACCTGGACGTGAACGGAGGCCCGGCGGCGCTGCTCTTCGTGGGTGACGAGCTGTACGGGATCATGGTGGTGGACCTGAGCCAGGGCGGCGACAGCGAGGGCGGCGACAGCGAAGGCGGCGACCGCATACGCGGGATCTACAGCGTGCTCAACCCTGACAAGCTGACTTCCGTGACCGGGACGTCCGCCATCACGGGCGGGCGGCTGAAGGCCCATGGTGACGCTCTCTCCGCCAGGATCTGACGGCGCAGCAATGTGCCGTAGGTGACGTCGAGGGTGATGGTGGTGACACCCATCACGGCGATGATGAGGCTGTGCGGGTACAGGGAGACGGACATCACCACCCCCAGGAATGAGCCCATGAACTTGCTCAGGGCGACGTACATCGACTGTCCCGCTGAGGACCTGCGCCTGCGCAGCATCAGGATGAAGGCCAGGCTGAGGCAGCAGTTGACACCCAGGCCGGTGTAGGCGCCGTACGTGTCGTCTATCTCGAGCGTCACGGCAGGGAGGAAGACAAGCGCGAAGGCCAGGATGCCGAAGAAGAACCCGTAGAACTGCCGGCGGGATAGCGCCGGGTAATCCTTTGGCCCGTAGCGGAGCACCTGCGGCATGATGAACGTGAGGTCAAGCAGGAACCAGGCGAAGTTGAACGACCGCTGATTGTTTGCCTGGAAAACTATGAGGGAATAGCTGAATTCCCAGGCGAGATTCAGCCCGACGCCCACCGTGGGAATACCATTGCGCTGGTCTACCCTGGCCCTGAGCACCGCGAATACGTAGGCGGCGAGCCAGAGGAAACCGACTACGAAGATTATCGATAGGTAATACCAGCTTGCCAGGTGCTCCGGCCTGAGGGTTATCGGCGCAACGCGCTCGGGCTCGAAGATGGGCCGTGGCCACCACACCGTTACCTACCTTCCTCTCCGCTCATGAGTGCCGGGGCGGGTGCCGCCCTGCTGAATCAAGTCCACCGCCCGGCACCGGGGCCGCTCTCCTACTCAACCGCGACGCGGGAGCGCGTGCCTGGAACGTCCTTTGCGTTCTCCCGCAGGCCGAACCTCGCGTGCAGCTGGCGCAGCGGGCCAGGCGCCCACCAGGTGCCGCGGCCGCCGAGCCGCATCGCCGCGGGCAGCAGGGCGCCTCTGATGAGCGTCGCGTCGAGCAGCACGGCAAGCGGAAGGCCGATTCCGAACGTCTTGTCGAGCGCGATACCGGAGACAAGGAAGGCGAGGAAGACAATGGAGATCAGCACCGCCGCGGCGGTCACGATGCGCCCGATGCGCTCGAGCCCCATAGCGACCGCTCCGGTTCCTGAACCGGTGCGCTCATATTCCTCCCGTATCCGGGACAGCAGGAAAACCTGATAATCCATGACGAGGCCGTAGGAGAGCGCGAACAGCATCACGGGGACCGTCACCGCGATGCTGCCCGAGGTGGTGAAGCCGCCAAGAAGCCACGAGAGGTGACCGTCCTGGAAGATCCACACCAGGGCACCGAATGTGGCCGTGAGGCTCAGGGCGCTGAGGACAAGGGCGAGGAACGGCAGCACCACGCTGCCAGTGACAAGGAAGAGCAGCACGACCATGATGGCCGCTACCGAGGTCAGGGCATAGGGCAGCCGGTGCTCTACCGCGATGGCAGCGTCCAGGTTCAGCGCGGGAATGCCGCCCACCAGGGTGCGGAATGGAGCGGGAACCGCCCGGATGCCGGTGACCAGCCGCTGCGCGCTGTCCAGGCTGCCCGATGCGGGGACAACGGAGAGGTAGACCGCGCCGCCTGCCGCGAAGTTCCGGTCCTGCGCACTCGCCGGGGCAAGCCGCGCACCGCGGGCGTAGCTGCCGGTCACGGTGGCGACCTGCGCGACATCGGGGAGCCGCGACAGAGTGACGGCGTAGGACGCGACGGCATCCGGGTACGCCGCCGCCGCCGGCGGGACGACGATCTGGATGGCGTTCTCCTGGCTCGTCCCGAACTCGGCGTTGATCGTCGCCGCGACCTGCCGCGGCACCGAGGCCGCGGGCAGCACCCGCTCGTCCGGCATGCCCAGCCTGATGCCGAGGAACGGCGTGCCGAGCAGCAGCAGCACGGCCGTGACCGCCGTCGCGATGGGTACCGGCCGCCGCATGACGAAGGTGGCCAGGCGGTGCCATGAGCCGTTCTCGCCGGCCGCGGCGGTAACGGCGCGGCGGCGGATGAGCCGGCCCCGCTCGATGCGGGGACCGAGGACCGCGAACACGGCGGGCAGCAAGGTGAGCGAGGTGACCGCGGCGAGCACCGCCGTCGCCATCCCCGCGTAGCCCACGGACCGCACGGCCTGCAGGGGGAACCACACCATGCCGGAAGAGGCGGCGGCGACCGTGACGGCAGAGAACGCGACGGTGCGCCCGGCGGATCGCATCGTGGCGGTGATCGCGTCGGCGGGCGGGCGCCCCGCGCGCAGTTCCTCACGGTAGCGGCTGACCATGAGCAGGCTGTAGTCGATCGCGAGGCCGAGGCCGAGCAGGCTCACCACGCCGGCCGACAAGGATGACAGGCCGGTCACGCTCGCCAGGATCCACATGAAGCCCATGGTGAGGAGCATCGTGACCAGTGCCACCGCGAGCGGGAGCAGCGCGGCCACGACGCTGCCAAAGATCAGGACGAGCGCGACAAGCGTCAGCGGGAAGGCGATCGCCTCACCCGTCTCCGCGTCCTTCTGTCCCTGGACGTTGATCACATGCTCGAGAGCGGCAAAGCCCCCGGCCTGGACGTCGAGACCGTCGTGCACGCCCTGGTAGCGCGGCAGCAGCCCGGTGAAGCGCTTGTCCACGGCGGTCTCGTCACCGGCGATCGTCGCCAGGATCAGCGCCTTGTCCCCGTTCTTGCCGCGCAGCCGCGGCGCGCGCCCTGACGTCCAGTAGGAGGTGACGCCGACCACGCCAGGCTCGGCCGCCAGCTGCCTGGTCAGCGCGGTGCCCTCGGCCGAGGCGGACGGGTCGTCCACGCCGCGCGCAGTGGTGACGAGCAGCGTCAGGTTGGGCGCTCCCTGGGTAAAGACACGCGCGAGGTAGGCGTCAGCGCGCCCGGACTCTGAGCTCGGGTCGTCGAATCCTCCCGTCGTCAGCTTGCCGAACAGCGTCGCACCTGCCGCGGCGCCGACAAGCGCGAGCGCCGCGGTCCCGGCGAGGACCGCCCGGCGGCGCCGTAGAACGAATCCGGCTAGTCTCGCAAGCATCCTTCTCCTGCTCCCTCGTGCCTGGCTGCGCTGACTGGACCACACATGAGATGCGGGGAGCGGCCGGGATGTGACATGGGCCAGGTGACCGGTGCCGCTGCCGTCATGCCCCGCCGACGCGCACCGGCGGCGCTGGCTGCGCTGGCAGCGGGGGGGCGGGGTCGCTGGCACCGGGTACTCGAACGGTCACGGGCGGCCGGTTGAAGGCCCAGGGTGATGCGCCTTCCGCCCGGATCTGCCGGTGCAGCATGGTGGCGTAGGTGACATCAAGGACGAAGGTAGTCAGGCACAGCACGGGGAAAAGGCGGCTGTGCGGGAACTGCGAGATGGTCAGTATCATGGCCGCGACCGAGCCGATCAGCTTGCTCAGCGCGATGTACATCGACTGTCCCGCCGAGGATCCCCGCCGCTGCAGCATGAGAATGAAGGCCAGGCTGACAAAGCAGTTGGCGCCAAATCCCGTGTAGCCGCCGTAGTAATCGTTGATCTCGATGGTCACGGCAGGCAGCAGGATCAGAGAGAATCCAAGGATAGCGAAGAAGAGCTTCCTGAATTCCAGGCGGGACAGTGCGGGATAGTCCTTCGGCCCATATCGGAGCGCCTGCCGCATGATGATGAGGTCAAGCAGGAACCAGGCGAAATCGAATGGCCGCTGATCCGGCGCCTGGAAGACGATGAGAGAATAGCTGAATTCCCAGGCAACGTCGAGCCCGACCGCGATGACCGGAAGGCCGCTGCGCTTGTCTACCCTGGCGCGCCGGATCGCGAGCACGTAGGCACACAACCAGAAGAAGCCGACAAGGCAGACCAGGGTCACGTTATACCAGCCGGGCAGATCCCGTGCTTTCATGATCACCGGCGTGTCGGGTGCGGGGCCAATCAAGGGGCGTGGCCACCACATCGCGGGTCACCTTCCTCTCCGTTTACAGTGTCTTGTTTTGAATAACGCTCCGGGGGAAACGCAGGGAGGCATCATGTCCACCTGCCGGTACCCGGTCCGCTTTCTTTACCGAGCAGTTTCTCGCGGAACTCGACGCGCTGTACCTTCCAGGTAGCGGTCCTTGGCACGTCCTCCCACGGCACCAGCCGCGGCTCGGCGAGCTCGGGCAGCCCCGCGGTCGCCTGTTTCCATTCCAGCGGGTCGAGCCGGTTATCGCGCATGCAGAGCACGGGGACAGGCGGCCCGTCGGGCATTCCGAGTACGAGCACCTCCGACGCCCGCTCGAGCCGGTCGAGCAGGGTGCTCTCAAGCTCGATGCAGCTCGTCCCCGGGATCATGTCCACCTCGCGGTCGATGAGCCGGATCCGCCCGAATCCGGCGCGCACACCGAGGTCGCCGGTGTTCCACCAGCTGCCCCGCACCTTGGCCCGGTGGCGCTCTTCCTCGCCCAGGTAGCCCAGGCAGCGCGTCTTGGCAGCCACCATCAGCAGGCCAGGCTTGCCGCGGCCCTGCTCGCGCCCGGTGGCGGGATCGACCACTTTCACCCGGACAAGGGGGGGCCACCCCACATTGGTCACGTCATTGCGCGGCTCCTTGCGCTGACGGACGGTGCGCCTGGTGAAGACGCTCGCTGATATGCCCGAGATCTCGGTCTGGCCAAGAGCCCACGCCCACAAGGGGAAGCGGCGGCGGGACGCGTTGAGGAACTTGCGGACCGTCCGCGGGTGCACCGCATCGAACGTATTGAAGAAAAGCCGGACCCGGGCAAATAGCTCCGGCTTGGCGTCGGCCAGCTCCTCCCAGCGCTGAAACGCGTTCGGCATGGCTTCCAGCGTCGTGGGGCGGTGTGCGCCAAGCGTTTCCGCGACGTTGTCCAGGTCACACCGGGAGATCACCACCATCCCCCTGGGCGCCAGCTTGAGCTGCGAGGCCGTCCAGCTCAGCGCACGGTGGTGCGCGAAGGCGATGGCGCTGGCGACCACGTCGTCGCGCCGCGACGTCAGGAGGGGCAGCCGGCAACTCTCCAGCCGGATGGGATAGTTCCCGATCGCCGTATTCGCCGAGTGCACCACCAGCTTGGGCACGCCGGTGGTACCCGAGGTGTGGAAGACGATCATGGGCTCGTCGTCGGCGCACGCTCGCACCGGCGCCTCGGCGGCTCCCCGCACGTCGCCGAGGCGGAGCGTACCGTCCGGCAGTTCGGCGGCGGGCTCTCCGACGGCGACGACGGGCACGCCGGGATCGGCAAGGTCGACCCCGGCCGCGGCCGATCGCTCGAGCACGCTTGTCCCTGCCACGAGCACGCTCGGCTGAATCCGGCTGAGCATGATGCGGATGGCCTCGATGGACCTGATCGGTGCCATCATCACGGGGAGCGCGCCGATCCTGGCCGCGGCGGCCGCCGTCAGGACCAGGTCGAAGTGGTTCTCCTTGACGATGGCGAGCCGGTCGCCGCGGCGCAGCCCGGTGGCGTAGAGCCAGCTCGCGGCCTCCCTCACCGTGGCGGCCAGGGCGGCGGCGCCGAACGTGGTTCCCCCGTCCGGCGCGATGTCGAAGGGCCTGTCGAGATGCATCACCGTTTGCCTGCCATTCGCGGCATGCCAATCGAATAGCAGGCCGATATTGACCGGCGGCCGACTTCGCAGTGCCATGTTTCCGCGACCTCACTTCTGAATAAGACACTGAGCGTTATTCAAACCGCATCGCGAGTGCAGGCCCGGAGGGTCTGCGCGAGCGATCGGCCCAGGTCAGGACTGCGGTCAGGTTGGCGCATAATTTGAATAACGCGACTTTCGAATAAGACACTGTTACCTGAGCAGGACGAATAGCGTCGGGATGCCGATTCCGAGGAAGCCGAGGTCATAGGCGCGCAAGCCCCGCTTCCTGGCCCTGAGCCACTGGCCCCTGACCGGGCCGACGTAGAGCTGAGTCGCGTGCAGGGCCGTAGCGGGAAGCATGGTCAGGAGCGTCCACCACGGCCACCGGGTGCCGAGGGCGAGCCCGCAGACGAGCCCGGCCGACGCGAGAAAGAACACGACCATCATCGCCTTGAACGTGCCAGGGCCGGTTGTCACAGCCAGCGTCCGCCGCCCGACGGCCGCGTCGCCTTCCGCGTCGTTGACGTTGGAGTAGCTGCTCACCATCACCAGCCAGAGGCCGAGCAGCAGTGCCTGGATCACCGCGGGCGCCGACACGTGCCGCTCGACGGCGAGATACGGGGCGAGCAGCCCGCTTGCGGTCGCCAGGCACAGCAGCGTCTCGGCCCCGCCCCTGTGATAGCTGAACCGCAGTCCGGCCGAGTACTGGACGCTGAAGACGGCGCCCGCGACATAGATGACGTACGCCGCGAGGGGAGCCTGCCAGCTCAGTGCCCAGAACGCTGCCATCCCGGCGGCCGCCGCGACCACCGCGGCACATGCCGCGAACGCGACCGCCTCGCGCTCGGCGATCGCCCCGCTCAGCAGCGGCTTGGCCTGGATGTTGCGCCTCCGCTCGCTGGCCCGGTAGTTCACGGCGTCGCTGCCGTTGCGGAACCCGGCGATGTCGTCGGCCGAGCACGCGCAGGTCACGATCCCCATCGAGCCGAGCAGGAAGAGACACATCGACGCCGTCGCCCCGTGGCGATGAAGCGCGGCGGGGGTTAACGCCAGCCAGGCAAGCGCCCAGCCGAAGTAGTGCTGGTAGACGAAGAGCTTCGACAGCCGCAGGAGGCCCCACGCCACGCTGCGGCGCGGCCGTGAGCGCATGGCGGCGAGGTCTGTGCTAACTGATCCATGTATCACTGTTCACCTCGCGGCACGCGAAGGGATGAGGACACGTGACGTTAAATGCCTGGCCAGTAAACGCAGAACGTCATTGCGGCTGCACTGGCAGCGGGACGAAACCTCCGCGATGGGCATTGAGCGTTGTGGAAAGAAGCGCTCATAAGAACGCGGCACGCCAGATGCCGGTAAATAGGCAGGGTGGGTGTGCGGAAAGTGTGACACGGAGCGGCGGAAGGCGGCAACGGCGCCGTGGTGTGATCCAGATCACAGGCGGTGACCCGCGAGGAGATACCGGGGTCCCCCCCGAGCGCTGGCCGCGGTGCGCGGTACTGTTGGCCCCGACGGGCTGTAGTACGAGCCGCAGACCGGTCCTCGCGGGGCCGCGGCGGCCGGGAGCGATCCGCTGGAAAGGCAATCCGTGAGTCCCACCCGACGCGCGCCGCGCCGCGGCCGCATAGGCATAGGCATAGGCAAGCCGCACCGCTGGGCACCGCGCGCCGCCGTGCTCGCGTGTCTGCTCACCGCTGTTACCGGATGCACGTCCAACGCGTTCACCCGCATGGGCATGCCCGTCCCGATCACCCGCGAGGGCCACACGGTGCTCTCGCTGTGGCAGGGCTCGTGGATCGCGGGCTGGGCGGTCGGGGCCGTGGTCTGGGGCCTCATCGTCTGGTCGGTGATCTTCTACCGGAAGCGGTCAGACGATCTGCCGGCGCAGGTGCGCTACAACCTGCCGATCGAGATGCTCTACACGATCGTGCCCTTCGTCGTCATCGCGGTGTTCTTCTACTTCACCGCGCGCGACGAGAACTACATCGACAAGATCTCGGCAAAGCCCGACGTGGTCGTCAACGTGGTCGGGTTCCAGTGGAGCTGGCAGTTCAACTACCCGCAGTACAACGTGACGATGAACGGCCTGCCCTACCCGGGGCCGCTGCCGGTGCTCGAGATCCCGACCGGGGAGACGGTCCGGTTCAACCTGACGTCGCCGGACGTGATCCATTCCTTCTGGGTGCCCCAGTTCCTGTTCAAGCGTGACGTGGTCCCCGGCCACCCGAACCACTTCGAGATCACCCCGACGGTGACGGGCACCTACCTCGGCCACTGCACCGAGCTGTGCGGCGTGTACCACAGCAAGATGCTCTTCACGCTGAAGGTCGTGACCCCGCAGCAGTTCCGGCAGTTCATCGCCGCCCAGCAGGCGGCACAGAAGAAGTCATCCGGGAGTGTCCAGTGACCACCATTGACCAGCCGGTTACCACCGCTGCCGGGCCGATCCCGCCGCGGCTGGAGCGCAGGGGATCGGTGCTCGCGGCCTGGTTGTCGTCGACCGACCACAAGGTGATCGGGTACATGTACCTGATCACATCGTTCGTGTTCTTCCTCTTCGCGGGCGTCCTCGCGATGATCATGCGTGCCCAGCTGATGGGCCCGAGCCAGAGCCTGGTGTCGGACCAGCAGTACAACGAGCTGTTCACGATTCACGGCACGATCATGCTGCTGCTCTTCGCCACGCCGCTGTTCGTCGGATTCGCGAACGTGGTCATGCCGCTGCAGATCGGTGCGCCCGACGTGGCGTTCCCGCGGCTCAACCTGCTCAGCTACTACCTGTTCCTGTTCGGCGGGCTGATCCTCGTCTCCAGCTTCCTGACCCCGGGCGGCGCCGCCTCCTTCGGCTGGTACGCCTACGCGCCGCTCACCAGCTCGGTGTACTCGCCCGGCATCGGCGGCGACATGTGGATCATGGGGCTCACGCTGGCCGGGCTCGGCACGATCATGGGCGGCGTCAACTTCATCACGACGATCTTCTGCATGCGCTGCCCGGGCATGACCATGTTCCGGATGCCGATCTTCACGTGGAACATCCTGCTCACCAGCTTTCTCGTGCTGATGGCCTTCCCGGTGCTCGCGGCGGCGCTGCTCGTGCTCGAGATCGACAGGAAGCTGGGCGCGCACGTGTTCGACGCGTCAAGCGGCGGGGCCATCCTCTGGCAGCATCTGTTCTGGTTCTTCGGCCATCCGGAGGTATATATCGTCGCCTTGCCCTTCTTCGGCATCGTGACGGAGGTGCTGCCTGTCTTCAGCCGCAAGCCGCTCTTCGGCTACAAGGGCCTGGTCGCCGCGACGGTCGCGATCGCCGGGCTGTCGATGACCGTGTGGGCGCACCACATGTTCACCACGGGGGCCGTGCTGCTGCCGTTCTTCTCGTTCATGACCTACCTGATCGCGGTGCCGACCGGAGTGAAGTTCTTCAACTGGGTCGGCACGATGTGGCGCGGCCAGCTCACGTTCGAGCCGGCGATGCTTTTCGCGATCGGGTTCCTCGTGACGTTCCTCTTCGGCGGCATCACGGGGGTGATCCTTGCCTCCCCGCCGCTTGACTTCCATGTCAGCGACTCTTACTTCGTGGTGGCGCACTTCCATTACGTCCTCTTTGGCACGGTCGTGTTCGCCATGTTCGCCGGCTTCTACTTCTGGTGGCCGAAGATGACCGGCAAGATGCTCGACAACCGGCTCGGTAAATGGCACTTCTGGACATTGTTCTTCGGGTTCCACGGCACGTTCCTCGTGCAGCACTGGGCGGGCATCGAGGGCATGCCGCGACGTATCGCCAACTACCCTGGCCTGCCAGGCAACGTCACCACGCTGAACCAGATCTCGTCGATCAGCGCGTTCGTGCTCGGCGCCTCCACGTTCTTCTTCCTCTACAACGTGTACAAGACGTCGCGGTACGGTGAGCGGGTCACGGTGGACGACCCCTGGGGCTACGCGAACTCGCTTGAGTGGGCGACGTCCTGCCCGCCGCCCCGGCACAACTTCACCCAGATTCCGCGGATCCGCTCGATACGCCCGGCATTTGACCTGCACTATCCCCACGTCAAGGCGGGTAGGGCTTCCCTGGCCGCCCATGAGTCCATCACGAGGTCCTCATGAAGGTTGAAGGCTGGCTGTTCCTCGGGTGCGCGGGGTTCTTCGGCGGCGCGGACGTCGTCTACTGGTACTTCTCGCACGATCCGACGGGCACCACGGCGCTCGCGCTGGCCGTCGGGCTGGCCTTCCTCACCGGGTTCTACGTGCTGTTCACCGGGATGCGGCTGCCGACGCGGCCGGAGGACAACCCGCAGGGCGAAATCAGCCAGGGCACAGGGGAGATCGGGTTCTTCAGCCCGCATAGCTGGTGGCCGCTTTTCCTCGGCCTCGCCGCGGGCACGGCAGCTCTCGGCGTCGCGATCGGATGGTGGCTTTTCCTGATTGGTATGCTTGCCATCGTGTTGACGGCGATCGGTTTCGTCTTCGAGTACTACAGGGGGCAATTCGCGCACTGAGGGGCGAGACCTTTCAAATGGGGTAAGTAACCTCGGGGGAGGGTTACGGTCGTGAAGGGAAACGTCGGCAGGACACATCTGAGTGCGGCGACAGCAGCGACGGGGGTCCTGCTTATAGCCGGGTGCGGGACGCATGCGGTCGCTTCGCATGCGTCAAGGAAGCAGCTGCCGGCGGAGGTGACCATCACCTCGGGCGACGTGTCCGGCAGCGGCGCCGCCGCTGTCGATCACCGTCCGGACCGCGGTGTCGCCGTGGCCGCCGCCGGAGGCACGCTGACCGCCGTCACGTTCACGGACGCGGCCGGTCACGACGTGGCGGGAACGCTGGCCCGCGGGGACACGGCCTGGCACAGCAGCTGGGCACTCGCCCCGTCGCGGACCTACACGGTGACCGCGACGGCGGTGAACAGCCAGGGCAGTCCCACGACCGCGACGAGGACGTTCCGCACCTTCACTCCCGGGCGGACGTTCACCGCGTCCGTTGACCTGGGCCAGCACGAGACCGTCGGCGTGGGAATGCCCATCATGGTCACGTTCAGCCGGCCGATCACCGACAAGTCGCAGGTGGAGCGGGCATTCGAGATCTGGTCGAGCAAGCCGGTGGTCGGTGCCTGGTACTGGATAGACGACGAGGACGCCTGGTTCCGGCCGAGGAACTACTGGCCGGCGCACACCAGGGTGCAGTTCCAGGCGCACCTTGACGGGGTGCGGGGCGCGAGCGGCGTCTACGGCGCCTCGGACCTGCGCCAGGACTTCACCGTCGGCGACTCGCTCGTCGCCGCGGTGAGCACGCGCACGCACTACATGAAGGTCTGGTGGAACGGCAAGCTCAGGTTCAACTGGCCGATCAGCACGGGTCAGCCAGGCGACGACACGCCGGACGGGCAATACCTCTCGATCGAGATGGGCAATCCGGTGGACATGAACTCGGCGACGTACGGAGTGGGCCCGGGCGACCCTGGATACTACAACGTGCTCGTCTACGATTCGGTCCGGTTCACCTGGAGCGGCGACTACGTGCACAGCGCGCCGTGGTCGGTCGGCGAGCAGGGGTACGCGAACGTGAGCCACGGCTGTGTCAACGTGGCGCCGGAGAATGCCGCGTGGTACTACGACCACTCGGTGCGCGGCGACCCGGTAACGGTCACCGGCAGCCCGGTAGCCGGCACCTGGGGCGACGGGTGGACCATCTGGTTCCTGTCGTGGCAGAAACTGCTGGCCGGCAGCGCGACAAGACAGCAGGTGGAGTCGACCCCGTCCCCGCCCAGGTAAGGCCGCCTTAGCGGTTCGAGTTTTACGTGCTATGCGGGCTGTTTCACAATCGAAGGTGAGGGAAAATGATCTCCACTCCGATGGTCGAACGGTGGCCTGGAGATCAAGATCACCCCACTCCATGGCAAAAATCTCCGCTTCTGCGGGTCGCCCCCTCCA
>WNFD01000103.1_pt1 | contig 72551 bp, 64 predicted proteins | sample 5400491 | NCBI WGS metagenome assembly WNFD01 (sample SAMN13153343, study PRJNA577476) | soil metagenome | isolation source: 120 cm saprolite under Douglas fir tree site 2 hole 2 replicate 2 | place: USA:California | collected 2015-04-18 | reverse complement strand
CCGGCAGCCCCTGGCGCAGCGCGATCAGCCGCTCGCGCTCGCCCCGCCGCCATAATTTGACCGCATCGGGATCCAACGGCCGCTCTTTAATCCGGGATCAAATCGAGCACGTCTTCGCCATTGTGTAGGCGCTCGGCCAACTCCGTATGAAACGCCCGCAGCCATTCGACCATCTCTTCCGGCCGCTTGATGGGCCGGGCATCTTCATATTCGTCTGCGATTTGATCGATGATCCTTTGCATATTCTCTACTTCAACTCCGCCGAAAGGATAATCGAACAGCAGATCAAAGTAGAATTTGAACGAGCCGGGCCGCCTATTCGGCTTGAACCGGAGGGATTGGATCTTGTTCAGCCACGCCCGCAACTCGCGGCGGAAATGCTGGCGCAGCTCCGGAGAGAAGTCGAAGCCGACCAATTTGACCAAATGGACGTTGATCTGATCATAAAGGCCCAGGATGACGTGCTCGACCAGCTTTCGCGGATAGGCCAAGATTTTTGCTTCGTCGAGTTTCATCGCAGCCTCCCCGCTCCCCCTCAGAACAGCCCGGTGATGCGGCCGTCTTCGGTCAGATCGATGCTGTTGGCGGCGGGCACCCGCGGCAGGCCGGGCATCGTCATAATCTCGCCGCACACCGCGACGATGAACTCGGCACCGGCCGACAGGCGTATCTCGCGCACCGCGAGCACATGGTCATCGGGCGCGCCCTTGGCGTTGGGGTCGGTGGTAAAGCTGTACTGCGTCTTGGCGATGCATACCGGGAAATGGCCAAACCCGGCCTTCTGCAGCTCGGTGAGCCGGTCTTCGACCGGCTTGTCGGCGGCGATGTCGCGGGCGCGATAGATCTTCTGGGCGATCGTCTTGATCTTGTCGCGCAGCGGCATCTCGTCGGGATAGAGAAAGCGGAACTCGGCGCGGCCGCTTTCGGCGAGCTTGACGACGGCGTGGGCAAGCTCCGCCGCGCCTTCGCTGCCGCGCGCCCAATGGTCGGCGATCACCGCCTCGACCCCCATCCCGGCGCATAGTTCCTTCAGCCGGCCAAGCTCGGCTTCGGTATCGGCGCTGAAGCGGTTGACCGAGACCACCGCCGGAACCCCGAACCCGCGCAGGTTTTCGAGATGGCGCTCCAGATTGGCGAAGCCCTTTTCGACGGCCGCGACATTCTCCGCCCTAAGCCCATCGCGCGGCACCCCGCCATGCATCTTGAGCGCCCGCATCGAGGCGACGATGACCGCCGCGTCGGGCTTCAATCCGGCCTTGCGGCATTTGATGTCGAAGAATTTCTCGGCGCCGAGATCGGCCCCGAAGCCGGCTTCGGTGACGCAGTAATCGGCGAGCTTCAGCGCGGTTGTGGTGGCGATGACCGAATTGCAGCCATGCGCGATGTTGGCGAACGGGCCGCCATGGATGAAGGCCGGGTTGTTTTCCAGCGTCTGGACGAGGTTCGGCGCGATCGCGTCCTTCAAGAGGGCCGCCATCGAACCGGCCGCCTTCAGGTCGGCGGACCGCACCGGCTGGCGTTCCCGGGTCTGGCCGACAACGATATTGGCGAGCCGGCGGCGCAGATCGGCAAGGTCGGTCGACAGGCAGAAGATCGCCATCACCTCCGAGGCGACCGTGATGTCGAACCCGTCCTCGCGGGCAAAGCCGTTGGCGACCCCGCCGAGCGAGGAGACGATCGAGCGCAATGCCCGGTCGTTCATGTCGAGCCCGCGGCGCCAGGCGACCCGGCGCGGATCGATGCGCGGCTCGAGGCCGTAATAGATGTGGTTGTCGACGAGCGCGGCGAGCAGGTTGTTGGCGGCGCCGATCGCGTGCAGATCGCCGGTGAAATGCAGGTTGATGTCTTCCATCGGCACGACCTGCGCATAGCCGCCGCCGGCCGCCCCGCCCTTGACGCCAAAGCACGGCCCGAGGCTCGGCTCGCGCAGGCAGAGGATCGCCTTCTTGCCGATGTGGTTGAGCGCGTCGCCCAAGCCGACCGTCGTCGTCGTCTTGCCTTCGCCGGCCGGGGTCGGGGTGATCGCCGTGACGAGGATCAGCTTGCCGTTCGGCCGGTCGGCCAGCGTGCGGACGTAGTCCATCGAGATCTTGGCCTTGTAGCGGCCGTAGGGGGACAGTGCCTCATCCGGGATCCCCAGCTTGTCCGCCGCGACCTGGCCGATCGGCTGCATCGCCGCGGCTTGGGCGATCTCGATATCGGATTTCGGATTGCGATGCTGCTCGTCTCCGCGCGCCACGGCCTATCTCCTCAGCTGAAAGCTTCTCAGGGTCTTAGCCCGTCGGGCCATGGGCCGCAACCGCCCAGGACGCAACCCAGCGGGGTGACGGCAGCCAATCGCCAAACCATGCGCCCCGGGCGAGCTAGTGCCGTCGGGGATGGCTGCCTATACTCGCGCCCTATACTTGCGACGCATTGGCCTTTCATCGGTTGCGGGGTTGGACATGCATAGGATGATAGGAACCCGGCGGTTCTCGCGCCTCGGCACCGCCGCTCTTGCCGTCGTACTCGGGGTCGGCGCCTGGACCGCCGCACCGGGGCCCGCCGCAGCGCAGTTCTGGTACGGGTTCGGCCCCCGGTATTACGCGCCGTTTCCCTATTATTATCCGCCGCCGGCCTATTACCCCTATTACCCGCCACCGACCTACTATCCGCCGGCGGCCCCGGCCGGCTACCCGCCGCCGCCGGCTGGAGCGCCGGGTGCTGGGGCGCCGGTCGACGCGACCGCGCTGGGAGCGCCGGCCGCGGGAGCGCCGGGCGCGCCGCAGCCGAGCACGGCGATCACCTATACCGCCCGTCCGGCCTTCCGGAACGCTGCCGGACAGACCTGCCGCGAGTACCGGAGCGCGAACGGCGTGCTCGGCAACGCCTGCCAGGATCCCAGCGGCCAATGGCGGGTCGCGAACTGAGCCAACCCGCCTCCCGGCGGCTCGCAATGACGATCAAGCGGGCATGTTCCCAGTCTTGCCGCCCGTCTGGAACGGTCGGTTGAACCTGCTCCGTACAGCCGCCCTTTGGGTGCCCGCCATCCGCCGGCTGTACGAGGATCGCAACGCCCTGCTCGCCGAACGCGCCGGCCTCCTGATGCGGAGCGCTCCGGGCGCAGAGGACCCCGAGGCCGCGGAGGCGCGTATCGCGCGCCAGGAAGGGCGGCTTATCACCACCGATTATCCGTACGATCCCCACAGCCGCCCGATCGAAGACGCGGCCGGCGGGAGGCGCCTCACCGCGCGGCTGCGTGCGGAGGAGGAGCGCTACGCCGCTACCCTGCGCGGTGTGGCCCGGCACATCGGTGCATTGCTCCGCATCCCGCGTGCGCAGGAAGATCCCGCCCACCCATTCTGGGCGAATGAATGGTTCCCGCCCTTCGACGGCGCTTCCCTCTATGGCCTGATCGCGGAACGATCGCCGCTTCGGTATATCGAGGTCGGCTCCGGCATCTCCACCCGGTTCGCGCGGCAGGCCATTGGCGACTTGCACTTGCAGACCCGCATTGTCTCGATCGACCCGCACCCGCGCACCGAGATCGATGCGCTCTGCGACGAAGTGGTGCGCAGCCGGATGGAGGCGGTTCCCCGCGCGTTCTGGGAGGGGATCGGGCCTGAAGATTTGTTGTTTGTCGATAACAGCCACCGCAGTTTCCCGAACTCGGATGTCACCGTCTTTTTTGCCGAGGTAATGCCGGTATTGCGGCCGGGCACCATCTGGGGCTTGCACGACATCTTCCTGCCATGGGACTACCCGGAAGAGTGGCGCAACCGCTTCTACAACGAACAGTATTTGCTGCTGACCTATCTGCTCGGCGGTGCCGACGGTGATGAGATCGTACTGCCGGTGATGTGGGCGACAAATCAACCCAGGCTGCATAGCATCCTGGCGCCGCTTTGGGCGCGCGAGGATCTGTTTCGCGACGTGGGAACGCATGGCGGCTCATTCTGGATGCGGCGCGCCGCGGCCGCTTCCGCAGCCACGTAATCAAAGTCCGGCATTGCGAGGAGCACTGCGACGACGCACTCTCGCCCGGGCAACAGATAAGGGAACCCAGACATGGCGCGGCCAATCGTCTATGGCCCGGCGGGCAGCACCTATGTGTGGAGCACCCGCCTCGCGCTCGCCGAAAAGGGGGTCGCGCACGAACTGGTCGAGGTTGGCTTCGACGAACATCGCCAGGAGCCGCATCTGGCGCGCCACCCGTTCGCCAAGGTGCCGGCCTTCGAGCATGACGGCTTTGCGCTCTACGAGACGCAGGCGATCCTGCGCTATATCGACGAAGGCTTCCCGGTCGCGCCGCTGCAGCCGACCGATCTCCACCAGTTCGCGCGGATGAGCCAGATCATCGGCATCGTCGACGCCTATGCCTATCCGGCGATCGTCGGCGGCATCCTGTTCAACCGCAGGTTGGCGCCGCGCCTCGGGTTGCCGGTCGACGAGGCGGCTGCTGCTGCGGCTTTGCCGCGGGCGCGCCTTTGCCTCGCCGAGCTCGCCCGGCTGATGGGCGAACAACCCTACCTCGCCGGCGAGCGGGTGAGCCTGGCCGATTTGATGGCAATCCCGCTCCTCTATTATTTCAGCCGGCTCCCCGAAGGCGAGGCGGCGATTGCCGAGCAGCCGACCTTGCTTCCGTGGATCGCCCGCATGGAGGGGCGGCAGAGCTTCCAGGTCACCAAGCCGCCCGGCATCTAAGAGGTATTACAATTCTTGTCCCGTCATTCCCGCGAAAGCGGGAATCCAGGGCCCAAGGCTCCGTCGCTTGCCCCCTGGACCCCCGCTTTCGCGGGGGTGACGATTAGCGGGACTCTGAGCAGGGAAAGCGAAAGCGGATGGCCAGCGTAGTGAACAAGCCAGGCGAGTCGACCGCGCCGATCGTCACGATCAAGGACGGCCGCGCCACGATTCGCCTCAACCGCCCGCGTGAGCACAACCGGATCGAACCCGACGATCTGGCCGTGTTGCGCGAGACCTTCACCCGGATCGACGAGGACCCGCGAGTCCGCGTGCTGGTGCTGACCGGGACCGGCAAGAGCTTCAGCTCGGGCTACCACATCGGCGCGCTGGTCGAGCGCCACGCCACGAAGCGCGATGGGGCGGAGCCGGGGAGCGACTCGTTCGAGCGCGTCGTCGACCGGATCGAGGCGCTGCGCGTGCCGACGATCGCCGCGCTCAATGGCGGCGTCTACGGCGGCTCGACCGACCTCGCGCTGGCCTGCGATTTCCGCATCGGCGTCGACGGCATGAAGCTCTTGATGCCGGCGGCCCGCCTCGGCATCGTCTATTACCCGAGCGGCATCGAGCGCTATGTCGCCCGGCTCGGGGTCGCCGCGGCAAAGCAACTGTTCCTTACGGCGCAGCCGATCGACACGCAAGAAATGCTGCGCATCGGGTATCTCGACTGGTGCGTGCCCGCTGGGGAGCTGATGGCGCGGGTTGATGCCTTGGTCGCGACGCTCGCCGCCAACGCGCCGCTCGCCCTCGCCGGGCTGAAGCGCGCGATCAACGAGATCGCCGGCGGCCGGCTCGACCGTGCCGCCCTGGCCGCCGCGCGCTCGCACTGCGCCGCCTCCGAGGACCACGCCGAGGCATTGAAGGCCTGGGGCGAGAAGCGCCAGCCAACGTTTCGCGGCCGCTGAGGACCGCCACAAGATACCTGTCATTCCGGGGCGGCGCGCAGCGGCGAGCCCGGGATGACCGGGCTTTTTTGCGCAAGCCCCGCCGGCGGGGAGAGGGTTGGGGTGAGGGGCGGGCACCGGCGGAGCAACCTACTCGAACCACGTGACATCACCGAGGAATCGCGCGAGGCTCTGGGCCCCGCATTTCGCCTGACCGGAGGACCCCCGCTATGCTCGAACAGGACGTCATCGTCACGACCAAATACGGCGCCATGCCGACCTTCGCGGTCTGCCCGGAGGGGCCCGGCCAGTATCCGGGGATCATCTTCTACATGGACGCGCCGGGCATCCGCCAGGAGCTGCGCAACATGGCGCGGCGCATCGCGAGGGCCGGCTATTTCTGCCTGTTGCCCGACATGTACTACCGGCTCGGGCATCTGCGCTTCGATGTGCAGCGCCGCGACGATTCGATGATGCCGTGCATCCTGGCGGCGATGAGCAGCCTGACCAACGCCAAGGTAATGGACGATACCGGCGGGCTCCTCGGCTGGCTCGACGGCCAGGACAAGGCGAAGCCCGGCCCGGTCGGCTGCGTCGGCTATTGCATGAGCGGCATGCACATCACCAACGCCGCTTCGTTCTACCCGCACCGCATCGCCTCGGCTGCTTCGCTCTACGGGGTCGGCATCATCACCGACAAGGAAGACTCGCCGCATTTGTTTCTCGACCGGATCAAGGGCGAACTCTATTACGCCTTCGCCGAGACCGACCGGGCCGTGCCGCCGCACATCCCGGGCGACCTCAAGACGCTGCTCGACAAGCACGACATCAAGCACGAGCTCAAGGTGTTTCCCGGCACCGAGCACGGCTTCGCCTTCCCCGAGCGGGCGATCTACAACACGCTGGCCGCCGAGGAGACCTGGGCCAAGATGTTCGCGATGTGGGACCGCACGCTGAAATAGACGCTCCCCGCCACTCGATGGGTTTCGCTGGCGCTCAACCCATCCTACGGCACCGTAGGATGGGTTGAGCGCCAGCGAAACCCATCACCAGAAAGAGGCTTGCCGCTGATGAAGGTGCCGAGCCTCACATCCGGTGATGGGCAGGTGCTGTTCCACTCTCCGGTCATCTGCGAGTACCTCGACGGTCTGGCGACCGGCCGGAAATTCTTTCCGGTGGCCGGGCCGGCGCGCTGGACGGCACTGCGCCAGCGGGCGCTCGACGACGGCATTCTCGATCTCCTGACCTTGTTCATTCGTCATCCCCGGGCTTGTCCCGGGGATCCACGTGGATGGCCGGGACGAGCCCGGCCATGACGCGTGACGGTGATAAAGCTTCTGTCTGACGCTGCTGTGCGAGAATTCCGACCGCCTCGGCGATGACGGTCTCGGCGGGGAGGTCGTTGAGGTCGGGGGCGCGGAGGATACGGACGATGGGACCGCGCGGCGCAACGCGGGCCGGGTCGGATTCCCGCGAAAACAGCACCACGACCGGGCATCCGGCGGCCGCCGCTAGATGGCAGACCCCGGTGTCGTTGCCGACCGTCAGCGCGGCGCGCTGGGCGAGCGTGGCGAGCGTGGCGATGTCGGTCCGGCCGACGAGATCGAGCGCGGCCGGGCACGCCTCGCCGATCGCGGCGGCGAGCGGGCGTTCCGGCTCGGAGCCGACCACTACCGGCAGATAGCCGATCTCATCGAGCGCGCACGCCAGCAGCGCAAAGCGCTCCGCAGGCCAACGCTTCGCCGGGTGCCGAGCGGACGATCCCGGGGCGAGGAGGACAAAATCCCGGCTGTCGAGGTGCTCCGGCAACGCTCGGTCGAGCGTCGGCAGCGCCGGCAGAAATGTCGGGAAGATGCCGGCCATCAACAGCTGCTCGGCCTGCTTGTCGAGCGTGTGCTGGCGATCCCGGTCGAGATTGGCGTGTGGGTGCGAGCAGCGCCAGGCGATCCCCGACCACTCCGGCATGCCGGGATGCAGCAGCCAGGCATACACGGCCGACCGCGTCGCGGTTTGCAGATCGTAGACGCGATCGAAGCGGCCCTGCCGCAACCGCCGACGCAAGGCCAACCAGCCGAGGAGCACGAGCGGCTGGGGCCGGTCGTCGACCAGAACCTCGTCGAAGAGGCCGAGCTCGGCGGCAAAGCCGGCGAACGGGCGGGTGGTCAGCAAGCTGATGCGGTCGCCCTTATGGTGATGGCGGATCGCCGCCATCGGCCCCAGCGACTGGATGAAATCGCCGAACGCGCTGAGCCGGATCACGAGAATGCGGCGCGGGCTGGTGCGAGGTGCCTTAAGCTCCTCGAACGCCGCGAAAACCGCGGCGTGCGCCGCGCTGTCGGGATTGCCGATCGCGGCGGCGAGGCTGTCGGCGAGCGTGGCCGGCGGGCGATCGGGGTCGCACGCGAGCCGGTAGCGGCGATCGGGCCGCCACGCCGCCTCGTTCCAGGCGAAGAAATGATGGAGCGGCGTGCCCGGCGGAAAATCGTCCGCGGTCAGGCTCACGGCGACAAGCCGGCGACGCGCAGCAACGCGGCTTCGAGGAGGCGCGATTGCCGCAGCGCGCTGAAGCGCTCGGCCGCCACCACGCGCGCCGCCGCACCGAGGCGCTGGCGCAATTCGGGGCGCTCGATCAGGCTGGCGAGCGCGTCGGCCAAGGCCGGCGGGTCGCCTTCGGGAACGAGCAGCCCGGTCGTGCCATGCTCGACCGCCTCGGCGATGCCGGCATGGTTCGATGCGACGACCGGCACGGATTCGGCCATCGCCTCGAAAATCACCGTCGGCAGCCCTTCCGAATCGCCCTCTCGCCCGGTGACGCTCGGCACGCACAGCGCCGCCGCGCCGCGCATCCAGCGACGCACTTCGGTATTCGGCAGCCAGCCGAGAAACTCGACCCGCTGCAGCCGCCGCGCCTGGTCGCGCAGCGCTCCGGAAAGCGGGCCGTCGCCGATCAGGACGAGCCGGGTACGGGCGTCGCGGCTTTCGAGCAGGCGCATCGCCTCGATCAGGTGGGAGACGCCCTTCTTCTCGACGAAGCGGCCGACAAACAGGACATAGGGGTCGGCGGCGGGCTCCACGGCTTCTGCCGCGTCGAATTCGACCCCCTGGTGAATGACCGTGAGCTTTTCGGTCGGAAAGCCGCGCGCCAACAGGCGGTCGCGAACAAATTCCGAGACGCAGACAAAGAGCGCCGCTTCGCGCTGCAGGGCGGCGAGGCGGCGTGCATAGATCCGCGGCACGAGGCGCCGGCGGTAATGCGTCTGTTTGGTGGCATCCGCGCCGTGGAACGTCACGACCAGCGGGAGCCTGAGGGCCCGGGCGATCGGCAAGGCCAGCGCGCCGCCTCGGCCGAAATGCGCGTGCAGCACAATGGGGCGCAACGCGCGCAGATCGGGCTGCGGCGGCAGCAGCCCGAAATGCCGGAACAGCGTGCGGTCGAGCGCGCCGAGCGGGCCGCCGCGGCCGAGGCGCAGCGGGTCGCTGGTCAGGATTTCGGCGCCGGCATCGATGTGGCAGCCGAGCCAGACCGGCGCGAGCCGCTCGAACCCGACATAGAAGCGCCGGAGAAACTCGACCTCCGACAACGGCGCCAGGCGATGGCGATAGACGAGAACGGTTTCGCGGGCCGCGATTTGCCCCTCTCCCGCATTGCGGGAGAGGGAGGGGCCCGCGCCGCAGGCGTGGGAGGGTGAGGGTTCGTGCAGCGGCGCCACCCTCACCCGCCTTCGCGCTTCGCGCTCAGGCACCCTCTCCCGCGGTGCGGGAGAGGGGCTGGTAGGCGCGCTCTCGCCCTCATCCGATCAGCGCCTCGTAACGGGCGGCGACTTCGTCCCAGCTGAGGCCGCGTTGCCGGGTGAGCGCCTCGCGATGGAAGCGCCGCCACAATTCATCGTCGCGCAACAGCCTGACGGCGGCCGTCGCAAAAGCCGCATCATCGGCGGCGACGCAGCCGGTGACGCCGTCGATCACCCGCTCGGCGACCATCCCCAACGGCTGCACGACGACCGGGAGGCCGATCGACTGCGCCTCGGCGAGCGCGGTGCAAAAGGCTTCGCCCGGGTCGCCGCGATAGAGCATGACCCGCGATTGGGCGAGGACCGTTGCCAGCTCGTCGTGGCGGACCGGAGGGTGGCGGCGCACGCCCTGCGCGTAAAGCGCATCGGCGCGCGCCAGCACCGCCTCCATGCGGCGCGCCGCCTCGCCGCCGGCGCCGTAGACCGTGGGACCGGCATAGACGTGCAGCTCGGCCTCGGGGACTGCCGGCGCAATGTGCACTTCCCACAGATCGAGCAGCCAGTCGAGCCCGCGCAGCGGGTTCGAGGTGAAGACCGCGCGCGGCGCCGGCGGCTCGCGCGCGGCTGTTTCGCGGAACTGATCGAGGATTCCATAGGGGATGATCACCCGCCCGCCGCAGGGCAGCCAGGGCGGCACTGAGCTGGCGTGGTAGGGTCCGCACAGCACCAGCGTCGGGCGATACCAGGCAAGGCGCCACAAATTGCGAGGCTTTTTCAGATAGCGCGCCGGGTTGTGGAGCCAGAAGAGGCGGCGTCGGGCGCGCGGCACCAGGCCCATCACCTTGTAGCCGCGATTGCCGATATAGAGGTCGCAGGATTGGGGCACCGCCGCGGCGAGCGGCGCCCAGCCGACCCCCTTGTGAGCGAGCGGAGCCGCGCAACGGCTGCGCGCCTCGACCCGGTGGCCGCGCGCGGCGAGCGCCTCGGCGAGCGCGACAAAAGCGGTCTCGGCGCCGCCGAGCGGCCCGGCCTCGGCCGTTCTGCCGTCAAAGGCGATGCCGTCATCGGCCATCACGACTTCAGCCATCACTCGCTCTCAAGCCGCGCCTTCAGATAGGAGAGGATCGGATAGAGCGCCGCGCACAGTGCGATGAGGAAACCCCACGGGCCCTCGCGATAGCCGCGCCGGCCGACATAGCATTTCCAGAAGCGCGACGCGATCCGGCGCAGATTGCGGCCAAAGCTGCCGATCTCGCCGCTGTCGCGCAGATCCTGCGCCCGCAAGCTCGTGTAGCGGTCGAGCCGGCGCAGCATGTCGGAGATGTTGCGGTCGACATGATGCACGAGGCGCGCGTTGAGGGTCGGTCCCTGCACGCCGGACAGCGCGACCGCCGGGTGGACCCGCTGGTCGCCCCATCGCTTGGCGCCGCGGCGGAAGAGGCCAGCATGGGCCGACCGGCCGAACGAGGCGCCCCAGCCCCAGCGCACCAGCCGGTCGCCGACGTAATTGTCGACCGGGATCAGATGCCAGTCCGCCGACGAACCAGTCGCGATTGCGGCGATCTCGCGCGCGAGGTCGGGCCCGACCCGCTCGTCGGCGTCGATCTCGAGGATCCACACGCCGCAGCAGGCGGCGATCCCGGCGTTACGCCGCCCCCCCTCGCGTTCCCAGGCACCCTCGACGATCCGCTCGGTGAATTCGCGCGCGATGTCGCGCGAACGGTCCTCGCAGCGATCGAGCACGATTACGAGTTCGTCGGCGAAGGCCAGCCGCGACAGGCATTCGGCGAGCTGCGCCTCCTCGTTGCGCACGACGACGAGCGCGGAAAGCCGCGGCGGCGCGGCGGCCTGCGTTGGCGCAGTCGAGGGTTCGCTGGTCGCGATGCTCATCGCCCTGTCCTCGCGACGGCAGGGGCGGCCGTCCCGGCGGCGCGCCGCCACAGCTGGTGCGCCGCCGCCTCGGCCATCTCGACCGACAGCGAATCCATCAGCGTATCGGTGGTGCGGTGGTCGTAGCCCGGCCCATACAACGCCTCGGGCGGCAGCGCGGTGCGAACGACGGCGGTGCACTCGCCCCAGGGCGCATACTGCTCGACCGGGCTCGGCCCGAAGAGGCCCAGGGTCGGCGTGCCCGCGGCAGCGGCGATGTGCATGAGCCCGGTGTCGTTGCCGATGAACATGGAGGAACGCCGCAACACCGCCGCCGCGGTCAACAAATCGGTCCGGCCGACGAGGTCGATGACGCCCCCCGGCGCCGGCGCCCCGAGCAGCGGCGCGGCCTGCGCCCGCTCGTGCGCCGCCGCCAGCACCGCGATGCGCGCGCCGGGCAGCGGCCCGCCGGCAGCGGTCAGCCGGCACGCCAGCTCGGCGAAGCGCTCGGCACGCCACTGCTTGCCGCGCCAATTGGCGGCGGGGCCGATCGCCAGCACCGGCGGACCCGACGGCAGCAGCGCGTCGGCGGCGCGCTCGTGGCGGGGCGCGGTCCACAGCAGCGGGCTCGGCGGCGGATCGAGGCCGAAGAGGCGGCCGAGCTGGCGCACCCGGTGCTCGCGCGGATCGCCCTTGGCCATGACCCGGCGCTCGCCGGCGCGCACCAGCCAGGCGAGCGCCGAGCCACGCAAATCGACGACGAGGTCCCAGCGTCGGGCGGCGGCCCGGGTATAGAGCGGCAGCCAATGCAGCCCCCCGCGCCGCTTCCTCAGCACCAGCAGCTCGTCGAGCCCGGGGACCGCCTCGAACAGCGGCGCGGCGACCGGTCCCGCGGCGATCGTCAGGTGCGCGCCGGGATAGCGCTCGACGAGATGCAACAGCAGACCGGTCGACAGCACGGCATCGCCGATGCGGGTGGCGGTCACAAACAGGATGTGCATATCCCCGATCCCGGCGCCTTAATAGCCCGCGCCGCACCGCTTGCCAAGCAAGCGGCCTGCCTCCACCTGTAGGTTGATGTCGCCGCTGATCCCGCGATAGCAAGGAAAGCGCAATGGCGCAGGCCAATTTCGTCATCCTCGAAGGGCGCGGCGTTCTCGCCGTGTCGGGGCCCGATCGCCGCGTCTTTCTGCAGGGGCTGGTGTCGAACGATGTCGAGAAGCTCGCGGCAAGTCGCGCGGTTTATGCCGCGCTGCTGACCGCGCAAGGCAAATACCTGCACGATTTCATCATGGTCGAAGTGGGTGAGGCGATCTGGATCGACGCCGAGGTGGCGCGGCTCGGCGATCTGCGGCGGCGCCTCGCGATGTACCGCCTGCGCGCCAAGGTCGAGATCGCCGAGCGGCCGGAGCTGGCGGTCGCCGCAGTGTTCGGTGCGGGGGCGCTTGCCGCGCTCGGCCTCTCGGGCGAACCCGGAGAAGCGCGGCCCGTCGAGGGAGGCGTCGCGCTGGTCGATCCCCGGCTCGCCAAGCTCGGCGCGCGCATTATTATGGACCGCGGGCGTCTCGCCCGCCTTGGCCCGGAACTCGCGGCAGTGGATTTCGCCGCGTACGATCGCCACCGCCTCACCCTCGGCATCCCAGACGGCAGCCGCGACTTGGTGCCCGACAAATCGATCCTGCTCGAAGCCGGCTTCGACGAATTGCACGGCGTCGATTGGCAGAAAGGCTGCTATGTGGGCCAGGAGCTGACGGCGCGGACGAAATATCGCGGCCTGATAAAAAAGCGCCTGTTCCCGGTGCATATCGACGGCCCGGCCCCGGCGCCCGGCACGATGGTCATCGCGGAGGGCCGCGACGCCGGCGAACTCAGGTCGAGCCGCGACGGCCAAGGCCTCGCCCTCTTGCGCCTCGACGCGGTCGACGCGGGCCGCAAGCTCGTAGCCGACGCCACAACGCTGGTGCCGCTACGGCCGGATTGGATGCGCATCGAGTCGGATAGCCCCTCGCCCGCACCGCGGGAGAGGGAGGGACCCGCGCCGAAAGGCGCGGGAGGGTGAGGGTCTTCGGCGGCGACCACCCTCACCCGGCCTCCGCTGCGCGGCTCGCCACCCTCTCCCGCGGTGCGGGAGAGGGGCTAGCTACGCGGTGCTCGTTCCCGACTTCCCTTCCAGCTCGGCTTGGGCGGCGGCGAGGCGGGCGATCGGCACGCGGTAGGGCGAGCACGACACGTAATCGAGCCCGATAGAGCGGCAGAAATGGATGGAGGCGGGGTCGCCGCCATGCTCGCCGCAGATGCCGAGCTTCAGATCGGGCCGCGCGGCACGGCCGCGCTCGGCGGCGATCCGGATCATCTCGCCGACCCCGACCGTGTCGAGGGTCACGAACGGGTCGTGCTCGAACACCCCGAGCCGCTGATAGGCGCCGATAAAACTCGCCGAATCGTCGCGTGAAATGCCGTAGACGGTCTGCGTCAGATCGTTGGTGCCAAAGCTGAAGAAGGCCGCGCTGCGGGCGATCTCGCCGGCCAGGAGCGCGGCGCGCGGCAGCTCGATCATCGTGCCGACGAGATAGGGGATCTTCGTCCCGGCCTCTTTCATGACCTCGCCGGCGACCCGGTCGACGATCTCCTTCAGGATGTCGAATTCGCGCCGCGTCGCGATCAGCGGCAGCATGATCTCGGGCTCGACCGTGTCGCCGGTCTCCTGCGTCACGGCGACCGCCGCCTCGAAGATCGCCACCGCCTGAGTCTCGTAGATCTCGGGATAGGTAATGCCGAGCCGGCAGCCGCGCAGGCCGAGCATCGGGTTGGCTTCGTAGAGCGAATGGGTGCGCTGGCGCACCTCGGCGACGCTCTTGCCGGTGAGCTGCGCCACCTCGACGAACTCGGCCTCGGTCTTCGGCAGGAACTCGTGGAGCGGCGGGTCGAGGAGGCGGATCGTCACCGGCAGCCCGCGCATGATTCGGAAGATCTCGGTGAAATCGGCCCGCTGCATCGGCAGGAGCTTGGCGAGCGCGGCGCGGCGGCCGGGTTCCTCATCGGCCATGATCATCTCGCGCATCGGCCCGATGCGGTCGGCCTCGAAGAACATGTGCTCGGTGCGCGACAGCCCGATCCCCTCGGCCCCGAAGCTGCGCGCGGCGCGGGCATCGACGGCGGTCTCGGCGTTGGCCCGCACCTTCAATGTGCGCAGCGCGTCGGCCCAGCCCATCAGCGTGGCGAAATCGCCCGACAGCTGCGGCTGGATCGTCGGCACCTCGCCTTCCATCACGTCGCCGGTCGAGCCGTTGATCGTGATCAGATCGCCGGCCCGCACGAGATGGTTGCGCACCCCCATCGTCTGGCTGGCGTAATCGATGCGCAGATCGCCGGCGCCGGCGACGCAGGGCCGCCCCATGCCGCGCGCCACGACGGCGGCGTGGCTGGTCATGCCGCCGCGGGTGGTCAGGATGCCCTTGGCGGCGTGCATGCCGTGGATGTCTTCGGGGCTGGTTTCGATCCGCACCAGGATGACAGCTTCGCCGCGGCTGGCCGCGGCTTCGGCCTCGTCGGCGGAAAACACGACCTTGCCCGAGGCGGCGCCGGGCGAGGCCGGCAGCCCGCGGGCGAGAACGGTCGTTTTCGCCGAGGGATCGAGCATCGGGTGCAGCAGCTGATCGAGCGAATCGGGCTCGATGCGGCGGATCGCCTCGTCGCGGCCGATGAGGCCATCCTCGACCAAGGACACCGCGATCTTCAGCGCGGCCTGCGCGGTGCGCTTCCCGGTGCGGGTCTGCAGCATCCACAACCTGCCGCGCTCGACGGTGAACTCGATGTCCTGCATGTCGCGGTACTGGTCTTCGAGTAGCCGCCGCACCTTGACCAGCTCCGCGAACACCCCCGGCATCACCTCTTCCATCGCCGGCAGGGTCGAGCCGTTGGCGGTTCTGCCGGCGATCGTCAGGGGCTGCGGCGTGCGGATGCCGGCGACGACGTCCTCGCCCTGCGCATTGACCAGGTATTCGCCATAGAACTCGTTGGCGCCGGTCGAGGGGTTGCGGGTGAACGCGACGCCGGTCGCGCAATCCTCGCCGCGATTGCCGAACACCATCGCCTGGACGCTGACCGCGGTGCCCCAATCAGCGGGGATGTTGTGCAGCCGGCGGTAGGTGACGGCGCGGGTATTCATCCACGACCCGAAGACCGCGGCAATCGCGCCCCACAGCTGCTCGTGCACGTCCTGCGGGAACGGCTTTCCGGTTTCGGCCGCGACGACCTCCTTGAACCCGGCGACGATCGTGCGCCAATCCTCGGCGCCGAGCTCGGTGTCGAGCACGGCATCGGTCTCGATCTTGTGGTTCTCGATCAGCTCCTCGAAATGATGGTGCTCGATGCCGAGCACCACTTGGCCGTACATCTGCAGAAACCGGCGATAGCTGTCATAGGCGAACCGCTCGTCGCCGCTCTGGCGCGCCAGGCCCGCGACCGTCTTGTCGTTGAGCCCGAGGTTGAGCACGGTATCCATCATCCCCGGCATCGAGGCGCGCGCCCCCGAGCGCACCGACACCAGAAGCGGCTTGCGCGCATAGCCGAATTTGGCGCCGAGCGCCTCCTCGACCGCGGCGAGCGCGCCGCCGACCTGGTCCTTCAGATCGGGCGGATAGGTCTTTCCGTTGGCATAGAAACGGGTGCAGATCTCGGTCGTGATCGTAAACCCGGGCGGTACCGGGAGCCCCAGATTGCTCATCTCGGCAAGCCCGGCGCCCTTGCCGCCCAGGAGATCGCGCATCTCGGCACGGCCCTCCGCCGCGCCGGCGCCAAAGCTGTAGACCCATTTCGTCCCACTAGTCGTCATGGGCTCGTCACCCCTCGATCTGCGAGAAATCGGCGACCTGGTTCATCACCGCGCGAATCCGCGACAAGAGCCGCAGCCGGTTCTCGCGCAATCTCGCATCATCGGTGTTAACGGTGACTTTATCGAAAAACGCGTCAACCGGCTGCCGCAATAGGGCCAACGCCGCCATTGCCGCCGCGAAATCCTCGCCTTCGAGAGCCTCCCCGGCGCGCGCGGCAACCTCGGCGAGACGGAAGGCCAACGCCTTCTCCTCGGGCTGGTCCAGCAATTTCGGATCGCCCTCCCCAGCCGACCATCCGCCCTTCTTCTCCTCGATCGCCACGATGTTGGCGGCGCGGCGATAGGCGACGAGCAGGTTCGTCCCGTCGTCGGAGGCAAGGAAACGGGCGAGGGCATCGACCCGGGCGAGCAGGCGAACGAGGTCGTCCTCGGCGGCGGTTGCAGCGGGAAAACGCACGGCGTTGATAAAATCGTGCCGTACACCGCGCTCGCGCAAATGCACCTTCAGACGATCAAGAATGAAGAGCATCGTATTGCCTGACTCGTTATCGTAACCAGACCCGAGCGCCTCGCTGACGCGATCAAATGCCATGAACAGCGAGAGTCTCAGTCGGTTCTCAAGAATGAGCCTGATGACGCCTTGCGCCGCGCGGCGCAAAGCGAACGGATCACGGGAGCCTGTTGGCTCCTCGTGGATCGCGTAAAACGAATAGAGAGCATCGAGCTTGTCCGCCAGGGCGACCACAACGCTAATCGGCGCGCTCGGGCAGGTGTCGTTCGGACCCTGCGGCTTGTAGTGCTCGGCAATCGCGTCGGCGACGCGCGGGTCTTCGCCATCATGCAGCGCGTAGTAGCGGCCGATGAGACCTTGCAATTCAGGGAACTCGCCCACCATGCCGGTCGACAGATCGGCCTTGCAGAGATGCGCCGCGCGCTGTGCGAGTCGACCCAATTCCTCATCGTCATTCCCGCGAAAGCGGGAATCCAGGGCGGAGAGGTCGGAGCGGTTGCCCTGGACCCCCGCTTGCGCGGGGGTGACGGCGGGTTGGAGGCGCTGCGCGAGAAAAACCGCAAGCTGTTCGATGCGCTCGGTCTTGTCGAACACGCTGCCCAGTTTCTCGTAATAGACGCGCTCTTTCAGCGCCTCGACCCGGTCTTCGAGCCGGATTTTGCGGTCCTGTTCCCAGAAAAACCTTGCGTCGGCGAGGCGGGCGCGCAGCACGCGCTCGTTGCCGGCGATGATCGTCTTGCCGTGATCGGCGGTCGGGTTGTTGGCGACGAACAGGAAACGCGGCGCCGGCGTGTTGTCGGGGTTGAGGCAGGAAAAGTATTTCTGGTGGGTGCGCATCGCGGTGGCCAGCACCTCGGGCGGTAATGTCATGCTCGCCTCGTCGATCCTTCCCATCAGCACGACCGGGAATTCGACGAGGCCGGCAACCTCGTCGAGCAGCGCGGGATCGGGCTTGAGGGTGAGGCCTTGGGCGTTGGCGAGGCGGTCGAGATCGGCCGCGATCAGCTCGTGCCGGCGGTCATGGTCGAGGATGACATGGGCCGCTTCGAGTTTTTCGCGGTAGTCCCGCGCATTCTCGACCGCGATCTCGCCGTCCGACAGAAAGCGATGGCCGCGCGTCGCCCGGCCGACCGGAATCTGGTCGAGCGGCAGCGGCAGGACCGCGCCGTCGAACAGGCAGATTGCCGAAGTAAGCGGCCGCACCCAGCGCAGGGTGCTCGCCGGAAAGCGCATCGATTTCGGCCAGGGCAATTCGCCGATCGCCGCGCGCAGCAGCTCGGGCAGGATCTCGCCGGCGGGGCGGCCCGGGCGTTCGACGACCGCGAAGTAGAATTCGCCGCGGCCAGTGTCGCGGATCTCGCAGTCTTCGATGCTCGCGAGACCGGAAGCGCGCAGAAAGCCGTCGATTGCCTGTTGCGGCGCGCCGACCCGGGGGCCGCGCCGCTCCTCGCTGCGGTCGGGCTGCTGCCCGGGGATGCCGTCCGCGATCAGGGTCAGCCGGCGCGGGGTGACGTAGCCGCGCAGCGATGCCGCCGGGATCTCGGCGGCGGCGAGCTTGTCGCGCAGGAGCCCGGCGAGATCCTCGATCGCGCGGCGCTGCATGCGCGCCGGGATCTCCTCCGACAACAGTTCGAGCAGCAACTCACCCATTTCGGGCAAACCGACTTGACCAACGAGATTGCTTCGTCGCTGCGCTCCTTGCAATGACACTTCCTGCTGTCATTGCGAGCGAAGCGAAGCAATCTCGTTGCGACCGGACGCTGTGCGGCGCCCTGGAGCGACAATGGTACGGGATCATGAGTTGCGCCCCGCGTCCCCGCCGGCCAGCCACGTTTCGCAGCTGGCGCGGGCCAGGGCGCGCACGCGGCCGATATAGGCCGCGCGCTCGGTGACGCTGATCACCCCGCGCGCGTCGAGGAGGTTGAACAGGTGGCTTGCCTTCAGGCACTGATCATAGGCGGGGAGCGCGATCCCCCGCGCGATCAGCGCCTGGCACTCGGTTTCGGCATCGGCGAAATGGGCGAAGAGGCGGACCGTGTCGGCGGCCTCGAAATTGTAGACCGAGAACTCGCGCTCAGCTCGCTTGAACACCTCGCCGTAGCTGATCCGTCCATCCCCGACGGCGCCGTTGTAGTCGAGGTCGTAGACGCTCTCCTTCCCCTGCACATACATCGCCAGGCGCTCCAGGCCATAGGTCAGCTCGGTCGACACCGGGTCGCACTCGATCCCGCCGACCTGCTGGAAATAGGTGAACTGGCTGACCTCCATGCCGTCGAGCCAGACTTCCCAGCCGAGCCCCCAGGCCCCCAAGGTCGGGCTTTCCCAATCGTCCTCGACAAAGCGGATGTCGTGCCGCGCGGCATCGATGCCGAGTGCCGTGAGGCTCTTCAGGTAGAGTTCCTGACTGTCCGCCGGGGCCGGCTTCAGGATCACCTGAAGCTGGTAGTAATGCTGCAGCCGGTTGGGGTTCTCGCCGTAGCGGCCGTCGGTCGGCCGGCGCGACGGCTGGACATAGGCCGCGCGCCACGGCTCCGGCCCGAGCGAGCGCAACGCCGTCGCCGGATGGAACGTACCGGCTCCGACCTCGAGGTCATAGGGCTGCAGGATCACACAGCCCTCGTTCGCCCAATACTGCTGCAGGCGAAGGATCAGCGCCTGGAAGCTCGACCCGGCGGAGGTGGACCTCATCTGTCAGCGCGGCTGCGGGCAGCCCGGCTTGCCGCAGCCGGCGGCATCCGCGGCGACATAGGCGCCGCAAATCCGGCAGGCGACAAGGTCCTGGATCGCCGATTGCGGCGACGGCGCCTCGCGGCGGCGCACGATCCTGCTCGGCGCGCGGTTCAGCCAGCGCATACCGAACCACACGCCGAACGCCACCAGGATCAACAGGACAAGCTTGGGCAGCGCGATCATCGGTCAGGTGTATGGGAGGCCGGCCAAGTGGTCAAGGCGGCGGTCAAGGCGGGGCTAGAGGCCGAATCGGGCCCACAATGCCCGCGCTTCGAGCCAGTCGAGGAGATCGCCGATCGGCGCCGCCCATGAACCGGAGGGTTCGCGCCCGGCTAAGGGCCGCAACCGCCGCATCCACCAGCGGCGCCGGCGCCCCGCGGCAATCGGCAGCAGCCTCACGCCGGCGCCGAACCGCGCCCGCATCACCGAGCGCAGATCGCCGATGCCGTCAATCAGGCCGCGCGCGAGCGCCATGCGGCCGGTCAGCACCTCGCCGCTGAAGAGGGTCTCGTCGGCCGCGTCGATCCTGCCGCCGCGGCGCCGGCGAACATGCTCTTTGAAGGTCTCGTGGATATCCTGCTGCAGCGCCTCGAGCCGCGCCACATCGGCCGGGTCTTCCGGCAGAAACGGGTCGAGCATCGCCTTCTTCTCGCCCGCGGTGTGCAAGCGCCGCTCGATGCCGAAGCGCTCGATCAGCCCCTGAAGCCCAAAGCTCGACGTAACGACGCCGATCGAGCCGAGCAGCGAGGCTTCCTCGGCGTAGACCTCGTCGCCGGCCAGCGCCAGCCAATAGCCGCCCGACGCGGCGACATCCTCGGCAAAGGCGAAGACCGGGACGGCCTTTTCCTCGGCCAGCTGACGGATGCGGCGGTAGAGCAGCGCCGATTGCACCGGAGAGCCGCCCGGCGAGTTGATCGCGATCGCGACTGCGCTGAGGCCTCTGAGCGCGAACGCCCGGTCGAGCGCTGCGGCGTGGCTCCCGAGCGACACGGCGCTGCGCCATTGCCGCGGCCCGATCACGCCCTCGAAGCGCACCACGGCAACCACCGGCGGCGGGTTGCGCAGCCGCTCGATCGGCAACAGCTTCAAGGCATCGCCCAAGGCGTCGCGAACACTCATGTCATGCCAGATGGGGATTGGCGCAGCGCCCGACCAGACGCCCCACCGGATCGCGGGCGTCTCGCTCGCATGCGGCCGGGACGGCCGCGGTCCGAGGTGATCTAAAGTTCCAGCCCCTCGCCGTCGCGCAGCACCGCTTCCGCGGCCGGGGTGAACCGGCCGTCGGGCTCGTGCAGGATGAGCCCGGGCAAGAGGCGCGCCGGTGTCGCGACCTGCTTGCGCACCCGCACCAGGATGCGACTCGCCGCGCGCCCCGCCGCCGGCCACAGCGGGAAGATGGTGATTTCGCCAGCCCGGCCGGCGAGGTGAGCGAGCAACCCGTCGAACCGGTCGGCCCGGTGGACAAAGCTCACCGTGCCCTTGCCCCGCACCATCGCCAGGGCAAACCGCACCCAGTCGCCGAGATTGGCGCCCCCCTCGATCGTCGCGAGCACTTTAGCCGGGTTGGCCGCCGGTGTGCCGCGCCCCTCTTCGATGAAGGGCGGGTTGACCATGACATGGTCGAACATGCCCGGGCTGAGCCGCGGCGGCGGCTGCAACAGATCGCCGACCATCGCCGAGACGCGCCCGCTCATACCGTTGAGCGCCGCATTGTCGCCGGCGAGCCGAACCAGGTCGCGCTGCAATTCGAACCCGATGACGCGGCACTGCGGCACCCTCGCCGCGAGGCACAGTGTCGCGGCGCCGCTGCCGCAGCCGACGTCGAGAACCGTCTGTTGCGGGTCGGCCGGAACCACGGCGGCGAGAAAAACCGGATCGATCGCGGCCCTTGCGCCGTTTGCCGGCTGCCTGAGCCGGACGCGCCCGCCGAGGAGAGTGTCCTCGGTCAGGGCGGCGGGGTCGGGCTCGGACGGCTCGGATGCGGTCAGCGCAGCTCCTCCTCCGCGGCATCGATCAGCGCGCGGGCCCGGCCGTGATCCTTTTCGGCAACCATCAGGCGGCGCGGGATCGCGCCGATGCTGCCTTCGACGAGGCTGGTATGGTGATCGAGGACAAGGCTGTCGATGCCAGCATCGCTGAGCCGGGCCTGAGCCCAGGACAGGCGGACGACGTCGTTGGTGCGCAACAGCTCCTTCATCCCTCGCCCATCGACCTGCGGCCGGCCTATGCCCGGCACTTGACTCGTTCGGTCATTTTATGCTCGCTCGCCTTCAGGCGCGTCAACGGAGTTCGGGAAACCTGCTGATGCCCGCCGCGTGACGGCACAGATCAAACAGTAGGAGAGTGGTGGCGCCGTTGACGAGCATCGATCACAGCCTCGAATCGTCGCAACCGTCGCTCGACCCGCTGTCCCGACTCTTGAGTGCCGACCTCGATCGCGTCAACGCGCTGATCGTGGCGCGGATGCACAGCCCGGTGGTCCTGATCCCGCAGCTCGCCGGCCATATCGTCGCGGCCGGCGGCAAGCGTCTGCGCCCGATGCTGACCCTGGCCTCGGCGCATCTGTGCGGCTACCGCGGCGACCGCCATATCGCGCTGGCGGCCGCGGTCGAGTTCATCCACACCGCGACATTGCTGCACGACGATGTCGTCGACGCCAGCGACCTGCGCCGCGGCCGCGACACGGCGAACGCCGTGTGGGGCAACAAACCGGCGGTGCTGGTCGGGGATTTCCTGTTCGCCCGGTCATTCGAGCTGATGGTCGAGGACGGCTCGCTGCGCATCCTGGAGATCCTGGCGCACGCCTCCGCGGTGATCGCCGAGGGTGAGGTCGGTCAGCTGGTCACCGCGAACGACACGTCGACGACCGAGGCCGCCTGTCTCGAAATCATCGAGGCGAAGACCGCCGCGCTGTTCGCGGCGGCGAGCCGGCTCGGCGCGGTCATTGCCGAGCGTCCGCCGGCCGAGGAGGAGGCACTCGAGCGCTTCGGCCGCAATCTGGGCATGGCCTACCAACTGATCGACGACATGCTCGATTTTTCGGCGCGGCAGAGCGAGCTCGGCAAGTCGGTCGGCGATGATTTCCGTGACGGCAAGATCACGCTGCCGATCGTCATCGCGTTTGCCCGGGGCGACGCGGAGGAGCGCGCCTTCTGGCGGCGCACCCTCGAAGAGGGCGACCAGGGGCCGGGCGATCTCGGTCGGGCGATCGCGCTGTTGGAGCGCCGCGGCGCTCTCGCCGAGACGCTGCGGCGCGCCCGCCTCTACGCCGCCGAGGCGACCCAGGCGCTGGCGCCGTTTGCGCCGGGGCCGCTCAGCCGCGCCCTCGTCGAGACCGCCGCCTTCGCCACGACCCGCGGCTTCTGACCGCTTATCGGTGAGGCGCTGGATCGGCACGGTGCGTCCTTCGAGACGCCCGCTGCGTGGGCTCCTCAGGATGAGGATTTTTCATAATTATATCATAAACTTAACTCATCCTGAGGAGGCGCGAAGCGCCGTCTCGAAGGACGCATGATGCACTATGCGGCGCCGCGGAACTTGCCGGCGGCGAGCACGTCCAGCACCTCTGCCGTCGTCATCACATCGGCAAACAAGGTAACCATGTTGCAGAGGGTCGCGTTGTGCTCGGCATCGGTCAGCGCGGCGTTGCCGTCGGCGACAAAGATCACCCGGTAATTGCGCTGCATCGCGTCGCGCGTCGTCGATTCGCAGCACACATTGGTCAGCGTTCCGGTGACGATCAGCGTGTCGATGCCGCGCGCCTCCAGCATGTCATCGAGCGCGCAGGTGCCGGGCACAAACGCGCTGAACCGGGTCTTGTCGACGATCAGGTCGGCGGGCCGCACATCGAGCAACGGCCAGAGCTGCCACGGCTCCGCGCCGCGGTGGAACGTGTCCTTGTGCGCGGCGCTCCGCTCGGCCGACAGGTATTCGCCGTACCGCGTCGTCCAGGGCTGCGGCTCCGCCGGATCATAGGTGTAGCGCAGGAAGACATTGGTCCCGCCGGCTTCGCGCAGCGCGGCGCAGATCCGGTTGACATTGGGCACGATCTCGCGCGCCGTCGGCACTTCGACCGCCGCCCCCTCGGCCATGAACCCGTTCTGCAGATCGACGACGACATGCGCCGTGCGCGCCGCCTCGATCCGCTCGAAAATGTGGTCGCGGCCGCGCGCCCGCATGGCCCGCGCGACGATCTCGGCCGGAATGTCAATTCTATGCATTTCTATTTGCTCGCCTTCTTGCTGACGATCGAGGCGCGCAGGCTGCCGATTGGCGGGGAGCGGATCTCGACCGTGTCGCCGGGTTTGAGGTAGCGCTCGGGCGGCGAGGTACCGTCCGCCAGGCGCGGGCTCGAATCGGCGGCGGTGCCGGCGGCCGTCCCGCCGCTGATGATGTCGCCGGGATAGAGCGTCAGGTCGCGCGACAAATATTCGAGGTACTCGCCGAACGAGAAGACCATGTCGCGCGTGTTGAAGGCCTGGCGAACTTCGCCGTTGACCAGCGTCTCGACATCGGTGGCGAACGGGTCGGTCTCGCCGACGCTGATGCAGGGGCCGAGCGAACACGACGTGTCGAAATTCTTGCCCATCGCGAAATTGTGCGGGCCGGCCGGCTCGCGCGGGCTCCTGATGCTCCAATCGCCGAGCAGCGTCACGCCCCAGATATACTCCCGCGCATTCTCCGGTTTGATGTCGGCGCCGCGCTTGCCGATGACGATCGCCAGCTCGCCTTCGTAATCGAGGCGGTTGGCCTTTTGCGGGTAGATCACCTCGCCGTCGGGACCGACCACCGCGCGGTGCACCTTCCAGAACCCCCAGATCCCGGCGTTGCGGATCTGCGCGTGTGCGTCGCCCTCAAAGGGCTTGCCCTGCATCCGCTCGGCCATCGCCGCGGCGTGGTCGGCGAAATTGCCGCCGGCGCAGGCGATCCGGGCCGCGTTGGGCCGCGGCGCATGGAGCCGGGTCTCGGCGGCCGGGTGGACCAGCACCCCGCCGCGCCGGTCGTGTCGCTCCAGCGCCTCGCCCATGATGTAATCGAGCGCCTTCTCGGCATTATCGAGCGTGCGCGCGCCGCCTTCGATAAAGCGCGCGAGGTCAAACGGAACGAGGGTCCCCGCCAGCGCCATCGGATGCGTCTCGCCAAGTTTCTCGAGCGCGTATTTGGCGAAGGCGCCGCACAAATCGACGACCATGCCGTCGCGCAACGCGCCAGTGCGCCGGCCTGGTCCGAAAACGACGATCTTCATGGCCTTCCTCCCATCGGTGGGCGGACACCCGCTTCGCTACCTTAAAGAAGCAGCGAGGCGAGCAAAAGTGGCGTGGCGCGCTCGTCATTCAGCGGACACGAGCGGCGCATTGCGGGGCAGCGCGACGCGCAGGAAGCGCAGCATGAACAGCGCGGCGAGCCCGAACGGGATCCAGCAGAAGACATAGACCGCGGTCACCGCGTGGCCGACCGCCTGTGGGTCCGTCGCATCGCCAAGTCCGGCCGTGGTGGCGACCACCCCGGCGATGGCGGCGCCAAAGGCGGTGCCGATCGAGCGCACCGAGGTCAACGCCGCGGCGGTGCTGCGCTGCTCGCCCGGGCCGGCGGTCTCCATCGCCCGGGCGACCAGATGCACGTTATAGACGCCGATGCCGATCCCCGTGACGAAAGCGGCGAGGATCAGGAGAAACAGGCCCGGCAAGAGCGCGATCAGCGTCAGCCAAACCAGGCCGGCAAAGGCGATCGCCGGGCCGGATATCAGCGCGAGGCGCTCGCGCCGGCCTGACCAGCCCGAGACCGAGAACGTCCCGATCGTCCAGCCCAGTGAGATGACGATGTTGACGATATTGATGTAGACTGGCGACACCCCGTGCACGACCTGCAATAACAACGGCAGAAACAGCGATACCGAAGTCTGCGTCATGCCGTGCAGCGAGAGGATCCACAGCGCAAGGCCGATCGGCGCAGCAAGCGACAATGCGCGGGGCGGAAAGAGGTTGCTGCGCGCGCCGCGATCGAGCCGGAAGGTCAGCCCGACCAGCGCCACGGCGGCGGCGATCAGGAGGGCGCGCAGCAGCGTGCTCTCGACCGGCCCGGCGCCGGCCAGGCAGAATACGCCGGCGGTCAGCGTTGCCAGGCGTAAGAACGGCACGGACGCGGCGCGGCCGTGATCAGCATCGCCGGCGAGCCGGTCCGGGATCTTGCAATACGCCAGAACGGCGAAGCCGAGCATCAGCGGCGCCATCGCCCAGAACGAACCGCGCCACCAATGCATCGCCGCGAAGATGCCGCCGACGACCGGCCCGCTCAAATGACACGCGGTGAAGGTGCCTTGCGACAGCGCGATGATGCGCGTGCGCAGGCGCGCGTCGAACAGGCCGGTGATCAGCGCCATCCCGCTGCCGGCGACGAGGCCGCCGGCCCAGCCCTGCACGGCGCGCGCGGTGATCAGGACACCGATGTCCGGGGCCAGCGCGCACGCCGCGGTGCCGAGCGCGAATACGCCGGCGCCCAGCGCATAGGAGCGGCGCGGCCCGAACCTGCCCCACACGACGCCGGTCGACGAGGCGCCGACGATCGCCCCGATCGTGTAGAGCATCGCGGCCCAGGTGTAATAGGCCGCGCCGCCGATGTCGGCGACGATCGTCGGCATGATGATCGCGATCACCAGCATCTGCGTCGCGTGCATTGCGATGCCGCCGATCACCAGCGCGCTGTAGAGCCCCAGCCCGTTGCGAAAGATGTCGCTCCAAGCGCCCTTGGCGATCTCGGGCTCGGCCGGCAGTGCGCGGGCGTCAATCATCGATCGGGAAGATCTTCCAGCCAGTGAAAACCCCACCAATCCGTCATCCCCGGGCTTGTCCCGGGGATCCACGTGGATGGCCGGGACAAGCCCGGCCATGACGATGAGGGGAGTGATCGGAACTTAACGGACCTTGATCTGATGCCGCAAGTTTGGGCATTTGCGTTTTCCGAGCTTATCAGAGACGGATTCTGGGAGAGGCCATGTATCCCGCGGATGTCGATCCCGAATCCGGTTGCCGGCTGCCGTTGCCGAAACGCGCAGGGCTCGATGCCGACGCGCAGCGCGTCTATGACAGCCTCGCCGATCCCGGCGGCGAATCGCTGCGCGGTCTCAGGGGTCCGGGCGGCATCCTGCTGCACAGCCCCGAGCTGGCACGCTTTACCCGCCCGCTCAACCATCACCTGCGGCATGCGGCGGGTCTGGGCGGCCGGGTTCGCGAGCTGGCCATCCTGACCACCGCCCGAGCGCTCGACAGCCAGTTCGAATGGTGCGCGCACGAGGCGGAGGCGATGCGCCAGGGGATCTCGCCACGGATCATCGATATCATCAAATACCGCAAGGATACCGCCGCTCTGGACGAGGCCGATGCGATCGTCATCCAACTCGGCCGCGAGATCTTCACGGCACGCAAGGTGATGCCGGCCACCTTCGCCCGAGCCCTCAGCCAGTTCGGCCGCCGCGCCCTGGTCGACCTCGTCGCGCTGATGGGGAATTATGCGGGGACGGCGGCGCTCCTGACCGCTTTCGACATGCAGCTCGACCCCGGCCAGACCCCGCTCTTGCCATTGGACGAACCCTGATGCTGCCCACAACAAGCCGCTTTCCGTTCACCGCCGATCTCTCGATTTGCCGCATCCTCAACGGGATGTGGCAGGTGTCGGGCGCGCATGGGGCGATCGACTTGGCGCGCGCGGTCGAGGCGATGTTCGCCTATCACGATGCCGGGTTCACCACCTGGGACCTCGCCGACCATTACGGCCCGGCCGAGGATCTGATCGGGAATTTCCGGCGCCGGTTCGCCGCGCGCCATGGCGCCGAGCGGCTGCCGGAGATCCAGGCCTTCACGAAATGGGTGCCCCCTCCGGGCGCGATGACCCGGCGCACCGTCGAGGAGGCGATCGGCGTCTCGCTGCGGCGCATGGGTACCGACCGCCTCGACCTCCTGCAATTCCATTGGTGGGATTACGGCGACGCACGCTATCTCGATGCGCTGCGGCACCTCGCCGATTTGCAGAACGACGGCAAGATCCGTCACCTCGCGTTGACCAATTTCGACACCCAGCGGCTCGCGATCATCACCGGGCACGGCATTAGGGTCGTGTCGAACCAGGTGCAATATTCGCTCATTGACCGGCGGCCCGCGTCGAAGATGGAAGCATTCTGCGCCAAGCACGGCATCACCCTGCTGACCTACGGCACGCTGTTGGGCGGCCTCCTGTCGGAAAAATATCTCGGCCGCCCCGAGCCGGGCCGCGGCGAGCTCGCCACCGCCTCGTTGCAGAAATACAAGCAGATGATCGACGCCTGGGGCGGCTGGTCGCTGTTCCAGGAACTGCTCGTGGTGCTGAAAAGAATCGCCGACAAGCACGGGGTCGGTGTCGCCAACGTCGGCACCCGTTACGTGCTCGACCGCCCGGCGGTGGCCGGGGTCATCATCGGCGCCCGGCTCGGCCTCACCCAGCACATCGCCGACAATGCCCGCACCTTCGACCTCGCCCTCGACGTCGAAGACCGCGCCGCGCTCGAACCGGTCCTTGCCAAATCGCGCGACCTGATGCGCGTCATCGGCGATTGCGGCGATGAATATCGTTAAAAAACGACGCTTTACCGCAAAGGACGCGAAGGATACGCAAAGGACGCGAGGGCGATTTTTATGGCGCGAAGCGCCGAAAATACCAAGGTAAACCCGTCCGCAATGAGATTATTGTGCGCTGCGCGCACGAAATCTTCCTCTGCGTCCTTCGCGTATCCTTTGCGTCCTTTGCGGTAAACGTTTTCCTTTTTCTTTTACCCCGGATGCACGCGGCGCCAATGCTCGGCGACGTCGCGGCCGGTGCAGATCCAGACGCGGTCGCGCCCTGCGATGTGGTCGAGAAACTTGACGAGCCCGGTGATGCGGCCCGGGCGGCCGATCAGCCGATCGTGCAAGGCCAGCGACATCAGCTTCGGCCGGTCGGCGCCCTCAGCGTAGAGCGTCTCGAAGCAATCGGTCATGTAGCGGGCGAAATCATCGCCGGTCGAAAAGCCGTGGTTCTGGTCGAAGCGGTTGTCGTTGGTCTCGAAGGAATAGGGGATGACGAGGTGGCGCGCGGCGCCGACCGTCACCCAATAGGGCAGCTCGTCGTTGAGGCTGTCGCGGTCGTAGAGAAAGCCGCCCAGTTCGAGATGCAGCCGCCTGGTGTTGGCGCTCGGCCGGCCGGTCATCCAGCCGACCGGGCGCACCCCCGCCACCCGCTCCAAGGTCTCGATGCCGAGCCGGACATGCTCGCGTTCCTCCTCCGGCGGCATCGTCTGGTAGTCGAGCCAGCGATAGCCGTGGCTGACGATCTCGTGCCCGTCCGCGACAAAGGCGCGGGCTAGCTCCGGGTTGCGCTCGGCCGCCCTGGCCACCGCCAACAGGCACACCTTGACCCCGAACCGGCGGAAGAGCCGCAGCAACCGCCAGCCGCCGACCCGCGAGCCGTATTCGAACACCGATTCGACGAGCGGGCTGCGGAGGCCCGGCAGCGAGGGCTGGCCGATATCGTTGAGCGCGCCCTCCGATTCCGCGTCGCCCTCGAGGATCGAGCGCTCGCCGCCGCCCTCGAAATTGAGGTTGATGTTGACGGCGATCCGCGCCCCGCCCGGCCATTGCGGATCGGGCGGGTCGGCACCGTAGCCGATGAAATCGCGGTCATCCGACATTTGCGGCCTCCTTTGTCCTATAATATCTGGCAATCCGACTATCCGCAGGCCCCCGATGCGCATGCCCGGCGGTGACACCGAGTTGGCCCTTCGCTTGACCGAAATCGTGCGTGCCGCGCCATCGTTGATGCGGGTGCTGCGGACCATGCGGATGCTTGGTCTGCCCGATTGGCTCGTCATGTCCGGCGGGGTGTACCAGCGGGTGTTGAACCATCTGACCGGGCGGGCGCCCGATTATGGGATCCGGGATTACGACCTCGGCTATTTCGACGCCTCGGACATTTCCTATGAAGCCGAGGATCTCGTGATCCGCCGGGTGGCGGCGGCCTTCGACGAGCCGCTGAAAAGCACCGTCGAGGTCCGCAACCAGGCGCGCGTGCATGTCTGGTTCGAAGCCCATTTCGGCGAGGCCTATACGCCGCTCTCCTCTACAGCCGAAGCGCTCGAACGCTTCGTCTCGCCGATGTTCGCGGTCGGGGTGCGCCTCGAAGCCGACGACCGATTGCACATCGAAGCGCCGTTCGGGCTCGCCGATCTGTTCGCGCTCCACCTGCAGCCGAACCCGCTTCGCCCCAGCAGCGGCTTCGACCGGGCCGGCGCCAGCGTCATGCGGCGCTGGCCGGAGATCGCCCCTCAGCGATAGAATTCGACCTTGGCCTCACGGAACCACAGGAAATTCGCCGGCGCGGCCGAAATCGGCCCGTTGATCGCAAAGACCGCGATCTCGTATGTCTCGCCCGGATGGACGATGTTGTCGCCGAGCACCAGGCGGTGCGGCATGTTGAAGCCCTGGATGCAGGCCGGGCTTGGCCTTCCGGCGGCACGCGGCAGGGCGCCATTGACCCAGATCTCGGCATAATCGTCGATATTGACCCGCAGCACCGCCTTGGCGCCGTCGGTGGCGAAACCCGCCGCCTCCCGGGGAATCGTCAACCTCGCGCGATACCAATAGAACGAAATCATGCCGCCGCCGCGCCGCGCTCCCAAATCGTCGGCCGCGATGACCGGCCACGACGCATCGTCGAAACCGAGCAGCTCGGCATGCGGCTCGACATCATAGGTCGTCTTGAATTCGGGCATCGAATCGGAGAGCGCCGGGCACTCGACGATCTTCGCCTCCCTCCCCCGCCAAATCGCGCCGAACACCGCCGACCCTGCGACCGTCATCAGATCGACGACATGCACCGGCGGCGTCAACGGCGCGATCGCCGGCTGCGGCGCTAGCAGCGGATTGGCCGGCGGCGGGAGGGACGCGGTGGGCCTCGTGTAGGTATTCGCGGGCATTGTTTCGTCCTTTTCTGCTTTAACCGGTCGGGATTTGAAACCGGCGCGCGCGACTGTGCAAGCGCGACCGCGGATGGCACCGGACGCGCACGGCGAAGGGCATTGTAGGATGGGTTGAGCGCCGGGGAAGATGATGGGCTTCAGTGCTCAGCCATCCTGCAAGGTAGAAGCTACTGCTAATATCCGCTGCCGGATCGCCTATCTGTTAGGCTACCCTCAATGCTGGTTCCGGCAGGGAGCCCGTTGTAGCTGGCCAAATTGAGTGGCCACCGGAGCCGCAAGCCGGTTCAAGCCGTTTCTGGAGCCGCCGATGTCCGATGTCCGCGCCCGCATCCACGTCGACCCCGACCACACCATCACCGGGTTCGCCCCCCCCGACGTGCCTCCCGGCGAGCACGAGATCACGATCACGGTTGCACCGCGCCCCGCTCGCCAACCGGCAAAGAAGCCGTTCGACGTGAACGATCTGCCAGAACACGACCTCGGGCCGTGGCCCGAGGGGCTAAGCCTGCGTCGTGAGGACATCTATGGCGACGATGGCCGGTGAGCTTCGTCGACACCAACATCCTCGTTTATTCGACTGCCACTGGGGCGCCCTTCCAAGACCGAGCCCGAGCGGCGCTCGCCCGGCCCGCAGCCAACGAGCCGCTTTGCCTGAGCCGGCAGATCCTGCGCGAGTACCTCGCGGTAATGACCCGACAACAGGCCTGGGGAAGGGCTCTCAGCCTGAAAGAGGCCATCGCGGACACCTCCTTGTTCATCCAGCGCTTCACCGTCCTTGAAGACGGTCCGCTAGTCTGGGACAAGCTCGTCGAGCTGTGCGGTCGCTTCGCCTTTGGCGGCCGTCAAGTCCATGACGCCAACATCGTCGCAACGATGCTGGCGCATGGCGAGCGCCGGCTGTTGACCTTCAATTCCGCCGATTTCCAGCGTTTCGCACCGTTGATCGAGGTGGTCGTACCTCCGTGATGCCGATCGACGGTCATCTTTCCGCCAGCGGCCCAAACGCCGGCGGGGGGATGCGACGCTTGGAGGCGGCTTCGTAGGCCGAGGCGATCTTGAGGACGACGTCCTCTCGGCCCGGCTCGGCGCGGAACACCAGCGAGAAAGGCAGGCCGGGCGCGGGGAGTGGGGTTGGCGCGGCGGCGGGAGCCGGCACGTAGCGCGTGCTATCGGGGCTGAGGCGGAAGACGGGGTCGTAGGTCTCCTGCACATAGCCGGCCGGGATCAGGACCTCGGTAAGGCCCGCATTGGGGCCGTAGAAGGTTTCGAGGCGCAGATTGCCGGGGCCGCCGAGCGGGTCGGGGGCGCCGCCGATCTTGGCCGGCGGCAACGGCGTGTGCAGGCGCACCAGGGCGTCGAGCCGGTTCTCCAAGAGCATCATCATGTCGAGCCGGCGCAACAGCTCACGCAGCATGATGCGCTCGTCGACCCCCTGGCGCCCGCCGAGCCGGTTGCGCGGGTCCTCGACCGCCTCCCAGTTCTTGAACGCGGCGCGCCCGTCATCACCCCAGAATTTGGAGCGCGCATTGAGCGCCGCAAAATCATCGAGGGTTTCGCTGAAGCCGCGCGCCCGCCAATCCGCCGCGCGCCGGCTCAGATATTGCGGGATCTGGAAGCGGAACGTGTTGGCCAGCTCCTGCTGCTGGATCGTCGCGATGTCGAGGTTGGTGGGCGGAGCAATCCGCCCTTCCGCCAGTTCGACGCAATAGTCGATCGGCGCCATCGTACCGGTGCCGAACACCTCGCCGGGCAGGAACTCGGTCGGCCGGATCGCCGCTGCGAACTCGTTGAACAGCGGCGTGCCGTCCGGCCCAAGGCGGAACAGCAGATCGGGCATGAAGATCGGCACGAGCTTTGCTAATCCCTGGCGGAAATCCGGCGCCATCCGCTCGACCTCGGGGTCGGGCGGCCACAGCGGATCGGACGATTCGACCAGATCAGCGCCGAGTCTCTCCCCCAGCACCGCCTTGATCTCGGCCGCCGCGGCCGTGCAGATCGGCACCGTCGCCCGCTCGCCGGGGCGCACCAGCATCGACTCGCGGATGATGCCGATGCGCACGCCGCGGAGCGCGCCCGACGCGCCGGAGGAGCCGGCGTGGCTCGCATAGGGCGTCCCCAGCACCGCCGAGCGCGGCACCGCGGTCCACGGGTCGCGCGGGTCGTAATAGCCGCTTTCGGCATCCTTCAGCGCGTCGAGCACCTTGGCGCAATCGCCGATCGTGCGGCACAGAATGCCGGTGCGGTCGCAATAAAGGTCGGCGCCGATCGCCCCGCCGGTAAAACCGAGCATCGCCTTGTGCGGCAGGATCAGCGCGACGGCGTTGTGGTTGGCCGGCCCGCGGGTCGAGGCGCGGGTTTCTTCGCCCAGGCTCGCCATCACCAGATTGGCGCTGACCGACACGGCCGAGCCCGAGCTCGATCCCAATGAGGCGGCGCGGGTCGTGTCATAGACATTGGCCGGGTTGCCGCCCCAGCTGCTGCGCTGGTAGCCCAAGGTCGAGGGCAGCACCTTTTCCGGCCGGTGCCGGCCTCCGGGGTTGCCGGCGCGGCCGTTATATTCGGTGCATACCGCCTTGGCGAAGATGATCGCCCCCTTGTTGCGCAATTGCTCGACGAGGATGTGGTCGCGCGCCGGGAAATCGATGTCATAAGCCGCATCGCCGCCCGCGGTCGTGCGCATGTCCTTGGTGTCGAACGGGTCCTTGAACGAGAAGACGACCCCGTACATCGGCATCGCGGCAAGATCGGGGTCCTTGCCATAACGGGCGTCGAGCTCGGCGGCGCGTTCGAGCGCATCGGGCAGATGGCGGAACACCTCGCACACCGGCGGCGCACCGGGCGGCAGCGGCCCTTCGGACGGGTGGCGGTCGAACGCGCCCTTGCAGGTGACCGAGCGCTCGCCGCGGATGTTAAGGGTGGAGAGCGCGTTGAGCTGCCCTGCCTCCGCCCTGCCGACGATCATGCCGTATTGCTGCTCGACCGCGGGGTCGGAAGCGGTCGCCTCCATCCGGCCGAATTCGAGCGGCGGACCCAGGTATTTTTCGAGGTCGGGGAAGATCGTCGACGCATTGGTCGTGTCGGTCGGGAAGCCGAGCGGCGCCCCGGCGCGCACCGCGCCGGTCGCCTCGGGGATCCGGCCGCCGTCTTCGGTGACGAGGCGGCTCGCCACCCCGTTATAGGCCCGCGCCCGCTTGATATACTGCCGGACCACCGCGACACAGTTGGTGTCGCCCGCCTGGATCGCGGCATGCAGCTCGTCGATCGTCGCCTCTTCGAGACAAAACGGCCGCCGCTCGGGCTGTTGGGTCATGCGTGTCTCTCCCCGGAAAGATGCAAATGCCTGATCGGCGCCCCCCGCGGCGTCATTGCGAGCAAAGCGAAGCAATCTCGGGCCACCCTGACTCAGGGCCCAAGATTGCTTCGTCGCGTCGCTCCTCGCAATGACAGCGAGACGCGCTTTGCGTCCTCTGCGATAAAAGCCGCTAATGACCCTCCCCTCCCCGCCCCTCCTCGTCATTTCCGACCGCCTCCAGGCGCGGCGGCCATTGGTCGAGATCGCCGAGGCGGCGTTTCGCGGCGGGTGCCGCTGGTACAGCCTGCGCGAGAAGGACCTGCCGGCGGCCGAGCGGCGCGACCTGCTGCGCACGCTCACCCTGCTCGGGCATCGCTTAGGCGCGACCGTCACCGCGCATGAGGACATCGCTTCGGTCATCGCGACCGAGGCCGACGGCGTGCATCTGCCGGGCGGCGGCGATCCCGCAGCGGCGCGGCGCCGGCTGGCCCGGGGGCTGATCGGGGCCTCGGCGCACGCGCCGGAAGAGGCCGCCGCGCAGCTCGCGGCCGGGGCGGATTACGTGACGCTGAGCCCGATTTTCCTCAGTGCCAGCAAGCCCGGCTACGGCCCGGCGGTCGGCCTCGACGCGCTCGCCGCCGCGGCCCGCCTCTCGCGCGGGCCGGTCATAGCGCTCGGCGGCATCGACGCGGCCAATGCGGCTGCCTGCCTTGCCGCCGGAGCGCGCGGCATCGCGGTGATGGGCGAGGTGATGCGCGCCGCCGACCCGGAGGAGACCGTCCGCGGTTTGCTCGCCGCGATCGAAAAAAGATAACAACGCTTTACCGCAAAGGACGCGAGGGATACGCCAAGGACGCGAAGGGCGACATTTGGAGAGAAAGAGGATGATCGCGCGCAAAGCTTTGGTTGCCGGATTGACCTCTCTATTACTGGTATCCACCGCTATTGCGAGCGGCGACAAAATACAAACCCTCCCTCTGGATAGGCGGGCGCTCCGAGAGATTGGGCGTGAGCTCAATAAAACAGAGGCAAAATTGTTCGCGTGCGGACAGCTTGCGGTTGCTACCACCCTCGGCCAAGCCCGCGCCTATCTCGATGTTGCGAAGATCACTAACGGTCGAGTGGATGGCGACAAGCTGCTCGACAAACTTTCGTTGCTGCGCTCGCAACTCGCGGACTGCAAGGCAATCCGGCCGGCGCCCGCCGCAGGCGTGCTGCCAGCTTATGACATGGCCGCTTGGTGCCGGCACGAGACGGTTGTTGCCGGAGGCGGCAGCTATTTCCTGGAGAAATCCTGCCGCGACCTCGAAGCGGGCGCCCTCGGCGACTTGCAAGCCATGATTATTGACCCTCAGATCCTTCGAATCTGCGTGAATCGAGACGCAGCACAGCACGCGCCGTCTTACTGGCTTCTGAAGTCCTGCATCGACTTGGAGACTGACGCGAAAATCCGGCTCCGCTGATCGTGGCCGCAGTGGCGTGCTGACGCGCTGCACGCAATTCTGCGACCTTTGCGTGTCCTTTGCGTCCTTTGCGGTAAAGCGTTTTCTTCTCGCCGCCTCACCGCTTACGTGGTGTATGAAACGCTCGCCACACGCCGAGGGATAGGCACATCATGGATGCGGATTATGTGGTGGTCGGGGCGGGCTCCGCCGGGTGCGTCGTCGCCAGCCGGCTCTCGGAGGACGGTGCGCGGGTCGTGCTGCTCGAAGCGGGGCCGCGCGACTGGCACCCGCTGATCCACATCCCGGCCGGCGTCTTGCACCTGCTGCACCACCCGCACATCAACTGGAACTACAACAGCGAAGGTGAGGCCGGCACCGCCGGTCGCCAGATCTATTGGCCGCGCGGCAAGGTGATGGGCGGCTCGAGCTCGATCAACGGCATGCTGTACGTGCGCGGCAACCCGGCCGATTACGACGGCTGGGCGCAGATGGGCTGCCGCGGCTGGAGCTATGAGGAAGTCCTGCCGCTGTTCCGCAAATCCGAGAGCTACGTCCAGGGCGGCGATCCCGATTATCGCGGGAAGGGCGGGCCGCTGATGGTCGAGGATTACCGCACGATCCTGCCGTTGACCCACGCCTTCGTCGCGGCGGCGCAACAGGCCGGGTTTCCGTTGACCCCGGATTACAATGGCAAGACCCAGGACGGCGTCGGCTATTCGCAGATGACCCGCAAGGGCCGGGTGCGCGGCTCGACGGCGCGCACCTTCCTCACGGCGGCCAAAGGGCGCGCCAACCTCAAGGTCGAGACCGGCGCGATCGCCACCCGCCTCCTCTTCGACGGAAGGCGCTGCATCGGGGTCGCGTTCCGCCAGAACGGCACGGAGCGTGAGGTTCGCGCCGCGCGTGAGGTCATCCTCTCGGGCGGCGCGGTCAACTCGCCGCATCTCTTGCAGATTTCCGGGATCGGCCCGGCCGACCATCTGCAGTCGATCGGGGTATCGGTCGTGCACGACCTGCCCGGGGTCGGCGGCAATTTGTCCGACCACTACGTCGTGCGCGTCGCCCACCGGGTGACCGGCGCGGTGACGATCAACCAGCTGTCGCGCGGGGTCCGCGTCGCCCGCGAGGCGCTGCGCTGGGCCACAATCGGCAACGGCGCCCTGACCTTCGGCGTCACCGCGGCGATGGTGTTCGCGCGCAGCCGCGAGGGCCTCGCCAGTCCCGACCTGCAACTCTTGTTCACCCCGGCGAGCTACGCCCAGAACCGCTTTCGCGAGCTGGAGCACGAGCCCGGCATGACCGTCGCGGTCTGCCCGGTGCGGCCGGAAAGCCGCGGCACGATCATGGCGCAGTCGCCCGACCCGCTGCAGTACCCGGCGATCCGGCCGAATTACCTCTCGGCGCCCAACGATCTGCGCGTCTTGATCGCCGGGATCGGCCACACCAGGCGGATCTTCGCCCAGCCGGCCCTCGCCCGGCACAGCGTCGAAGAAACCGTGCCGGGGCCGGCCGTCGACTCCGACGAGGCGTTTCTCGAACTGGCGCGGCAGACCGGGACGACGATCTTCCACCCGGTCGGCACCTGCAAGATGGGCACCGACGCGATGGCGGTGGTCGACCCGCGTCTCAAGGTCCGCGGGATCGAGGGGTTGCGGGTCATCGACGCCTCGGTGATGCCGACCGTCACCACCGGCAACACCAACGCCCCGACGATCATGATCGGCGAAAAGGGCGCCGCGATGATCCGCGAGGATGCCCACACCGAACCCGCCGCCGCGGCCTGATCGATTCACATTGAGGCAGTGAGAAAAAGAAAAACGCTTTATCGCGGAGGATTACGCGGAGGCCGCAGAGGTTAATTCTTCGGGCGCGCAGCGCCCAATAGAACTTCGTCACCGAGGTCCCAGGGGGGATTGTCGGCGCTTCGCGCCAGTGATGCCACCTCCGCGTCCTCTGCGATACCTCAGCGCCCTCCGCGTTAAAGCGTTCTTTTTCTCACCGCCTCACCGCCTCATTGTGAAAAAATCAGCCGGCCAGGCCGTTGCCGGTGAACGGGTAGAGTTGCGCGGTGTTTCGTGCGGCGATCGGACCGAAGATGACGGTCATTGGATGGTCATGATCGACATCGTCGGTGAGCCCGGGCAGGTGATCCAAATCGGCGCCCAGTTCCTTGTAGGATTCGGCCCCCTGTTTCTCGATCAGCCGGACCGTGGCAATCCCTGAATCACCGACCTGCGACAGCTCTCGCGGGGCCTGGTGCAGCCGCTCGCGCCAGCACGGGCTGGCCTCGACCAGCTGCACGACGCTGAACCCATCGGCGGCAAATTGCAGCGCTCTCGGCGACAAGGCGCGGCCCGCCGCCTGGCAACCGAAGGATAGCGGCTCGGCATAACCGCCGAGCGGCAGCACATCCGCGACCACGCCAGCGAGCGCGCGATCATAGATCACGACATTGGCGCTGGTCAGCGCATCGCGGTCGAGTTCGGAGAGGGCTGTGGCCGGGACCTGTTCGATGACCCATAGCTGGCTGGGCCCGAGCGTCGGCAAAGTGGGGGATCCTGGGTCGCGCATCCGTCTCGCTCCTGAAAGCCCGCATCAGCGCATCGGAATGTACAAGAGAGGTAATTAACATGGATAAGTGAGTCAATAGTTTCTTATTAACAAATATAATACGTTGATAGTGGGCAGAGCGGGTTCGAGCGCCCCTGCCCGCCGCCCTGCCTAAAACAACGCTTTAACGCAAAGGGCGCAAAGGATTACGCAAAGGACGCGAAGGGCGATTTTTTTGGCGCGAAGCGCCGAGAATCCTTCGGCGAGCGATGGCGGCGCAAGATTTATGGGGCGCTGCGCGCCCGAAGAACCAACCTTCGCACCCTTTGCGTAATCCTTTGCGCCCTTTGCGTTAAAGCGTTGTTTTCTTTTTAGTTATAAACCGCCTTGGTCCCCGGCGTCGACGAATAGCCGAAGCTGCCGCGGGCGAGGATCGCCTCGCGCCCGCCGAAGGCGGCGATGCGCGCGCCCTGATCGGCCTTCGCCAAGGCGTCGGCCGCGTCGGGATCGACGACACGGCGCAATTCCGCTTCGCACTGGGCCACGAGGCCGCGATAGCCGGGGTCGGTCGCCAGATCGCGGGTTTCCTGCGGGTCGGCGTCGAGGTCGAAGAGCTGCGGCGGCATGCCGGCGTAATGGACGTATTTGAACGGGCCCTTTCGGATCATGAAGGCCCCGGTCGCCGCCCCGGTGGCGTGGTATTCGGAGAGGATCGTGCGGCGCGCCGCCGCCCCGCGCGCCACCTCGAACAGCGAGCTGCCGGGCAGGTCGCGATCGTCGGGATGCGGCGCGAGGCCGGCGCCGGCGACGATCGTCGGGAAGCAGTCGACGAGCGACACCGGCTCACGGCAGACGGCGCCCCGCGGCACCCCGGGCCCGGCGAGGATCATCGGCACTCCGGCGGATTCCTCGTACATGTTCGATTTGCCCCAGAGCCCGCGCACGCCGAGATTGTCGCCATGGTCGCTTGAATAGAGCACTCGCGTGTTGTCGGCGAGACCACTCGTGGCGAGCTCGTCGAGCAGCTCCCCGACATGATGGTCGATCTTGCTGACGAGCCCGAAATAGGCCGCGATCGCCCGGCGCAGTTTCACCTCGTCGAAGCCCTTGTCATAGATCTGGCATTCGCGCGCCGCCGCGACATAGGGGTGGTCGGGCCGCTCCTCGGGCGCGTAAAGCGCCGGCCACGGCACCGCGGCCTCGGGATAGAGGTCGTACCATTCGGGCCGCGCGATCAGCGGGAAATGCGGGCAGACCAGCGAGACAAACAGCACCCACGGCTTGGCCTCCCGCCCCCCGGCCCGCGCCTTCAGCCAATCCACCGCCGCCGCGGTGATCCGGTCGTCGTAATCCTGGTAGCTCGAATTGCCGCGTCCGGCGTCGGCGGCAAGGCGCAACGCCGCGCGGCGCACCGGCAGCGGATCGCGCAGCCACCCCATCGGGTCGCCGATCCCGTCGACGACATGCAGCGGCATGATTTCCTCGGTGAAGCCGTTATCGTCATCGGCGCTCCTGAAATGCAATTTGCCGATCGCGGTGACCTCGTGCCCGGAATCGCGCAGCCGGTGGTGCCAGCTCGGCACGCTGCCGTCATAGGGGATCGCATTGTCCCAGAACCGGATCCGGTGGACATGGCGCCCGGTCGCGAGCGCCGCGCGCGACGGCACGCAGATCGGCGAATTGCAATACGCATCGCTGAACCGCACCCCTGACGCCGCCAGCCGGTCGAGGTTCGGCGTCCGGATCATCCCGTGGCCATAGCACCCGAGCACACGCCGGCTGTGCTCGTCCGACAGGATGAAGAGCAGGTTCGCGGGTTTCATTCGTGCTTCCCGATTAAAATTCACAATGAGGCGGTGAGGCAGTGAGTAAAAGAAACGCTTTACCGCAAAGGACGCAAAGGATACGCAAAGGTCGCGGAGGTTTTTTATTTGGGCGCGCAGCGCCCAATAAATTTTCGGATCGCGCGCCTACGAAGGGTTGATCGGCGCTTCGCGCCAAAAAGTCGCCTTCGCGTCCTTTGCGTTAAAGCGTTGTCTTTTTCCTCACCGCCTCACTGCCTCATTGTCAAAAATCACGCATTCCGCCCGACCTGCTTACCGGCCGTGGTGCCGGCGATCTTGCCGAACACCGAGCCCGATACGAGGCCGGTGCCGCCGGGATAGTTGAAATAGAACAGCCCGCCGACCAGCTCGCCGGCTGCATACAAACCGGGGATCACCTTTTGCGCGGTGTCGAGCACGCGGCCGTCATTGTCGATCTTCAACCCGCCAAAGGTGAAGGTGACGCCGCAGGTCGTGCAGTAGGCTTCGTAAGGCGGCTTTTCCAACGGCATCGCCCAGTTGGTCTTGTCGATCGCCAGGCCCTTGGTGGTGCGCCCGTCCTTGACCGTCGGGTTGTAGGGGATGTCGCGCTCTACCGCCGCGTTGTATTCAGCGATCGTCTCGAGGAAGCGCGGCTTATCGACCGCGGCGTATTCGGCCATCTTGTCGGCCAGTTCCGGGATCGTGCTCGCGGTCACCTTGGTCACCTGGCGGATGCGGTATTCGTCGCGCTGCAGATGCACGACCTGCTGGTCGAAGATCTGCCAGGCGAACTGGTGCGGCTGCTCCAATATCAATCGGCCGTATTTGGCATAGGTGTAGTTGCGGAAATCGGCGCCTTCGTCGCAAAACCGCACGCCATCGGCATTGACCATGATGGCGAACGGGTAGGAGTGCTTCTGGAAATTGTCACCGACCGCGAGGTCGCCGAATTCGGGCGCGTTGTAGTCCCACCCGACCGCGTGACACCCCGACCAATTGCCGTAGGGCATCGCGCCGATGTCGAGCGCCATCTTGATCCCGCCGCCGGTATTGAAGCGGGTGCCGCGCACCTTGGCGAGGTCCCAGCCGGGCCCGAGATACCGGGTGCGCATCTCGGCATTGGCCTCGAACCCGCCGCAGGCCAGCACCACCGCCTTCGCCGCGATCGACACGGTCTTGCCCTCGACATTGGCGATGACGCCGTGGACGCCGTCATCATCGTAAATCAGCTTCTCGCCGCGCGCCTCATAGGTGACCGCGATGCCGTTCTTCTCGGCCGAATTGAAGAGCCCCTCGACAAGCCCCGGCCCGCCGCCCCAGGCCTCCAGCGCGAGCCCGCCCCAGAACACGAATTTCCCCTCGTGCTTGAAGGCCTGGCGCGAATACATCGGGGCGAAGCGGATGCCCTTGCCGCGCATCCACAACAGCGTCTCCTGGCTCTTGGTGATCAGGAGCTCGGCCATGTCGGGGTTGCTGCGATAATCGGTCAGCCGCCCGAGATCGTCATAATATTTGTCGGTCGTATAGGTGCCGAAATCCGAGGTCGCGATCTCGGTCTCGGAGAGGTCGCAGAGCTTCAGCAGATCGTCGACGCCATTATAAACAAACCGCAATGCCCCCGCCGTATACCGGCTGTTCCCGCCGCGCTCGTCGAACGGCGCCGCCTCGAGCACCAGCACCCGCGCCCCATTCTCCTGCGCCGCCAAGGCCGCGCACATCCCGGCATTCCCGGCCCCGACCACGACGACATCGAACTGCCCCGAAATCATCTCCGCTCCCTCCACCCGATTCGCTGCCGATGTGAGTAGCGCGCGGGAGGGGACGGGGCAAGGGCGGCGGCAGGTCGAAGGCACAGTCTGCCGACCGAGGACCGCCTTGCAACTCGCTGGTCACGGCTCCTACATAGACCTCAACGGTCCGCCAACTAATCACCCGTTCGTAGGTCCATCATGCCTGATCGTCCGAGCTACCTTTTCGACGGGCAGCCGGCTTATGCCGTTGCTCAGAACGTCCAAGCCCGCGCGATGGCTGGACTGAAGACGAAGAATGAGAACGCTATTCTCAATGTGCCTACCGATGACCTCGTTGCCGAACTTCTCACTGCTCACGCATTCTGTATTCCGGAGCTTCGTGAAAGTGACACATGGCTGGACGAGAACGAGATTACTCGGGAGGTTTCTTTTTGGGGCTACGATATCGAAATGGACCGCCACGGCGGAACCCGTACGGTTACATCTCATGTCGTGAACTTCCATGTTCCATTCGATGGAGATGCAGGTTTCTTCAACATTGCCCCGAGTAGGAGAACCCTCCCAGGACCGGCCGCTGAGGTAAGAGGCCAGGAACTCATCATCACAGTAGCGATCGAGGAGAAAACGGAGGGACAGGTACGACAGGAGTTTGACGGCCGGATTGGGGCCATCAAGGAGTATCTCTCCACATTGAAGAACGACCTCAAAAACGTCACCGCGGGAATTGAAGCACCAGCCCGCGACTACATTGAGCAACGCAGGGCACAATTACTTCAGAACAAAAATCTTGTCTCCTCTCTCGGGTTTCCGATGAAGCGCCGTGACGACGCACCAACGACTTACAGAGCGCCGGAGGTCAGGCGTAAACTTATGTCGATAAAGCCGCAGATTGTCGCTGCGTTCAAACCTGAACCGGCACTCGACGAGACGGAGTACCAGCACATTCTAAATGTAATGGACAATATGACGAAGGTGATTGAGCGCAGCCCTCACACCTTTATGAATATGGGCGAGGAAGACATTCGACAGCACTTCATTATACAGCTAAATGGGCAATATGAAGGGCAGGCCAGCGGCGAAACGTTTAATTTTCAAGGCAAGACTGACATTCTTATCCGCTCAGATGGGCGGAACATATTCATCGCGGAATGCAAATTCTGGCATGGCGAAAAGTTGTTCCTAGAAGCCGTTGACCAACTTTTATCATACCTGAGCTGGCGCGATACTAAAACCGCCGTGGTCGTTTTTAATAGGAACAAAGATTTGTCCGCCGTGCTGGCCACGATTAAGGGGGCGATGGAGAGGCATCGGCATAAAAAGCACGGCCCAAAGGTCGAGGGAGACACCCGTTTCAGATACGTTATGGGCAATCCGAGCGATCATCACCGGGAGATAATCGTGACGGTGATGGTCTACGACATTCCTATTCCTTAGCGCGTCTTATATCCCGTCCTCTGCCCGTTGCCGGCTTCGATGCCGTTGCGGGCTGACGGCCCGTTTATCGGAAAATCTGCCGGTTCTGCCAGTTCGGCTTCCTTCGTTCGGCGAAGGTTTTGAATCCTTCGATGTAGTCCTGGCCGGGCAGGTCTTAGTCGTCGCCGATTGTGAACGGCGCTGGTCGGATGGCTCGACACGATCGCTCGCGATCCGTGCGTATTAGAACATTATCATATTGACAAATTAAAATCAAGGTGATATGATGCAACATTCGATGCTAAGGCATTTTCTGGTTGTGGACAGTCTGAACGCCAACGGTTGCTGATTTCGTGCTGTTAGAACAGCAAAAACAGCGAGCCGCCAGGGGCGGCATGGCCATTGCGGAGGAGTGCGCAGGCCTGCTGATTCCCAGCAGATGCAAGTGTTCGAAATCCGCGCCCGTCCCTACCGGTTCTGCCAGTTCGGTTTCCTGCGTTCGGCGAAGGCTTTGGGGCCTTCGATGTAGTCCTGGCTCGCGATATTGGCTTGCGCGGCCGGGTAGGTCGCAGTCATCGCGGCTCCGAGCGTCGGGGCGTCGAGGCTCTGGTACACCACCTGTTTCGAGGCGCGGATCGCCATTGGGGAGCATTCGAGGATCTGCGCGGCCCAGCGCCGGGCGGCGGCGAGCGCTTCGCCCTCCGGCACCACCTCGTTGACAAAGCCGAGCGCCTTTCCTTCGGCGGCCGAGACGCGGCGGCCGGTCAGGATCATGCCGAGCGCGGCCTTCTGGCCGATCATCCGCGGCAGGCGGTGGACGCCGCTGCCGGCGATCAGGCCGACGCGCGGCTCGGGCAGGGCAAAGACCGCGTTTTCCGCGGCGATGATGATGTCGCAGGCGAGCGCGGTTTCGAACCCGCCGCCCATCGCCACGCCGTTGACCGCGGCAATGAGCGGCTTGTCGAGGTCGAAGCGGTGGCTGATTCCGGCAAACCCGGTCGCCGGGCGCGGCCCGCGTCGTCCGGCCGCCTGGACCTTCAAATCGTTGCCGGCGGAAAACGCGCGATTCCCCGCGCCGGTGATGATCCCGACCCAGAGATCCGGGCTCGCGGCAAACTCGTTCCACACAAGGTCGAACTCCCAATGCGCCTCGCTGTGCAGCGCGTTCATCACCTCGGGCCGGTTGATCGTGACGAGGCGCACCCGGCCTTCGTCGGCGACGGTGCAGAAGCGGTAATCGGTCATCGCTTGGGCCTTTTCGGGAGGATGCGGTAGTTACTTCATTGTCATCGCGGCGCAGGCCGGGATCCGCCCCGCCATGGATACCGGCCTTCGCCGGTATGACAAGAAGGAGAGGCCGGTCGGCGGGCCGTGATCGGGAGAGCGGGCCGGAGGCCCGCGGTCCGATTGCGCTACTTGGCGGCCTGCTGTTGCGGCAGGCTGACCGGGATCTTGTAGAGCTTGGCGGCGTTTTCGAAGACCAGCTGGTCGAGCGCCGCCTTGCCGAGCGCCGCCTCGCAGGGGGCGTGACCCATCGCCTTCGAATTGGGCCACGGGCTGTCGAGGCCGGGGAAGTCGCTGGCCCACAGGAAGTTCTTGTAGCCGACCTCCGGCACGCGGCGAAAGCCGCCCTCTTCCTCGACCTCGAAGGTGAAGAAGAGGTGCTCCTTGACGATCTCGCTGGGCAGGCGCTTCAGCGCGATGTCGGGCTTGAAGACGCGGTTGTCCGCTTCGCCGAACTCGTACTCGCGGTCGAAGCGCCAGAACATGAAGGGGACCCAGCCGACGCCGGCCTCCTCAAGGACAAAGCGCACGCCCTTATGGCGGTCGCAGATGCCGGAGAAGACCACCGCGCTCATCAGCTCGGCCATCGCCCCCATCGGGAAGTTGGCGACCCGCATCAAGGACTGGTTGCGCGCTTCGAGCCCGGCGACCCCGACCCCGATCTGGCGCGTGCCGCCGCTCGGGTAGGCGTGCAAATTGACCGGCATCCCGGTCTCCGCCGCGGCCGCCCAGACCGGCTCCCACATCTGATGCATCACCGGCTCCGAGGCGAACACCCAGTCGAAGATGATTCCGGTCGGCATCCCGAACTTGGCGACCCGGAGCAGCTCGGCGGTCGCCTCCTCGGGGCTCATGCACGGGAGCGGCAGGAGCATGACGAACCGGCCGTTCGACTCCGCGTACAATTCGCGCGCCCAGTCGTTGACGGCGCGCACGCAGGCCGCGCGCAGCTCAGGGTCCTTGATCTGCGAGATCTGCTCGTAGGGACCATTGACGAACTCGACGTCGACGCCGTCGCGGTCCATGTCCTCGCAGCGGTAACGGGCATTGGCCGCACGGAAGATGCCGGGCTCGGGCTCCTCGGGAAGGCCGGCGCGGGTGTAGCAGTTGACCGGCCCCCTTCCGACCCCGGCCCAGCCGACGCCGCTCCACGGACGTCCCTCGACGACCCATTGACGGGTCCCGTCCGGCCCCTCGACGACGCGCGGCCCATCATCCTGAAACCTCCGGGCCAGCCGCTTGGTCCACAGGTCGAACGGAAGGTGCATCAGCCGGCAATGCCCATCCGCGGATATCACGCCAAACCGCTTCTCCATGGCGCCCTTCTCCCTTCAGCGAACCGAGACGTCGCGATGATATTCCGGCGATCCGACGCCGTCCATTTCCGCTTCCGGGCGGCGAGTTGACGGCGGTAAGGAAATTCCTTACATCGAAGTCAAAGGAGACCTGAGCCATGATCACCAGCAAGCTGAGCAGCAAGGCGCAAACGACGATCCCCCTCCCGGTGCGCAATGCATTGCGGCTCACCGAGGGGGATGAACTCGCCTATGCGATCGAAGGTGATCGCGTGGTATTGACCAAGGCGGATCGCCGGGCGGCCGAAGACCCGTTCGCCACCTTCAGCGAATGGTCGTCCGAGGCGGATTCCCGCGCCTATGCCGACCTTTGACGCCTGGGACATCGTCAAGGTCCCGTTTCCTTATACCGATCGTCCCATCCGCCAGCGCCGCCCGGCCCTGGTCATTGCGGCCGAGGAACTCGAAGAGGCGCACGGCCTTCTATGGCTCGCGATGATCACCAGCGCCGCCAACCGCGCGTGGTCCGGCGACGTGGTGATCTCGGATCTTCACCTGGCCGGACTGCCGGCGCCGTCGATCGTGCGTCCGGCGAAGGTCGCGACGATAGAAGCGCGCGATGCCGAGCGCCTGGGGCTGCTTGCTGTCGAGGACCGCGCTACGATTTCGGGCTATCTCCGACGCACGCTCACCGCCGCCCTGGATCTGCCCGTGGCATGACCGTTACCTTGCGCCAGGCGCAGTCCGGCGAGATCAAGGTGCTGCAGGAGGGCTGGAGCTGGGGCTGCTTTCTCGGCAGCTTTTTTCTTGGCATCCCGCTCTACCGCCGCGGGCTGCAGGTCTGGGGGTCGGCGATGGTCGCGTTCAATGTCGTCGCCCTCCTCGCCGGGCAGGTTCCGACCGAGGAGGCCGCGACGCTTTACGGCTGGATGTCGGTCATCGGCCTCGGCCTGTGCGTCTTTTTCGGGATGCGGGCCAATCAGATGGCGATCGAGCGCTATCAGAGCCTCGGCTGGGAATTCGCCGATCCGCGCCGCAAGCTACTGTGAGCGCGGCCCGAGCACCCGCCGGGCGATGAGGCTGAGCCCGGCGACGCCGATCCCGGCCATCACCAGGATCGCCGCAGGCGGACCGATTTCTTCCGACAGCGCGCCGATCATCAAGACGCCGATCGGTCCGGTGCCGATGCACATCGTCACGATGCCCATCACCCGCGAGCGGGTGGCGGGCGGCGCCTCCACGAGGATGAGGCTCGTCTGCATGTTGGAAAACGCGGCGGTGCCGAGACCACCGATCAGCAACAGCACAAAGGCGAGCCCGTACCAGGGCGACAGCGCCATAAGGATGACCCCGCCGAGAAAGAGGAATGACCCTTGCAGCAAGGAGCGGGCGCCATTGAGGCGAAGCCACCCCGCGGCCAGCGCGACGCCGATGATGATCGCGCCGAGCGGCTCGGCCGCGGCGAGCGCCCCCACCAAGGTCGGCGAGACGCGATACACATCGATACCGATCGGCGCGATCAGCGCCGAATAACAAAAGCCCGATGTGTTCATGACGATCGTGACCAGCACGACGCCAAGGATCGCCGGGGTGGCGCGTGCGACGGCGAGGCCTTCGGCGATCTCGCGCGGGATGCGGCCAAAGCGCAACCGGCGCGGCTCCTGATGGAAGTCGAGGCCGAGCACCGCGGCGCCGGCCGCCAGATAGAGCGCGGCCGATACCAGATAGGCGCCGCCCAGCCCCAAGACCTCGAACACCGCGCCGCCGCATAGCGGGCCGAGCACCCGGGCGACGCTGTTGGTTAACGAATCGAGCGCCACCGCGGCAACGACCTGATCGGCCGGGACCACCTCGCCGAGCATCCGCCGCCGCACCGCCAGCTCGCTCGCCCAGGCGATGCCGGTGACCGCGCCGCCGAGCGCGATATGCCAGACCCGAATCCCCCCGGACCACGCCAAGAGCGCGAGCACGGCCGAGGTCACCGCCATCCCGAAAAGCTGCACCAGCAGCAGTCGCTTGCGGTTGAGCGCCTCGGCGACCACCCCCGCGATCGGGCCGAGGAACAGCATCGGCAGGCTGCGGGTCACCGTGACGACGGCGACGAGAAACGCCGAGTGCGTCAGATCGTAGGTGAAGATCCCGGCGACCAGGAGTTCGAGCCAGCGCATCGCGTTGCCGACCCCGCCGGCAAACCACAGCCGAGCGTAGCCCGGGGTCGCCAGCAGCCCCGGCCGGCGAACCCGCGACGCGATCGGCTCGAAGGCCATCTACGATTCGGTGCGCTACCTCAAAGCGGCCCGTTCGGCAGGACCACCACCTTGCCGCCGCGACCGCCCTGTTGGGCGCGGGCAAGGGCGGCCTTGATCTCCTCGATCGGGTAGCGCGCATCGATCGGCGCCTTCAGCACGCCATCGCGCAGCTTCGCGGCCAGCTCGGCATAGAGCCTGCCCACCTCGTCCGGAGTGCGCTTCGCGAGGCCGCGGCCGAGATTGAAGCTGGTCAGGCTGACCGCGCGGAAACTCATCGCCGCGCGGCTCATCACCGGATCCTCGCCCGACATCGAGCCATAGCTGACGACGATCCCGCCATCCGCGACGCAGTCGGCGATGCGCTTGGTCGCGCTGCCCGACACCGCGTCGATGCCGAGCCGGATCGGCGCGCCGTTGGTCGCCGCGCCGGCGCGCTCGGCGAGGTCGGGGCCGTCCGCCAGCACGGCATCGGCGCCGAGCGCGCGCAGCGGCGGCGCGACGTCGTCGCGGCGCACGACATTGACGGTACGGATTCCGCGCGCCCGGGCCAGCACGATCAGGTGCCGCCCGACTGCCGAGTTGGCGACGTTCTGGATCACCCAATCGCCCGGCGCCAGCGCGACATGGTCTTCCAGCAACAGCTGCGCCGTCGCCGGGTTGATGCGCAGCATCGCCGCCTGCGCGAGGTCGAGACCGGGCGGGATCGCGATGGCGTCCGCCGCGGTGATGCGGCGGCGCTGGACCCAGTTCTCGCGCTGCATGTTGATCACCAGATCGCCGGCCTTGAGCCCGACCCCCGTGCCGACTGCGGCCACCCGCCCGACGCATTCGGCGCCCGGCGTCGCCGGCAACGGCGGCTTCAAGCGATAATTGCCGCGAATCATCGACAGATCGGCCGGGTTGATCGGAAACGCCAGCACATCGAATACGATCTCGCCGGCGCCGGGCGCGCCGACATCGGGCGCCTCGATGCAATGCGCGACCGCTTCCGGCGCGCCATAGGCGGTGATCTCGATCTTTTTCATCGGCTTTCCCCCAGCGTGGTCGCGGGAGTCTAGAGCACGATCCGATCGGGAGGAAACACCTCGCTGAATCATCGCCCCCAGACTTGTCCCCGGGTCCATGGACCAGGTTTTGCACGGCGCGCCATGTGAAGGATGCGGTTTGCTGTCGTTTGGCGTTTGTCTAAGGTGACGCCGCGTGGGTGTGAACAAGGGAGCCTGTTCCATTGATGGCTAGCGAGCGGAGTGACGGCGAGGCGGACGGGGTACCCGAACGCGCGGGGGGCAACGAGCGGGTGCAGTGGCGATCGGCTGTGCCGGACGAGCCGGCAACCGAAGAGGACATCGAGCATTTCAAGCAGACCATCCTGAACAAGCTGACACTGGCGGTCGGCAAGGACGCGACGACCGCCACCGATCGGGACTGGTTTGTGGCCACCACGCTGTCGCTGCGCGACCGGGTGATCCATCGCTGGCTGCAGGTCGATCGCGAGAACCTCGCCCAGGGCCGCAAGCACATCTATTACATGTCGCTGGAGTTTCTGATCGGCCGGCTGTTGAACGATGTCGCCGGAAACCTGCGGATGACCGATGTCGTTCACCGGGCGCTCGACGATCTTGGGGTGAATTTCGACCGGGTGCGCTTTGCCGAGCCCGATGCGGCGCTGGGCAATGGCGGGCTCGGCCGGCTCGCGGCGTGTTTTCTGGAGAGCATGGCGAGCCTCGGCGTCCCGGCCTACGGCTATGGGATCAGGTACGACCACGGGCTGTTCCGGCAGATCATCAAGGATGGCTGGCAAGAGGAATTTCCCGAAGAGTGGCTGTCGTTCCAAAACCCGTGGGAATTCGAGCGGTCGGAGGTCACCTACGACATCGCTTTTGGGGGATCGGTCGAGACCGTCGTGGCACGCTCCGGGCATAAGCGCTTTATTTGGCATCCCGACGAAACCATCGAGGCGGTTGCCTACGATACCCCGGTCGTCGGCTGGCGCGGGGCGCACGTCAATCCGTTGCGGCTATGGTCGGCCCGCGCCGTCGACCCGATACGTCTCGAGGTCTTCAACCGCGGCGACCATCTCGGCGCGCTGAGCGAGCAGGTTCGCGCCGAGGCGCTCTCCAAGATCCTCTATCCGAGCGACGAAACCACCGCCGGCCGAGAGCTCCGCCTGCGCCAGGAGTATTTCTTCGTATCCGCCTCGCTGCAGGACCTCGTCGAGCGGCATCGCCGCGCTTACGGCTCGCTCCACACCCTCTCGGAGCGGGCCGCCATCCAGCTCAATGATACTCACCCGAGCATCGTAATCGCCGAGCTGATGCGAATTCTTGTCGATCTCCACAACATCCAATGGGACGACGCCTGGCAGATCACCGTCGATACCTGCCGGTATACCAACCACACGCTGTTGCCCGAGGCGCTCGAAAGCTGGTCGGTGGCGCTGTTCGAGCGGGTTCTGCCGCGGCATCTGGAGATCATCTACCTGATCAACGCCCGTCATCTTGAGGCGGTTGGGCGGACGCATGGGCTCGATGCCGCCGGGATTGCGTCAATCTCGCTGATCGACGAGCGCCATGACGGTCAGCGCGTCAAAATGGGGCACCTGGCATTTCTCGGCTCCGCCCACATCAACGGCGTGTCGGCGATGCACACCGAGCTGATGCGCCAGACGGTGTTCCGCGATCTGCACGCGCTCTACCCGGACCGGATCGTCAACGTGACCAACGGGATAACCTTCCGCCGCTGGCTCTACCAGGCCAATCCGGGATTGACGCGGCTGTTGTCGACGGCCTGCGGCGAAGATGTTCGCGACAACCCGACGGCCATCGCGCGCCTTGCCGACCAGGCGGACGACAGCGCGCTGCATGAGCGCCTGCGGATGGTCAAACGCGTCAACAAATTGCCGCTGGGCCGGCTGATCAACGACCAGCTCGGGCTCCTGGTCGACCCCGAGGCAATCTTCGACGTGCAGATCAAGCGAATTCACGAATACAAGCGTCAGTTGCTCAATCTGCTCGAGACGGTGGCGCTCTACAACGCGATCCGAGCCGACCCGAGCCGAGAGTGGGTCCCGCGCGTAAAAATCTTTGCCGGTAAGGCCGCCGCCAGCTACGCCGCGGCCAAGCTGATCGTCAAGCTGGCCCACGACATCGCCGAGGTGGTCAACCGCGACCCGACGGTGCGCGACCTGCTGAAGGTGGTGTTCCTGCCGAATTACAATGTCAGCCTGGCCGAGATCATCATCCCGGCCGCCGATCTCTCGGAGCAGATCTCGACCGCGGGGATGGAGGCCTCGGGCACCGGCAACATGAAACTCGCCCTCAATGGCGCGCTGACCATCGGAACGCTCGACGGCGCCAATATCGAAATCCGCGACCAGGTCGGCGCGGATAACCTCTTCATCTTCGGCCTCACTGCCGACGAGGTGGCCGAACAGCGCCGCGCCATGGTCGAAGGCGCGCGCACAACCGCCCCGTCGCCGGCACTGTCCGAGGTCCTCGAGATGATTGAAACCGGCGTCTTTTCGCCCGGTGAGCCGGATCGCTTCGCGATGTTGACCGATCGGCTGCGCGGGGCGGACCAGTACATGGTCGTCGCCGATTTCGACGCGTACTGGCAGGCGCAGCGCTCGGTCGACGAGTTGTCGCGCAAACCCGACGATTGGGCGAAGACCTGCCTTCTGAATATTGCCGGCATGGGATGGTTTTCTGCCGATCGCGCGATCAATGATTATGCGAGATCGGTCTGGCGTGCGAGCTTCGACTAGCCGAAACGCGGAGCGGCGGCATACGGCGCCGCTCCCATCAGCAGCCTGGGTCGATTACAGCGGGCGCGGGCGGCGGCGTGCCGCCTGAACGACCCGGTCCATATTGTTCCATACCCCGTCGAGCGCCTCGGCCATCATCTTTGCGTCAAGCAACGTTTCCGACAGCAATTCCGGGCGCTGTCTCATGACGATTTGGGTGACCTCGAGCGCTTCGTCGGCGTGCCGCTCTTCGACGTGATGAGCAAAGCAATCCTCGAAATACGGCTCACGCACGAACTGCGGGAAGTGAACCGACAAGGCCTCGGCGAGCGCCCGCATCCAGTCGACCGACATCACCTCGACGGCGCACCACGGGCCGAGCGAGCGGGAATAAAGCTTCTGCGCGAGACGCACGAAATGTGCGGTCTCCGCGTCAAGATGGCTGCACAGCTCCTCGGGCGCCCCGAACTCCTCGTCATCGAGCAGCAGCTTGGCGCCGACGTTACGAAACGCCCGCGACAGCTGATAGTGGTGGGTATCGCCATCCGGCAAACCATCATCGTCGTTGAAGATCCGCAGCTTGCGCTGGCGCAGTGCCGGACTGTCGAGATGCGGCAGATAATAAACAGCCGCCCGCGTCGCATGCATCGCCGCCTGGTAGATCAAATGAATCTCGCCGAGAAACTGGGGGTCGCTGGCGATCGCCGAGGGTAATTGTGCCAAGCGCCGGAAGAACGGCATCCGCGACGGCCGGTGCTTGTCCAACAGCGCCGTCATCGCGCCGTGGAAGCCTTCGACCGCATCCGACTCCTGCTCGAAGTTATCCAACTCTTTGTAGGCTAAACTGCTCCGCGTTGCCATATCATCAGCCTCCTGAAATTTGCTCTGCACGCAGGCCGAACTCGACCGGATGCGATGCGCCATAGTCGCGGAGATCTGTGAACGGTTGATTAAACGCACACCATCGCGTGCGCTTTGGTGCGGACATTTGTCTTGGATTGAATCTATATTTGCCACGCGTCTGCGAGGCCAAGTCCGCATCAATTAATCGTTAATAATGATGCGGCATTCTCGAACGACATTGCATCGGCCAGCCGCCGAAGCGATCGCCGGGTTCGAGGAGCCGCCGACACATGAATGCGTTGCGCATGGGTCCGCCGGCCAGTTTGATGGTCGGCTGGCTGACGATGTTCGTGGTCGGCACTGACCTTTTTGTCGTCTCTCCGCTGTTGCCGATGATCGCCGCGGACTACAGCGTATCGCCCGCAGTGGCGGGATTGAGCGTCACCGTATTCGCGCTAACCTATATGGTCAGTGCGCCGCTTTTCGGTCATGTCGCGGATCGGATCGGCCGACGGCGGATGCTGGTTTGCTGCCTCGCCGCCTTCGCGGTCGCCAATTTGTTGACCGCAGCCGCCGCCAGCGTGATTTGGCTGCTCGCCGCGCGAGTGGCCTCCGGCGTGGCGGCGGCCGGCGTCACGCCGTCGGTCTACGCGCTCGTCGGCAGCGCCGCGCCGCCGGAACGGCGAGCCACCTGGATGGCACTGGTCGTATCGGGGCTCTTGCTGTCGCTCGCCCTCGGCGCGCCGATCGGCGCCTGGGCCGGGGCATCGATCGGCTGGGGGACAGTCTTTGCGGTTCTTGCCGGATTGAGCCTCTGCCTAGTGTGGCCGAATTTCGCTGTCTGGCCCCGCGACCACGGCGCATTCGCGGGCGGCGGCGCGCCGTTTCACGCCCTCCCCGCGGTGCCGGTCGCGCGCCGCCTGATGCCGATGGTCGTATGGAGCACCGCCCTTTACGGCATGTACACCTATCTCGGCGCCGGGCTTGCCGCCGCCGGGTTTTCCACCGAACAGATCGCCCGCGCGATCCTCTTTTACGGATGCGGGGCCCTCGCCGGCATCCTGATCGGCGGGCGTCTGGCGGACCGGCTCGGAGCGAAATTGACGGCGACGGCGAGCTTCCTCGGTCTTTCGGCCTGCTTTCTCGTTCTTGCGCTTGCGGTCCATGCCGGCGTTCTGGTCGATATCACCCTCGGATTGACCTCGGCAGTCGCGCAGTTGTTCTTTCCGGCCCAGCAGGCCGGCCTCGCCAACGACTTCCCGACCCGGCGGGCAACCATGATGGCATGGAACAACAGCGCGCTGTTTTTCGGCATAACCCTCGGATCGCTGGTCGGCGGGCAGGCCGTCGCGCTCGCCGGCTTCGAGGCGAACCTGGTGATTTCCGCCGGCATCGCGTTATCCGGATGCATAATTACCGGCATGGTCGTCCTGGCTCCGGCCCGCCTGCAACCGGCGAATTATCCCGTATAGCGACGGCGGTAAACCGTGCGCGTCGGTCGGCGCGCGGTTTTTTTATAACGCTCTGAACTCGTCATCTCCGGCCTTGATCCAGCTCTCCGATCGAGCCCCGCGGTTGTCCTGAAGCTGGCATCAAAAAAGCCGGTTTCCCACGCTCCTGTGGCGAGCGCCGCAACGCACCCGGCGCGATCGGGGCATCCCCGCCGTATTACCGATGCCAACAGGGGTGCTGACCTAAACTAAGGTATGGGTTTTGGGGCTGCCCGTGATGCCGCGTGACGCACTTTCCCTGATTGTCGTGGGGCTGCTCATACTGGTCGTGACGGTCGCTGTTACCATGGCGTTTCGGTTTTGACCGAAGGGGCGCGATCCGGGATCAAAACATTCGCTGGCCTTCCCGGGGACCGGCGCCTGGTTGCCCCAGCGCCCCGTGGGTGCCCACGGATCAAGTCCACGGACTGAAACCCGATGGTCGAGCCCGGCCACCCTCGATGGCCGGCACAAGGCCGGCCATGGGGTTGTTGGGGCGAGATCGAGTGGCACGCGATTGAGCGCGATGACCGCTAGTCTAATCGTCATCGCCGGGCTCGACCTGGGAACCAAAGCCCCCGGCCCGGACGCGTAAGGGTGTCTTCAACCTGAACGGAGGCTGCGTTAGCCCGCTATCAGCTCGGTGGCTCGGGGCTGCTCGGTCATTGTGTGCTGCGGTCGGGCATCTTCCTGGGGGTGAGGGAAATCGAGCGACACGCGCGTCCCCTTATTGGGCGCGCTGTCGATCGTGAGCTGTCCGCCGTGGCGCTCGATCAGCGCATTGACGATGCTGAGACCCAGCCCCGTGCCGCCGTATTTCCGCGCAAGCCGTCCATCGGCCTGGCGGAACGGGTGCACCACCAGCTCGGCCATCTCGGGCGTGATGCCGATACCCTGATCGGCGACGCTCAGTCGGGTGCTGGCGCCGTTCTCGGCGTCGACCGTTACCTCGATGGCGGTTCCCTCGTCGCTGAATTTTGTGGCGTTCGACAGCAGTTTTTGCAGCATTTGCTTCACCGCCCGCCGGTCCGCGCTGACCGGACCAGGTGCCCCGCTCGCCGCGACGGTTATCTCGTGTTTGCTTCCGGCTTCGGTCTGCCGGAATTCGGCTACTGTCCGCTCGGCCACCTTGGCCAAATCCATGGTCTCCACCGCCAGTTCGAACCGGCCGGCCTCCAGCTGCGCTATCGTCAGCAGGTCGACAACGACGCCGAGCATCTGCTGTCCCGCTTTCGCGCTGCTCAGGGCGTAGTCGACGTAGCGGCCTTCGGAAATCGGACCAAACGCCTGCTGCGCGATCAGATCGCTGAAACCGATGATCGCATTCAGCGGCGTGCGCAGCTCGTGGCTCATCGCGGCCAGGAACGCCGTCTTCGCGCCGTCTGCGTTGCGCGCCTGGTCGCGCGCCGTCGCGAGCTCGGTCTCGATGCGCTTGCGCTCGGTGATATCCTGGAACGAGCCCTGCAGATAAGCCGTTTCGTCGCCCCCGGTCGTGACCTCAGCCCGCAGGCATAGGGTCCCGGCCTCCTGACCGGGCGGCACGACGCGATGATCGAGGTCGATCTTGCCACCTTCCAGGCCTCTGCGAACGGCGCGGATCACCGCTCTCCGGTCGGCGGCGGGGATGCGCCGCAACAGCGATCTGACCGAGACCGAACGTGCGTGATCGCCGAGCCCGAACATCCGGCACAGTTCCGCCGAGCATTCGATCGACATGGTGTGCGGCAGCCAGCGAAAGTTGCCGATGCCGGCGATCCGCTGAGCCTCGGCAAGGTGCTGCTGGCTCACGATCAAATTCTTGAGAGTGTCATAGGCGCGCAGCATGTAGCGGACATGGTGCGGCAGTACCGGCCAGTTGATCGGCTTGCCGATGAAATCCGTCGCGCCGACACGATAGGCCTGGTCGATCGAGTCGGTATCGTCCAAAGCAGTGGCCATCAGGATCGGCGTGTTGCGCCCGCCCGGCAACGCCCGAATCGCCTGGCAAACCTCAAAGCCGTTCATCTCGGGCATCATCACGTCGAGCACGACGAGATCCGGTTTGCAGGAGGAAAAGAGGTGCAGCGCGGCCCCGCCGCTTTTTGCTTCGATGATGTCGAAGCCGGCGGGCTCCAGCACCTCGCGCTGCAAAAACCGCTCCATCTCGTCGTCGTCGACGGTCAGGATCAGCGGCTTCGGCCGTTTAAGAGGGCCGCTCATCACGCGACCTGCGGTAGACGAGCCGTCAAAGCGGCCCCGGCACGCCGGTAATCCTCGACGATTGTCGCGACCCGTGACGGCGCATCGGATACCGATCCGGTGCGCGCCAGCGCTTCAAGCTCTTTGCAATGCGCCGACAGCAAGACCGCCCCAACATTGGCGCTCGCCGATTTCAATGTATGGCTGGCCCGGTGCAGCAGCGCCATGTCGCCGCTCGCCGCGCCCTCCTCCAGATCCTTCACCAGAGTCGGCGCGCTCTGCAGGAAGAGCGTGATCACCCGACCGACGATACCCGGCCGCGAGTCTCGCTGCAGTCCGGCGAGCACGTCCAAGACGCTGTCGTCGATCGGCTCTCCGGTGCTGGGTATCGATGGCGGCGGCTCCGCCGGTGCCGGCGCCACCAAGGTCAAGTGGTCGCGCTTGCTGTTGCCGGCGCCGCGTGTCGTACGGCCGAGCCAGGTCCCCAGGGCCGACCTCATCTGCTCGGCGGTGAACGGCTTTGTGATGTAGTCGTCCATGCCCGAGGCGAGGCAACGCTCCCGGTCGCCTTCGATCGCGCTCGCGGTCAAGGCGACGATCGGGACGTGACGACCCGACCGGCCTTCCTGTTTGCGGATCGCCGCGGTCGCCTCGAAACCGTCCATCTCGGGCATCTGACAATCCATGAAGATCAGGTTGAACTCGTTGCTCGAATAGCGTTCGAGCGCTTTCTTGCCGTTCGTCGCGGTCTCTACGTTGCAGCCAAAGCTCTCGAGGATCCCGACAGCGACTTCGAGATTGACCGGGTTGTCTTCGACCAGCAGCACCGGCGCTCCCTCCACCCCCTCGAGCATCGGCCGCGGCGGCGCGTCGAATGGCTGCGATGCCGAGTCGCTCGCACCGTCGCCCATGGCGAGACACTTGCGCAACGCGGACTGCCGAACCGGCTTGGTCAGGCACCCGACGACGGTCTCGCGAACGGCGCCGAGCTTATCCATCTCGAAATCGCGCCCGGTCAACAGCACTAGGCGCAAGCCGGCAATCGCCGGATTGGATTTGATGTCGCGCGCCAGATCGATCCCGCTGAAATCGGCCAGGTCGATGTCGACGATCGCCAGCCCAAACGGATCGCGGCTCGAGGCGGCGGCCGCGATTTCGGCGAGCGCAGTCGCGCCGTCTACCGCCTCGCCCACCCGCGCGCCCCAAATCGAGAGTTGATCCTTCAGGCTCTGGCGCCGACGGCTATTTTGGTCGACGACGAGGACCGCCATATCCTGGAACGGCGACGGGCTGGTCTCGGCGGGTGCTTCCGCCTCTTCCTGCCGGCCGAAGCGGGCGGTAAAGCGGAAGGTCGACCCATGGCCGGCCTCGCTCGTCAGCTCGATCGTTCCGCCCATCATCTCACAGAGCTGCTTTGCGATGCTGAGACCGAGCCCGGTACCGCCGTAGCGTCGTGTCGTCGAGCTGTCGGCCTGAGCAAAAGCTTCAAAGATATGGCGCTGCTTGTCGGCTGCTATTCCGATGCCGGTGTCGGTGACGCGGAAGGCGATGCAGGCCGATTGGGCGTCGGCTTCGATCGCGTCGACGCCGATTTCGACCTCGCCAGTCGCGGTAAATTTCATCGCGTTGGCGATCAGGTTGGTCAGGATCTGGCGCAGGCGGCCGGCATCGCCGATCAGTGCCGTCGGCAGATCCACCGGGATCGAGCAGCTCAGCTCCAACCCCTTGCCGTAAGCCAAGTCGGCAAAGGTTTCGGTGACGTCTTCGACGACGTTGCGCAGATCGAACGCAGACTGCTCGAGTTCGATCTTTCCGGCTTCGATCTTGGCGATATCGAGGATCTCGTTGATGATCCCGAGCAATATTTCGGCCGAGCGCTGCGCGGTTGCGATGTAGCGGTGCTGCTTCTGGTCGAGCCTGGTCTGACGCACCAGCTCCAGCATGCCGAGAACGCCGTTCACCGGGGTGCGGATTTCGTGGCTCATCTTGGCCAGGAACTGCGACTTGGCGCGGTTGGCCTCCGCCAGTTCGAGAGTCCGCCGCTCGATCCGCGATTCGAGCGTCGCATTCAGATGGCGCAATCCCTCCTCGGCCCGCTGTTGTGCCGCATACCGAACTGCGAGCGCGTCGGCCATGTCGTTGAACGCCAGCCCGAGACGGCCGATCTCCGAGTTGGGATCATCGATGTCGACGCGGGCCTCGTAATTGCCCTTGCCCCATTCGGCGGTGCCCTCCAACAGCTTGGCGATCGGTCGCTTGATGAACCTGCGGCCGCCGAACCAGGCGAGGTACATTGCCGCAATGAGACCGAGCAGGATCAGCACCAGGCCGCGTTTGGCGGCGGCATCGATCGGCTCGAGCGCGTCGGCTTTCTCTTGGCCCGCGCTGAGGAAAAAACCCTCCGGCGGGAGCGTGACGGGCACGTATCCGAAAATTCGCATCACGCCGTCGACGCCGGCCGCCTCGTGCCATCCGGCCGTGTTGCCATCCATGATGTCTTCATGAGATTGCCTCATGTTCTTGCCGACCAGCTTCTCGCCATTCGGTAGCCGGGCGAGGATGTTTCCCAGGCGGTCGGCAATCAGGATCGACTGAGATGGCTTCAATCCGCGTTCCTTCAGGTGCTCCGCCAGCCAACCCAAATCGAGCCCGGCGAAGGCGACCCCGGCAACCTTGCCGTTGTTGTCGCGGAATTGGTGGGCAAAATGGATCATTTTCTGCTGAGTAGTCGGATCGATGAAGTAATTTCCGACAGCGAACCCGCCGCCCGTCATCGCACGCTTGAAAAATTCCGTATCCGCGACGGAGTCGCCCACCGTACCGCTCGAACAGAAAATCTTCCCGTTCAAGTCCGCCGCCCCCAGTCGAGCGTATGACGCAAATTGCGATTTGAGATTGGTGACAATTACGCTGCACTCTTGCGACTTACCGTCCTGCAGGGCATCAATTTCACCCATCGCGATCAGCAGTTGCGAGGCTCCCTCTCGTTGTTCCTGTATCTCCTCGCCGAACTGCTTGGTGATTTGGACGACGCGTTGCCGCACGTCATCCTCGCCCGCCCGTTTCAGGGTGTATTCGTTGACCGCCTGAATCGCGAGAGCCGGCAGCACGGCGATGACGACGAGCAGGAACATCCGGCCGGTCAAACCCAACTGCATCGAGCGGCCGAACAGGGCCCGAACCCCGCCCTTAGCCTTTATTTCTTCCGATCCGCGATTTGTCGAGCGCCCGCGCATCCGCTTCTCCTAACGTGCTCAATCCGCCCGTCGCCAACCGTGCAATCGCCGCATGGCGCCGGGTCTCGAGACATACGGGAGTATGGATGCCAATCCTAAAGATTATGCTAACCATGGCATCCCGAGGCTGGCGCGGCGATGTTGAGCGCTGCGTCCCGATTCGCCGACCATCCCTCGCGTCGGGAGGCCTACGGTAACCTTGCGGGCATCATCGGACATGATTGCGGTTTTTCGACTGCCCTAAATATTTGATATTATTTCTGGTTCTTAGGGCCGCTCGATCAGAGCCCGTTTGTGCATATGCACGCACTTGCGAATGCCGGGGCTCTAAATTATGAAGATAGGAATTAATGGGGGATTAGCCGGTTGATCCGGTAAACCGGTGGGTGCTAAGGACGCCGAGGGGGAGAACAGTTTTGGCGCAGGGCTGGAAATTTGCTGCGATAGCGGCCGTTGCGGGCATCGCGGTTTGCTCGGTGGCCCCCGTCCGGGCGCAATTCCTCGCGCCGGCGGCTGGGCCGACCGGCTTGTACCTCGGGGTCGAAGGGGGTTGGACGAGCCTCAACCAGGTGACGAACACCGGCGATTGCGGCGGCGGGTGCATTCCCCCCTCCCCCGGCTTTCAGGCGGTGTCGCACGAGAACTTCCATGACGGCTTCAACGTCGGGGGTCGCGTCGGCTACCAAATGGGACCGTGGCGTGTCGAGGGCGATTTCGCCTACCGCCGCAACGATACCGCGAGCCTCAATATGATATCGCCAAGGAACAGACCGGGGCGCGCCGCGGGCGCCGAGCGCCATGCCGTCAGCGAAATGGGCAATCTGATCTATGATTTCAGCCTCGGGTGGCCGGTAACCCCGCATATTGGCGGCGGCATCGGCGTTGCGGAGGTTACCCGCAACCTGACCAACATGTTCGGCGGTACGCACGATACGGCGACTGTGTTCGCCTATCAAGCCATCGCGGGCTTCAGGTACCCGATAACGCCTGCCCTTGCTTTCGATGTTGATTACCGGTATTTCGCGACAACCGCGACCAATTTTATCTCGACAAATCCGGATTTGATCAAATCTGATTACGGAACACACAATGTTGTTGGCAGCCTCACTTGGTTGTTTGGCGTCCCTCCGTCGCCGTAGCCATTTGGATGCTCCGGCCCCTCGCCCACCGGGTGTAACGTCAGGCTCTGAACGCATCGGGTCCGCGGCGACTTGACCGTTGGGGCTGCCCTGCGCAGTCTCCCGGTGCATTGCCACGCGGCAGCGTCGTGGCTCATCAACGGGGGAACTCATGGCGACGAACCGCAAAATCCGCGTCGGGATCGTCGGGGCCAGCGCCAACCGGGGGTTTGCCTCGATTGCCCATATCCCGGCCTTGCGCGCGCTGCCTCAGTTCGAGATCGCCGCGGTGTGCACGACGCGCCAGGAATCGGCCGAGGCGGCAGCCCGTCATTACGCGGTCCCACTGGCGTTTTCCAACCCGGACGCGATGGCGCGGCATCCCGATGTCGATCTGGTCACGGTCAGCGTCAAGGTGCCCGATCACTACGACCCGGTGATGGCCGCGATCGCAGCCGGAAAGCATGTCTATTGCGAGTGGCCGCTCGGCCGCGATACCGAGGAGGCCGGGCAGATGCTCGAGGCGGCGGAACGCGCTGGCATCCGGCATGTGGTCGGGCTGCAGGGTCAGACATCGCCGGCGATCAATTATGCCCGGGATCTGGTCGCCGAGGGCTATGTCGGCCGCGTGCTGAGCGCGACGATGATCGGCTGCGCGCCGAACTGGGGCGCCGCGATCGACCGTTCCTATCAAGCGGACCGCGCCAACGGCGCCAATCTGATGACGATCACCGGCGGTCATCAGATCGATGCGCTGTGCCATTGCCTCGGCGAATTCCGCGAGGTCGCCGCCTTCGTCGTCAGCCAGCGCGACCGCATCCACTCAGAGGATGCCGGCGGCTTGATCCCGAAGACCTCGCCCGACCAACTCGTCGTCAGCGGCATTGTCGGCGACGGCGCGGCCGTCTCGTTCCAGATCCGCGGCGGCATGGCACGCGGCACCGAGTTCCTGTTCGAGATCCACGGCGACAAGGGCGACCTCGCACTCACCGCCACCGAACGGGCCTCGATGCAGCGACAGGACCTGAGGGTGCAAGGCGCGCAGGGCGAAGCAAAGGCGCTCGCCGACCTTCCGGTTCCGGCAAGCTACCGGTGGGTCCCGGAAGGGGTGCCCGAGGGCTCGCCCTATAATGTCGCCCAGCTTTACGCCAGGCTGGGCGAGCGCATCCAGGACGGCAAGCCCGCCAGCCCGGGCTTTGCCGCGGCCGTCACGCGGCATCGCCTGATCGACGCGATCGTGCGCGCCTCGGAGACCGGGCGGAAGCAGGTCGTATAGGCGGCCCGCCCTCGCCGAAAATCCGCGCCGGTTGCGGCGCTTCGGCCGGCGTTTTACGGTGGCGTAGCGCAACGCAACGCTGGAAGGCGGCCGTGCCTCTACCCTCGCCCGTTCTCGACCACGTCGTCATCGATGTCCGCGACCACATGGACGAAGCGGCGCGCAATTTCGCGGCGCTCGGCTTCGAACTGACGCCGCGCGGCCATCACACGCTCGGCTCGATCAACCATCTCGCGATGTTCGCGACGGATTACCTGGAGCTGCTCGGCTTCGGCGAGGGCGGCGCGAGCCGGCCCGAGTTGGCGCCGTTCCCGATCGGGCTCAACGGGCTGGTGTTCAAGACCGACGACGCTGATGTGGTCCACGCCCATGCGCAGGCCGCTGGGTTGCCGATCCTGCCGGTGCAGGCGTTTTCGCGCCCGGTCGAGCTCGATGGGGTGCGGCAGGATGCGCGGTTCCGCACGACCCGGCTCGACCCCGCGAAAATCGCGATGGGCAGGGTCTATTTCTGCGAGCACCGGACCCCGGAATTCGTCTGGCGGCCGGAATGGCAGTCGCATCCCAACGGTGCCCGCGCGATCTCCCGGGTGATCGTGGGGACCGGCGATCCGCGGCGGACCGGATCGTTGTTCCGCGCCCTGTTCGGCTCCGAGGCGGTGGCGGAACACGAGGGAGCGTGCGTGGTGTCTGCCGCTGCGGCGCAGGTCGAACTGGCGACACCTAGCGCCATCGCCGAAGAGTTCGGCGACGCGGCGGCAGAGCCGACCGGACGCTCGGAATATCTAGCGGCCCTCGAGCTCAAGGTGTCCTCGCTCGCCACTACCGCAGAGCGGCTGCGCGGCGTGCCGAGGGTTCGCATCGAACCGCGGCGGGTCGTGGTGCCCGCCGAGGCCGCGTTCAATACGACGCTCGTCTTTTCGGTCTAGGCATGCCCGGCGATTTCACGCCAACCGGTTTCCGCAACCTCGGCGACGCGATCGACCGGAACGGGGATCCCGACGCGACGGCAATCATCGATCTCGGCGGGGATCCGGCCCCGCGTCATTACAGCTACCGCGAGTTCGACGGGATGGCCGATGCGGCGGCGCGCGGCCGCTTGGCGCGCCGGCTGCCAACCGGTGCGCGGATCGCGATCCTGTCGGCCAATCGGGCCGAGTTCCTCGCCAGCTTTCTCGGCATCATGCGGGCCGGGCTCGTCGCCGTGCCGGTCAACTGGAAGCTGCCGGCCGCCGCGGTCGACACGATCCTGCGCGACTGCGATGCGAAGCTCGTGCTGTGCGACGCGCCCCGCCGGGCGCGGTGCCCGGCCGACTTGCCAGTCGTCGAGTTCGGCGGTGATTTCGGGGACCTCCTCGATCCGGGACCGTTCCGCGCGGCCGAGCCGGATCCGTCCGATCCGGCGATGTTCCTCTACACCTCGGGATCGAGCGGGCGGCCCAAAGGGGTCGTGCTGTCGCACCAGAGCCATCTCTGGGTCGTCGAGATGCGCCGCCGCGCCGGCAGCCTTCCGCCCGATCGCCCGCTGGTCGCCGCGCCGCTTTACCACATGAACGCGCTCGCCGTATGTCAGGCGGCCCTGGCTCAGCACGACACGATCATCCTTCTGCCGGGCTTTACCGCGGCCAGCTACCTCGCGGCGGCGAGCGCCTACCGCGCGACGGTGTTGACCTCGGTGCCGACGATGATCGCGATGGCGCTGCGCGAGCAAGACGCGATGGCGCGCAGCGATCTATCGTCGGTCGCCGCGGTGCGAATGGGCTCGGCGCCGGTATCGCCGGGGCTGATGGACGCAGTGCGCCGCAGTTTTCCGGGCACCGCCGTCGGCAATGTCTACGGCACCACGGAGGCCGGGCCGATCTCTTCGCGCCGCATCCCGCGGGCCGGCCGACCCCGATCTGTCGGTCGGGATCGCCCATCCGCAGGTCGAGCTGCGGCTCGTCGCGGGCGATGACCGGAACGCCGGCGAGGGTGTGCTGCAGATGCGCTGCCCGGCCTTGATGAACGGGTATCACAACCTGCCCGAGGCAACGGCCCGGGCGATGACGCAGGACGGGTTCTACATCACCGGTGACGTCTTCCGCCGCGACACGCAAGGGTTTTACTACTTCGTCGGGCGCGCCGACGACATGTTCGTCAGCGGCGGCGAGCACGTCTATCCCGGCGAGGTCGAGAAATTATTGGAGCGCCATCCCGATATCCACCAGGCCGTCGTCGTGCCAATCGCCGACGAATTGAAATACCAGAAGCCGGTCGCCTTTGTCGTGCCGCGCCCGGGTGCCGCTGCGAGCGAAGACCAGGTCAAAGCGTTCGCTCTCGCCAATGCCGCCCCCTACCTGCATCCGCGCCGGGTATGGTTTCTCGCCGAGATGCCGCTCGCCGGCACCAACAAGATCGATCGCCGCGCCCTGACCGAGCGCGCTGCCCGGTTGCTGTCCAATTCACCAGGCTCGGATGGAGAATAAGCGAGCGGCCGTGCGTCCTTCGAGACGCCCGCTGCGCGGGCTCCTCAGGATGAGGTGAGCCTTTAATGTCAAACACAAATCTACCTCATCCTGAGGAGCGCCCGAAGGGCGCGTCTCGAAGGACGCAGGCCGGTATTGCGGCGATTTGCGAGGTGACCGGATGAAAGCCCTGGTGTTGCGCGAGCATGGCGGCGATGGGCTGCGCCTCGAAACCGAGTTCCCCGATCCGGTACCAGGCGAGGGCGATGTTGTGCTGCGGGTTCGCGCGACCGCGCTCAATTATCACGATCTATTCACCCGGCGCGGCATGCCGGGGATCCGGATCGCGATGCCGGCGATCATGGGGCTTGACGTCGCCGGCGAGATCGCCGCGGCCGGCGCCGGCGTCACGGGCTGGAAAGTGGGGGAGCGCGTCGTCGGCGATCCGATCAACCGGGTCGAGGGCGGTCTGACCGGCGAAACCGTGCATGGCGGCCTCGCCGAGTATTGCCGGCTGCGCGCGCACCAGCTCGTGCGCATCCCGGACGGCGTCGGCTTCGAACAGGCCGCCGCCCTGCCCTGCGCCTACGGCACCGCGCGGCGCATGATGCACTCCAACGGCCATATCGCGGCCGGCGAGAAGGTGCTGATCCTCGGCGCCTCGGGCGGGTCGGCGTGTGCTGCGTGCAGCTCGCCAAAGCCGGCGGCGCCACGGTGATCGCCGCCACGGGATCGGACGAGAAGGCGGCGCGGCTGCGCGCCCTGGGGGCCGATCACACGATCAACTATGCCGAGCGGGATTTCGTGCCGGAAGTCTGGGCGCTCTGCGGCAAGCCGGCCCGGCGCGGCACCGGCAGCGATAACGGTGTCGATGTCGTAGTCAACTACACCGGGGGCGACACCTGGACCAAGAGCCTGCGCGTGCTGCGGGTCGGGGGACGCCTCCTGACCTGCGGCGCGACCGCCGGCTACGACCCGACGGAGGACATCCGATATATCTGGACGTTCGAGCTGAAGATCCTCGGCTCGAACGGCTGGGCGCGCGAGGATATCGTGGCGCTGCTTGAGATGGTGCAGCGGGGCTGATTGGAGGCCGTCATCGATGAGACCTTTACGTTGGAGCGCGCGCCGGAAGCCGTGGCCCGCCTCGAAGAGCGGCGGGTCTTCGGCAAGCTGGTGATCACGCCATGACTGCCCTGCCGCTGAGCAAAGAGGAGGTGCAGCAACGCCTCGGCCAATCCGCCTTCATCGACTTTCTGAAATTGACCGTGCTGACCGCTGATCCCGACGCGCAGCAGGTGGTCATGCGGGCCGAGATGCGGCCCGAGTTCGAGCGCGGCCGGGGCACCGGCCAGTGGCATGGCGGCCCGATCGCGGCGATCATCGACACGGTCGGCGATTATGCGCTGGTCATGCTGCTCGGGCGGCCGCTGCCGACCGTCAATTTCCGCGTCGATTACCTGCGCCCGGCGATCGATACTGCGCTGATCGTCACCGCGACCGTGCGGCGCAACGGCAGGCTCGTTGGGATTGTCGACGTCGACATGGCAAACGAGGCCGGGCAGCTGCTGGCGATCGGCCGCGCCACCTATGCCACGGCGACCTGACAACATTCGATGGCCCAGAACATTTACGACAATGACGAATTCTTCGCCGGCTATGCTCGGCTGCCCCGTTCCGTCGCGGGGCTGGAAGGAGCGCCGGAATGGCCCGCCCTGCGGGCGTTGCTGCCGGATTTGCGCGGGCAGCGGGTCCTCGACCTCGGCTGCGGCTACGGCTGGTTCTGCCGTTGGGCGCGCGAGGCGGGCGCGGCCGAGGTGCTGGGCATCGAATTGTCCGAGAAGATGCTGGCGCGAGCCCGAGCCGACACACGGGACGCCGCGATAACCTATCGGCGGGCCGATATGGAGAGCCTCGCGCTACCCGGCGAGGCCTTCGATCTGGCGTACAGCTCTCTGGCGCTCCACTACGTCGAAAATCTGAACCGGCTGGTGTCGCAAGTGCACCGGTCGCTGGTCCGGGGCGGAAGCCTGGTGTTCTCGATGGAGCACCCGATTTACACCGCACCCGCCGAGCCAAAATGGCTGCTCGACGCCGCCGGCCATAAGATCTGGCCGGTCGACCATTACCTCGACGAGGGTCCCCGCTCGACCGATTGGCTGGCTCCGGGCGTCATCAAGCAACACCGCACAATCGCGACCACGATCAATCTGCTCATCCGGGCCGGGTTCGCGATAGCGCACGTCGAGGAATGGAGCCCGAACGATGCGCAGATCAAGACCCAGCCGAGCCTCGCCGATGAGCGCCACCGCCCGCCCTTCCTCATTGTCGCGGCAAAGAAACCGTAACGGGTCAGCGCTCCGACAGCTTCCTGTAATCAAGCCACGGCGGCGAGAGGCGCGGCGGGAACGCCAAGCCGAAATCCAGACCATCGACCGTCAGGTTCGGGTTGTAATAAGGATCGTGAGCGATCACCGCGCGCCATCGCTCGACCAGGTATTTCGTCTCCCGCTGGAACCGCTCGATCTTCTCCGGCTCATGTTTATCCGATCCGCGCGACACCGACTCCCAGTGATACAACTCGGCAAACGGCGTCCACACGATGCGGTAGCCTTTTTCCCGGATCCGCAAGCAGAGGTCGACGTCGTTGAACGCGACCGGCAGATTCACCGCGTCAAGACCACCGACCTCCTCGAAAACCCGCCGCCGAAGCAGTATGCAGGCGGCGGTGACCGCGGACAGGTTTTGCGTCAGCAGCAGGCGGTTGCAATACCCCGGTGCAGCACGGCGAAAATCCCGGAAGGCGTGGTTGGCGCCGCCGCCCAGGCCGACGATCGTACCGGCATGCTGAATGGTGTCGTCCGGGTAGTACAGCTTGGCACCGACTGCGCCGATCTCCGGGCGCATCGCATGCGAGACCATTTCGCGCAGCCAGTCCCGGTGGATCACCTCGATGTCGTTGTTCAACAGCCCGATAAGATCGTAGCGGGCCTGTGCGACGCCGAAATTGTTGATCGCCGAATAGTTATAAAGCCCGGGGTAGCTCACGACGCGCACCCGCGGCGCCGCAGCGAGATCGGCGAAATAGGCGTGGGTTTCGCGCTCCGCGCTGTCGTTGTCGACAATGATCAGTTCGAGCTCCGCGTAATCCGTTTCGTGGAGTAGCCCGTCGACGCATCGCCGCAACAAATCGACCTTGTCGCGCGTCGGCACGATCAGGGAAACATGGGGCCGCGGCTCGGCCAGGGGGTGATGCACCCGCACCCGATGACCGGGTAGCGGACTGACCGTGGCAGCGATGCCGGTACGCAGCAGGTGCTCGGCAACCGCCCGGCAGTGCGCGTCCGCAGGGGTCGCCGAACCGTTGGCCCCGGCAGGCCATATCGTGCCGCGCCGATGGTAGAGGATCATTGGGATGTGCCGGATGCGGTCCGGGCCGACTTCTTCGCTGGCGCGCAGCGCCAGATCGTATTCCTCGGCTCCCTCGAAGCCGCGCCGGAAACCGCCGATCCGCGTGATGATGTCGCGCCGATAGGCCGCCAGCCGGCCGATCGCGTCATGCCCCAACAACAGATCGGGGTTCCAATCCGTCTTGAACCGGTGATTGCGGCGACGCCCACCGGTGCCAATCGCATCTTCGTCGGAATAGAGGATGGCGGTTTCCGGATCCCGTCCGAGCTCGACTGCGAGAAGGTAGAGAGCGTGAAGAGCGAGTTCGTCCTCGGCTCGCACCAGCGTGACGAGCGTCCCCGTCGCCACCGCGAGCGCGGCATTGAACGCACCGGCAAAGCTCGGATCGGGTCCCGCATCAACGATATTCACGCGCCCGCCGGGTGTCGTCATCTGGGCAACCGAACCCACGACCGCGGGATCCCCTGCAATGCACAATTCCCATTCGGGATAGAGCTGCCGAGCGATTCGCTCGATCGCGCGCCGCAAGAAAACACGGTCGGACGAAGCGACCGGCATCAGAACCGAGATCAGCGGGCGGTTCGCCAACCTCCGGATGTGCCGGTGTATGGCCGCGACATCTTTGGGCGCGAGCGTGTCGTAGATCGCTACCCAGGCCCAGTAGAACCGGAGCTGCGGGAACAAGCGCAGCAGCAGCGCCACCGTTCCATGACGCCGCAGGTAACGCAGTCCCCCCGGGATCCGGTGCCAGCGCAGCAGATCGAAAAGTCTGTCCCTGCCCGCCGCGCGCGCCGCCAGGATGCGGCTGCGGGCGGCGGTATCATCGTGCTCGGCTGCCATCTCGTCTGCTTTATCCGATCAAGTCCTTGAGCGGAGGCTCCGTCGCGCCCCGAGGTCCGATCCCTTAACATCCCGCGACGCACGCTGGATGGGCACGGCCTCGCCGCCATCGAGTAGTCGACGGATCGTCAGATCGGGCAGCGGTTCCAGTCCCAGCATGCGTTGCACGTTGAACGAAACCGGGGTAATTCGTCGTCGTTGTTCGAGGAAATCCTCGGAAACCTGCCATGCCGCGTGCTCAGATTCGGTATAATCCCATTCCGTGTTTACCGTGTTGCTGCCATCGGTTTTGAAGAAATAATCGCCGATGATTGTCTTCGCGAGAGTGAAATCGGACGGGAATTGTGCGCATAGCCTTAGCAAAAAATCGTAGTCCTCCGCCCGGGTTATAGCAGGGTCGAAATACAGGTACGCCGGCGGTATCCGGCGGCGGTCGATGACAAAACTATGAATCGGGCAAAAATTCCGCCGGAACAGATCGCGTAAATCGGATCCATAATAGGGATCGCGCTTTTCTTTTACATAAGAGAACTCAGAGTACACATCGCTGATCTTGATGCCAACGCCGCCGAACGCGATTGCGGCGGCGCCCCGAATTAGTTGCCCGACCAATAGTTCGTAGGCCTCCGGATTTAGCGTATCGTCGTAATCGAGAAACGCGACATAGCGACCCTCCCCACCCCCGAGACCGAGGTTCAACAGAACAGATCGGGCATCAGCGGGCTCCGGGTGCGCCCAGTTGAGGATCGACAGGCGCGGAGGATTTTCGATCAATAACAACGGCGCCAGACCTGCGCGCGTTTCTTCGATCATCACAGGAGTGAAGCGCTGGACTGCCAGGTAGATATGGAGCGGCCGGTATGTTTGTCCGACCAGGGAAAAGATGCAGCGGTCGAGATCTCGCAATCGGCGCGCATCATGAAACCGGACAATGACGTCCAGGCTCTGGTCGTCCGCGTCAGGCATGGCTACCAACGCGCCGGGGCAAAGCTGAAAAGACGGGAGAAATCGGCGACCCGCCGCCATTCTGCCGGCACCGGCTGCGGCTGCTGATCGGACGGTGCCGACCCGGCCTGTTGCAATTGCTGCAACATCGAGCGTTCGAACCCGCTCGCCCCCCATTTGCGCGCCAGGATCACGCCGGACTGTCGATACATCAGACCTGTCCTCGGAGTTTGCGGTCGGTTGGTAACCGGATGCAGAAACAGCGCGCGCGGACAAATCTTTACTGCGAACCCGGCCGCGCGTGCCCGCCACGACAGATCGACATCCTCGCAATACATGAAGAACGTCTCGTCGAATCCGCCGGTCGCTTTGGCGACAGCTCGCGGTATGGCGAGGCACGCCCCCGACGCCCATGGCGTGTCGAAGGTGACCGGATCGTAGATCTTTGGATGTTCCTCGGGGAATTGGGCAGCTTCAATCAGCGCCCGGTCATCGCTCGCCTGGCTCATCTGGAGCAACGCGACAAGCGCGTCGGGATGCAGCATCCCATCCGGATTGGCAGCCACATAAATCTCCGCTCCGGCAGAGAAAGCGGCCTCCATCAAACGGTTGTGCCCCGCGGCAAAGCCGACGTTGCCGGCCGATTGCAGGCGGCAAATCGCTTTGTTTCCCGCCGTGACTTCATCGGTAGCAGCCCCGTTGTCGAGCACCAGGACGCGCGCCTCGGCCCCGAGCCCGGCGCGCCCGATCGCGACTTCGGCGCTCGACACAACCCGTCTGAGATCGGCATCGTCGGTCTCATACGTTATTATCCCCACGGCGACGCTCCGCCGCCCGGAGACTTGGAATTGCAGGCCGAGCGCACGTGCTTGTTCGGCCGCAACGACGCTGGACTCCGCGGGCGGGCGGCGTCGCTCGACCGGCCTTGGCGCCGCGATTGCGCCAGGCTCGGCGTCGCCAAGACCATCCACCGGGGAATGAAACTGCGGCACCCGCTTGCCGCGCACCAGCATCGCGCCGCGGCGGACCGCCTGCGCCAAACCCGGGTGGCTACGGCCCAACCGGCGCGCCGGTTCGAGTAGTCGCCACGAGGTGCTGGCGTAGACGTCCTGCAGGCGGGCCGTAGCCTCTGCGGCTTTCGCCTCGGCCTCGACCATGCGCTTCTCGGCGGCGCGTTGCGCGGCTTCCACTTCCGAGAGCCCCGCCAGCTTCTGCGAGAGGCCGGCCTCGGTCGTCCAGCGTTCCGCAAGGAAGGTAAGCCGATCGCGGAGCACGGTCCCCTCCGCTCTGTCGCCGATTGCGCAGAGCTCGGCCACCGCTTGCGGTGCCGCGCTCCCGACTGCCAGCAAGCCGAGACCGCAACTGTGCTGAAACTCGAAATGCGGGTGCCGCTTCTTCAATTCCCGCCATAGCTGCCAGACACCAAAGCCGGGCCAATGAACGTGAATGTCATGAAACAGCACGACGCCACGGCGCGACAGCTTGGGCAGCCAGCTTTCAAAGTCATGGCGCACGGCTTCATAGCTATGCAAGCCGTCGATATGGAGCAGATCAACCGATCCATCGTCGAAGCGCGGGAGTGCCTCGTCGAAGCGGCATCGCAACATCGTCGAAAACGCGGCGTAGTGCGCGTCGTGAAACTCCCGAAACTCTTCATAGACGCCGTCGTCGTAGAACGAGGACTGTTCATCGCCCTGCCAGGTATCGATGGCGAAGCACTGCGTCTCCAGCTTTTCGCGTCGCACCGCCTCACAGAACGCCGCATAGGAAACACCCCGATAGGTTCCCAATTCGACGATCACCCGCGGCCGCGCCGCGCAGGTCAGCCATTGCGCGAACGGCACGTGGCCCCACCAGGTGCTGTCCCTCCCGCGCCGTTCGGGCACCCAAAACAGCGGGGCAAGGTCGTCGTCGAAGAGCCTGAGCAGCGACAACGTTGGCTCCACCGAGCGCGCATCACTCTGCATTCAAATTTCCTGATGTCGCACCGGAGCCCCAAAAGGTGCGCCCGGAACATTGCCCCTTGGGTAAAACCTGTCAAGGAGAGGGGATCGAGCGCCGGCCTTCCTTAAGGAGGTCCCGCTTCGACCGGCGATAGTCGCAAGCCGAGCGCCGCAACCGCCAGCTTCCCGATCGCCGAGAGACCGTATTGCGTCAGGGCGCGCGCCCTCGCGGCGTTGCCTATCGCGCAACGGCGGCCGGCATCGCTTATCAAGAGATCGAGTGCGCGTTCCCACTCGTCATCGCCACGTACGACGAACCCGGTGACCCCGTCCTCGATGGCCGCCGCGAAGGTCTGCGTGGCGGAGGCGACCGTCGGCACGCCGACCAGCGCCGCCTCGAAGAATTTCAGCTCGCTCTTGCCTTCGCAAAACGGATTGCCGAGCTCAAGCGGCGCGAGGTTGATGTCGACCTCGCCGAGACAGCGCAACATATCCGTCGGCGACAGCAGACCGATATGTTCGACCCGGCTGCCATAGCGCTGCCACCGGGGCCCGAGGTCGAGGAGCCCAACGAGCCGGAAACGCAAATCGTCATGGCGGTCCATGACCGCCAGCAGAGCCGGCTCGCATTCGGCGAAGTCCCGCTGGTGGGTCGCCGAACCGCTCAGATACGCGATGCGCAGGCCAGCATGCCGCCGCGGTGCGGCCATCGTCTCGGCCGCGACGCGCTGTTGCTCGGCGTTTATCGAGTTGGGAATCACGATGCTCGGCCGACCGAGATCCGCGACCCGCGTTGCGAGGTAGCCCGTGCTGACCGTGACGAGGTCGGCGGCGATCAGCAATTTGCGCCGCCGCTCCACCGCGCGGATGTATGCGCGGCGTTGGTGTCGCGGCATGCGGCGCACGGCGTCGATCCCTTGGGCAACGACGGCATCGAAAACAAGATCATCGACGTCGTAGACGACGCGCATCCCGGTCTGGCTTGCATAGGCCAACACCTCATCAATACCGGCAAGGCGGTCGTATTCGGCACGAAATAGGACCAGCGCTCGGGCCGTCCACCGGTAATGCCGGACGTCGTCGAGACGCTCGAACGGCATCACATGAACGCCGTACCCGGCCGCGCGCAAAGCCTCCGCCATGTTGAAGACGCGATAGCGCTTCGGCTCCCCCGGCCAATATCCGATCGCGTAGATGACGTCGAACGCCGCCCCCGCTCGCGCTCGGCTCGTTTCGCCATCGGGGCCTCCAATTATCGACCGCGGGGTTCGCGTCAGCCGGCACCCGGCGCGAATGGCAGCACCGCGCCAACCGATCTCCCGGACCTGAATAAAACGGCGATACCCAGCCCGGGCGCGCCGCAGCAACGCCCGCAACCGCCGCCTCGCGCGGATCATCCGAGCCGGCGCAGCAATTCGGCCAGGCGCGGGGCGAGCGTCGCGACGCTGTACCGTTCGGCCGCGAGAGCTCGCCCGGCCGCCCCCATGCCGATCGCTGCGTCACTGTCGGCGATCAGGCTCGACAGCGCCTCAGTCCATTCCTCGGTCGTGGTCGCCGCGAGGCCGAACTCGGCCTGCCGCAGCAGACCCGCGTTCATGCCGACCGGCGAGACGACGCAAGGCCGGCCTGCCGCCATGTATTGCAGCATCTTCAAGCTGCACTTGCCGCGCTCCCACGGGCTGTCTTCGAGCGGCATGACCCCGATCGTGATCGAGGCGAGGAATTCGGCCTCGGCTGATTCC
>WNFD01000500.1_pt1 | contig 72791 bp, 61 predicted proteins | sample 5400491 | NCBI WGS metagenome assembly WNFD01 (sample SAMN13153343, study PRJNA577476) | soil metagenome | isolation source: 120 cm saprolite under Douglas fir tree site 2 hole 2 replicate 2 | place: USA:California | collected 2015-04-18 | reverse complement strand
TTGAGGCGCACAAGTTCCGCCGCGAGGTCATCGAATCGCTCCGTCTTCCCTTCTGCATCGCGCCACTCGATGGCAAGGTTCAGCCCTTCGACGTACCCCAGCTCGCTCAGGGTTTGCCGCAGGAGGGCAGGGGAACCGGTCCTAGTAGAGGGAACCGGAGACAGAACACCGATCCGCCACACCTTCCCGGCCTGCTGCGCTTCGGCGGCGAGCGGCGCGGCGAGGAGGCCACCAGAGACCAACCCCATGAAGGTTCGCCGCTCCATCATGTGATCCCCGTTGGGCCAGGTCATCGCCTACTGGACGAACGCATTGTACCGGCCGGTATCCAACGAAGATTGGCGCAACCCGTGGTAGAGAAACCCGATGCGCGCGCCCTTCGGTTGCGGCTGGGCGAGCGAGCCTCGCGGCACCGCAAGCACGCCCGCGCCAAGCGCGATGAGGAATCTCCGGCGCGTGATCACTGGATGAGCTCGTCGGCCCGCCGCAGGAGCGACTGCGGGATCGTCAGGCCGAGGGCCTTGGCGGTCTTGAGGTTGATCACCAGCTCGAACTTGGTCGGTTGCTCGATCGGGAGGTCGGCGGGCTTTGCGCCCTTCAGGATCTTGTCTACGTAGATGGCGGCGCGCGTCTGGAGCTCAGAAGTGTATGAATCATAGGCCATCAGACCGCCGGCGTCGACCACGAGCCGATAGGGGTACATCCCCGGCATTCTGTGTTGGGCCGCGAGTTCGACCACTCGTTTTCGCTGAACAACGAAGATGCTCTCGGCCGTCGTGAGGAATCCTTCGACGCGCTCCCTGGCTCCCGCGTCGAACGCGGCCGGAAGATCATCGGCGGTCCGGATGTCTTGGACGAGCAGTTTCACTCCGAGAGAGCGGGCCGCGGTCTCCAATTCCTTCACCTGGGGCGGCGCAATCGCGTCTACGAGATACGACAGTACGAGCACTCGCGAGATGCGGGGGACGGCCTCCTTCAGCAACTCGAGACGCTTGGCGGCAAGCCCGGACGACATCTGCGTCACCCCGGTGACATTGCCCCCAGGTCGGGCCAGGCTCGCCACGAGCCCGGTCGCCACAGGGTCGCCGAGGGCGTGCAAGACGATCGGGATCGTGCGGGTGGCGTTCTTCGCGGCCTGAGCGCCCGGAGTGGTGGTAACGACAATGACGTCCGCCTTGAGTCGCACGCAGTCGGCGGCGAGGGCGGGAAACCGCTCAGCCTTGCCATCCACAGAAAGGTAGTCGATGGCGATGCTGCGCCCATCTACATAGCCCAGGTCACGTAGGCCTTGAAAGAACTGGGTAAATCTCGTCGACTGCGGTGTTCCTGGATCGAAGGTAAGGAAGCACAGTCGGGGGATCTTTCCCGGCTGCGCTTCGGCGGCAAGCGGCGCGGTGAGGAGGCCGCCTGAGACCATCGCCATGAAGGTGCGCCGCTCCATCACGCGATCCGCAAGTTAGTCGAACCATCGGCGGAGGCGGATGTGGCGCCGGCGATCAGGCGTCGGAACATGGTCGCTGCAATCCACGGCCGACGAGCGATCATCGATCTACTTCTCGGTCGATCCACTTCCTGGCCGCCTGGAGAGCGACGGCCTGGGCTTCCGCCTCGGAGGGAACGCGCTTGTGGAAGGGCACGACGACACCCGGATCACTCCGAGGGTCATCTCCAGGCTTCCAGACTTCGATCATCGCTGAGGACCCAAGACCGACCGTATTGCCGACTATGCGAATCTTCCAGCCACGATACTCATGCTCGGATTTAGCCGCCATAGTCGTCCATGCAGGAGCCCTCCTTACAGGCTGGGCGGGAGTCTAGCAGCGTTGGAGGGTGAGGGCGAGAGCGTCAGGAGGTACTACGAGTCGTCAGCGGGACTCTGGATCTCGGCGGGCGCCCGGGAGAGGAGTACCTGGGCAATCTCGTGAAGTGTCGTGGGAGCCTCGGTGCCGGTCGCCGTCAGCAGGTCGTGAGCCTCGGCCACGCTCATCACCACGGATTCCATGCCCCCGGACCCGTTGTGCTGCTCCCGCATCCAGCGAGCCTGCTCCGTCGTCGTGGTGAGCCAGAGCAAGGGGTCGGGAAGGTAATCCACCCGCAAGGCCAGGACATCGCCTTGCGCGAGCATAGCTTCGTAGAAGGCCCGTGCCTTCGGGGGAAGCGCCCGATGGTGCTCCAGCACTTCCCTCAGCGTGACGAAGCTGCGGTTCAGGGCTCCGCCACCAAACGCGTGGCGCTTGGGTCTTCGGGGTGACAAGACCTTCTCGAAGCCTAGCAGGAGAGCGCTGATGGCACCCAGGACCATGAGTCGTTTCACGGTGACATTCCCCCTGGTGTACCTCTCAGAGCAAGCGGGAGGCCACTCGGCACAGCCCCATACAATCAGGCGCTTTCAGCGCAGGGGGGGTCGGGGTGCTGACGAAGACGGTCAGGGGGAATGACGACGGCTGACTAGAAGCCGCGGAAAATCCCGTGTGATATCCTACGCGTCGTATGTCCCTCATAAATTTGCTCGATCTCCTGCCTGCCGAGCTCGAAACGCTGGCGGAATCGTTCTCCGCGCCGCGCTATCGCGGACGCCAGATCGCTTCGTGGATCTATGCCAAGGGGGCGACGGACATCGCCGCCATGTCGGATCTGCCCAAGGAACTCCGCCAGAAGCTGACCGAGCAGGCGGAGGTGGCCTTGCCCGAGGTCGAGCGCCGGACGCCCTCCCAGGACGGCAGCGAGAAGCTGGTGCTGCGGCTGGGCGACGGCGCCCGGATCCAGGCCGTGCTCATGCCCGACGAGGACCGCCTCACCCTGTGCGTCTCCACCCAGGTCGGCTGCGGCTTCGGCTGCGCCTTTTGCTTCACGGGGACCATGGGGGTCGAGCGCAACCTGACCGCGGGTGAGATCGTGGGCCAGGTCATGGCCGCCCGCGCCGGGCTGCTCCCGGGATCGCGGCTCACCCACATCGTCTACATGGGCATGGGCGAGCCGCTGGCCAACTACGCCGCGACGGTCAAGTCCATCCGCATCCTCACGGATCCGCGCGGCCTGGCTCTGGCGCCCCGGCGCATCACCGTATCAACGGTCGGGCTCGTGAGCGGCATCGAGCGGCTGGCCAAGGAGAACCTCCGCGTCAATCTGGCCATCTCACTCCACGCCACGAGCAACGAGATCCGGGACCGCATCATGCCCGTGAACAAGGGCTTCGCCATCGAGGAGCTGCTCCAGGCCTGCCGGCGCTTTCCTGTGGCTTTCCGCCAGCGCATCACTTTCGAGTACGTGCTGCTGGAGGGCGTCAACGACGGCGCCGAGGACGCGCGGCGGCTCGTCCGGCTGCTGAAGGGGATCCGCGGCAAGATCAACCTCATCCCGTTCAACGACTGGGAGGGCTCGGGCTTCCAGCGGCCGCCGCTCCAGCGCATCCTTGGCTTCCAGGCCATCCTGCTCGAGCACGGCATTCGCGCGACCGTGCGCTGGAGCAAGGGCGAGGACATCGGCGCGGCCTGCGGCCAGCTCAAGGAGACCGTCTCCGTATGAGCGGGGCGACCGTCGGCTTCGCCACGCTCGGCTGCCGGCTCAACCAGGTCGAGTCTCAGGAGCTTCGCGCCCTGGTCGAGCAGGCCGGTTTCCGCGCCGTGGAAGATGGCGAGCCCGCCCAGGTCTACGTGGTCAACACCTGCACGGTGACGAGTCGCGCCGACTTCTCCGACCGCCAGGCCATACGTCGCATCACCCGGGCGAATCCTGATGCTCTCGTCGTCGTCACCGGCTGCCTCGCCCAGACCAATCCTGATGCTCTCGCGCGCATGCCCGGTGTGGATCTCGTCCTCGGCAACCGCGAGAAGTACCGGCTCCCCGAGCTGCTCGGCTCCCTCGTCAAGCGGAACGCCGCAGAGGTGCGGGTGCGCCCCATCGCCGAGGCCCGCGAGATGCCGCGCGCGCCCGTGAGACGGATCGCCGGACGCTCGAGGGCCTTACTCAAGATCCAGGACGGCTGCCAGCACCGGTGCGCGTTCTGCATCGTCCCCGCGGCGCGAGGGCGGAGCCGAAGCCAGGATCCGAAGGTGATCGTCGAGCAGGCCGAGGCGCTGGTCGAGTCCGGCTATGGTGAGATCACCCTGACCGGCGTGGACATCGGCCACTACGGCTGGGACCTGCTGCCTCGAACGAGCCTGGCGGCTCTTCTGACCGCGCTCGCCGACGTCAAGGGCCTTCGCTGGCTCAGGCTCTCGTCCGTTCTGCCCGCCTACTTCACGCCAGCCCTGATCGAGGCCGTCACCACGCTGCCCGTGGTCGTGCCTCACCAGCACCTGCCGCTCCAGAGCGGCAGCGACCGTGTGCTGCGCCTCATGCGGCGCCCTTACAATGTTCGAATGTACCGGGGGCTGGCGGAGAAGCTGGCTACGGCCATTCCGGATCTCGGCCTTGGCACCGACATGATCGTGGGGCATCCGGGCGAATCGGAAGCCGACTTCGAGGCCACAATGGCCCTCGTGAGAGAACTGCCGCTCACGTATCTCCACGTCTTCGCCTATTCGGACCGGAAGGGCACCGAAGCCGCGATCATGGATGACCGGGTGCCGACCTCGGCCACCCGCGAGCGGAGTCGCAGGTTGCGCGCCCTCGGTGTCGAGAAGAGTCAGACCTTCAGGCAAAAGCTTGTCGGGCGGATGGTCGAAGCCCTCGTGCTCGAGGACAAGGAGGGGGGCAGGCGGACCGGGCTCACCGCCAACTACGTCGAGCTGGAATTCGAAGGATCCGGAGGGGCCGCGCGCAGCTTTGCAAGCGTCCGGGTGACTCACGCCGACTCTCGCGGCACTCGCGGCGTTCTGGGGGCGGCGTGAGCGCGAGACGGGCAAATCCCGAGCCGGCCATAGGGGTGATCGGCGGTAGCGGCCTCTACGAGATGGAAGGCCTAGAAGATATCCGCTGGATCAAGATCAAGACACCTTTCGGCGATCCTTCGGACGCGTATTGCACGGGTCGCTTCGGCGGCCGCCGCGTGATCTTCCTGCCGCGGCATGGGCGGGGACATCGTCTCACTCCCTCCGAGCTCAACTACCGAGCGAATATCTACGGGATGAAGATGCTGGGCGCTCACGCCGTCGTGTCGATCAGCGCGGTCGGGAGCATGAAGGAAGACATTCACCCGCTGGAGCTCGTCGTCCCGGATCAGTTCTACGATCACACCAAGCGCCGCGTCAGCACCTTCTTCGGCGACGGGATCGTCGCGCACGTAGGAATGGCGCATCCCGTGTGCTCGGGTGTCGCCGCCGTCCTCGCGCAGGCCGGCAAGGAGGTGGGCGCGCGCGTGCACCGGGGCGGCACCTACATCTGCATCGAGGGGCCCCAGTTCTCCACCAAGGGCGAATCGGAAATCTACCGTCGCTGGGGCGTCTCGGTGATCGGCATGACGAACATGCCCGAGGCCAAGCTCGCCCGCGAGGCGGAGCTGTGCTACGCGACGCTCGCCCTCGTCACCGACTACGACGTGTGGCACGAGGAGCATGACGCGGTGACGGTCGAGGCGGTGGTGGCCAATCTCATGAAGAACGTCGCCACGGCCAAGGAAGTGCTTCGCCGCATGATTGCGCTCGTTCCCCTGTCGTGCAGCCAGGGTTGCCCGGAGGCGCTCGGCAGCGCGGTCATCACCGACCCGAAGGCTTTCCCGCCGCGCGCCCGCAAGAAGCTGGCGTTGCTGCTCGACCGCCACTTCCCGCCGGGACCCCAGGATCGCCGCCGTGGCTGAGCCGGCCGATCTCGACGTGCTCGGTATCGGCAATGCGCTCGTGGACGTCTTGAGCCAGGCCGACGACGAACTGGTCGCCCGCCTCGGGCTGGTCAAGGGGACGATGAGCCTCGTGGACGAGGCACGCGCGCTGGAGCTCTACGAGGCCATGGGCCCCGGTGTGGAGATCTCCGGCGGTTCGGCCGCCAACACGATCGTTGGCGTGGCCTCCTTCGGCGGCCGTGTGCAGTACGTCGGCAAGGTACGCGATGACCAGCTTGGCGAGGTCTTCGGCCATGATCTGCGCTCGACGGGAGTGCTCTATGACACGCCGCGCGCGGTCGAGGGGCCGCCCACCGGCCGCTGCCTCATCCTGGTGACACCGGACGCGCAGCGCACCATGGGCACCTTCCTCGGGGCGTCCGTCCGCCTTGGTCCGGGCGACATCGACGGGGGGCTCATCGCCCGGGCGCGGATCCTTTACCTGGAGGGTTATCTCTTCGATCCTCCCGCCGCCCAGGAGGCCTTCCGAGCGGCCGCAGCGCTGGCGCACGCCGCCGGCCGGAAAGTCGCGCTAACCCTCTCCGATCCGTTCTGCGTCGACCGCCATCGGAAGGCATTCCTCGATCTGCTGGAGCACCACATCGACATCCTCTTTGCCAACGAAGCGGAGATCTGCGCGCTCTATCAGGTTCCCGACTTCGATGCGGCGATGCAGCAGGTCGTGGGGCATTGCGAGATCGCTGCCCTGACTCGTAGCGCCAAGGGCTCGGTGCTCGTCGGCGACGGCAAGACGCACGTGATCGAGGCGCACCCGGTGAGGAGCGTGCTCGATTCCACGGGAGCCGGGGACCTCTATGCCTCCGGCGTGTTGTACGGTCTGAGCCGCGGGCTCGACCTCGCGAGCTGCGGGCGCCTCGGCTCTCTGGCGGCGGCGGAGGTCATATCGCACGTTGGAGCCCGGCCAATGGTGCCGCTTGCCGACATCGTAGGCTCCGTAGTCCAATAGAGACGACATGCCCGACCCCGTGCTCGTTGCCAAGTACGAACGGCTCGTCGGAATCCTCCGCGAGATGGGCAGCGTCCTCGTCGCCTTCTCGGGTGGAGTCGACTCGACCTTTCTCGCTCGCGCCGCCAAGGACGCCCTCGGTGACCGTGCCGTGCTCGTGACGGCGGACTCAGAAACCTATCCTGCGGCTGAGCTCGAGGAATCCCGGCGGCTGGCGGCGCTCCTGGGGCTCCGCCACCAGATCGTTCAGACCCGAGAGCTGGACAATCCCCAGTACGCGCTGAACTCTCCCAATCGCTGCTACTTCTGCAAGGAGGAGCTCTTCGCGCGCCTCGGCCCCATCGCGAGAGAGCAGGGCAAAGCGCAGATGGTGTACGGCGCCAACATGGACGACCTCGGCGATCACCGGCCGGGCATGGAGGCGGCCAAGGCCGCGGGCGTGCGCGCGCCCATGATCGAGGCGGAGCTGTGGAAGGAAGAGATCCGGGCGCTCTCGCGCGAGCTGGCGCTGCCCACGTGGGACAAGCCATCCTTCGCCTGCCTCTCCTCGCGATTCCAGTACGGGGAGACGATCACGCCCGACAAGCTCCGCCAGATCGACGCCGCCGAGGTGTTCGTGCGCAGCCTGGGCTTCCGTCAGTTCCGCGTCCGGCATCACGACAAGCTGGCGCGGCTCGAGCTGCCCCCCGAGGAGATGGCGCGCCTCTTCGAGGACGGCCGGCACCAGGCCCTCGTGAAGCGCTTCAAGGAGCTGGGCTATCTCTATGTCACCCTCGACCTGCAGGGATTCCGGAGCGGGAGCGCCAACGAGGCCTTGAAGTGGATCGCGAAAAAGTAAGAGAGCTGCTGGAGGCGGTGGCGGCGGGGGCGCTCCCTCCCCAGCAGGCCCTCGCACGGCTGCGCGACCTGCCCGTCGGGGACCTCCGCTTCGCGCGCGTGGACCTGCATCGCTCGCTCCGTCATGGTGTCCCCGAGGCCGTCTTCTGCCCGGGCAAGACGCCGGACCAGGTGGTGGCCATCGTCCGCCGGCTCGCCGAGGCGCACGAGAACGTCCTGGCCACTCGCGCGGAAGTCGCGGTGATCCGCGCCCTCGAGGAGAGCGGCCTCGAGTGCCGGGTGCACGCCGAGGCCCGACTGGTCGTGGTCAGGCCGCGGGCCCACGAAGGGGTCGGGCTCATCGTGGTGGTCAGCGCCGGCACATCGGATCTCTCCGTCTCCGAGGAGGCGGCGGTGACCGCCGAGGCCATGGGCAATCGCGTCGAGCGGCTCTACGATTGCGGCGTGGCGGGGCTGCATCGGCTGGTGCCACACATCGACCGGCTCAACGAGGCCAACGTCATCATCGCCGTGGCCGGGATGGAAGGCGCCCTGCCGAGCGTCATCGGCGGCCTCGTGGACAGGCCGGTCATCGCGGTGCCGACCAGCGTGGGCTACGGCGCCTCCTTCGGCGGCGTGGCCGCGCTCCTCGCCATGCTCAATTCCTGCGCGCCCGGCGTGTCGGTGGTGAACATCGACAACGGCTATGGCGCGGCGGCGCAGGCCAACCAGATCAACAAGCTGGCCAGCAAGATCCGCTAGATGCGCATCGCGTACTTCGACTGCCCGAGCGGGGCCGCGGGGGACATGATCATGGGCGCCCTCGTCGACGCGGGCGTGCCTTTCGAGGCCCTCCGGGACGAGCTCGGCAAGCTCCACCTTCCCGGCTGGTCGCTGGAGCGGCGCGAGGTGATGAAGGGGGTCTTCCGCGCGACCAAGGTCGACGTGCACGTGCATGACCATGACCATGCGGGTGACGCCACCGGCCATTCACACGCTCACGGGCACGACCGACACGAGCACCCGGACCGCAATCTACACTCCATCCTCGATCTGATCGCCGCCAGCGATCTGCCCGCGGCCGTCAAGGCGAACGCCTCGCGGATCTTCACCCGGCTCGGGGAGGCGGAGGCGCGCGTCCACGGGACCACCGTCGACCAGGTGCACTTCCACGACGTGGGCGCGGTGGACGCGATCGTCGACGTCACCGGCGCCTGCGTGGGACTCCATCTCCTCGGCGTCGACCAGGTGCATTGCTCGGCGCTGCCCCTGGGCGGCGGCTTCGTCACGGGCGCGCATGGACGCATCCCCATCCCGGGGCCGGGGACGGCGGAGCTTCTCAAGGGCTTCCCCGTGGTGGACACGGGGGTCCGGCGCGAGCTCGTGACGCCTACCGGCGCGGCCATCCTGACCACGCTGGCGCGGGCCGCCGGCGCCATGCCCGCGATGACTGTGCAGGCCGTGGGCTATGGCGCGGGCAACATGGAGCTGGACGCGCCGAACGTCATCCGCCTCTTCCTGGGCCGGGCGGCCTCGTCGGGCGGACGCGAGACCATCATGCAGGTCGAGACGACCGTGGACGACATGTCCCCGCAGCTCTGGGAGGTCGTGATCGAGCGGCTCTTCGAAACGGGCGCGCTCGACGTCTACCTGACCCCGGTGACGATGAAGAAGAGCCGGCCCGGCACCGTGCTGACGGCCCTCTGCGCGCCGGACCGCGTGACCGAGCTCTCGCGGGTGCTCTTCGAGGAGTCGCCGACCATCGGCGTCCGCTGGACGGCCTATCAGCGCGAGCGCCTCGATCGCGAGATGGTGACGCTCTCCACGACCTACGGCGCCATTCCCTTCAAGGTCTCGCGCCTGGACGGCCGCGTGGTCACGGTGACGCCCGAGTTCGACGAGGTGCGGCGCATCGCCCGCGCCAAGGGCCTGCCCGTGCGCGAGGTGCTGGACCAGGCGCGCGCCGAAGGCCGCCGGCTATTCCAGCCATGATCTGCCCAGCCTGCCGCCACGACAATCCGGAGCGCGCCAAGTTCTGCCTCGAATGCGGCCAGCGGCTGGCCGCCTCCTGCCCGCAGTGCCAGACGGAGCTGCCGCGGGGCGCCAAGTTCTGTCTCGAGTGCGGGTACCGTGTGGCTCCCGCAGAGACCGCGGGGACGTCGGCGGTGGTCGCGCCAGCCGTCGCTGCCGACTTCCAGGCCCGTCTCGTCTCCTACACGCCCAAGCACCTGATCGAGAAAGTCCTGACGAGCCGCTCTGCTCTCGAAGGCGAGCGCCGTCAGGTGACCGTGCTCTTCTCGGACGTCGCCGGCTTCACGCCGCTCGCCGAGAAGCTCGATCCCGAGGACGTGCACCGGATCATGGACCGCTGCTTCGAGCTGATCACGGCCGAGGTGCACCGATTCGAAGGCACTATCAACCAGTACACGGGCGACGGTGTCATGGCGCTCTTCGGAGCGCCTATCGCGCACGAGGACGGTCCGCGGCGGGCAGTCCATGCGGCGCTCGGCATCCAGCGTGCGCTCCGGGACTATAGCAAGGAGCTCCAGGCCCAGGGCGGGCCGGCGGTCCAGATGCGGGTCGGCATCAATACCGGCCTCGTGGTGGTGGGCCGAATCGGCGATGACCTGCGAATGGACTACACCGCAGTAGGAGACACCACCAACCTCGCCGCACGAATGCAGCAGATCGCCCGGCCCGGCAGCGTGGTCGTGAGCGAGGCGGCCCACCGGCTGGTATCGGCCTTCTTCGAGACTCTGGATCTGGGCCAGCTCCAGGTCAAAGGCCACGCGCCCGTGCGGGCCTGGGAAGTGCTGCGGCCGCGGCTCCGGCGGTCGAGGTTTGACCCCGCGGTGGAACACGAGCTGACACCCCTGGTGGGACGTGTGCACGAGGTCGCCACCCTCGTCGAGCGATTCGGCGAGGCCAAGGCCGGGCGGGGCCAGGTCGTCTTCATCTCGGGCGACGCAGGAATCGGCAAGTCGCGGCTGCTGCTCGAGCTCCGACGCCGACTGGCCGAGGCGGGAGAGTCGGTAACTTGGCTCGAGGGGCAGTGTATCTCGTTCGGTCAGTCCATCCCGTTTCTGCCGCTTATCGACCAGCTCCGGGAGAACTTCGGCATCGAGGAGTTTGACGGCGAGCCTGAGATCGTCGCCAAGGTCGAGCATGGCATGCGTCGGATGGGGCAGCTCGAGCCTCACATACCGTATCTCCGTTACCTCCTTGCCGTGGATCCCGGTGAGCCGGCCGTCTTGGCCATGGACGCCTCCGCGCGCCGCAAGCGCATCCTGGGTGGCGTTCGGGCCCTGTCCATACGCGGCGCCACCCTGCGGCCCATCGTGTTCGTCTTCGAAGATCTGCACTGGATCGACGCCAGCACGGAGGAGTATCTCAACGTCCTCATGGGGTCGGTCGCCGGCGCGCCCATCATGGTCATCATGACCTTCCGGGTCGGTTACACGCCGCCGTTCGGCAGCCGAAGCTTCTACACCACGCTAAACCTGCACACGCTCTCCGAGGCCGAAACCCTGGCCATGGCCGGTCGGGTGCTGGGCACCGACCAATTCCCGGAGGAGCTGAAGGTCGCCCTGATGGACAAGGCTGAGGGTGTGCCGCTCTTTGTCGAAGAGGTCACCAAGACACTCCTCGATCTCGGCGTGCTCAGGCGGGAAAACGGCGGCCTCCGGATGATCAAGGGCATGGGCGAGGTAAGCGTGCCGGATACCATCCAGGGCATCATCATGGCGCGACTCGACCGGTTGGGGGAGGACGGGAAGCGCACAGTCCAACTCGCATCGGTCATCGGCAGACAGTTCGTCCAGCGACTGCTGGAGCGGATCACTGGGCTCGCGGGCAGGCTTGAGGGGCTGCTCCAGGAGCTCAAGGCGCTCGAGATCATCTACGAGCAGGGACTCTTGCCCGAGCCTGCGTACATCTTCAAGCACGCGGTGATCCAGGACGTGGCCTATAATAGTCTCTTGAAGGAGCGCCGGCGGGAGCTCCACAGGGCGGTGGGCGGCGCGATCGAGGAGCTTTACCCCGACCGGCTGGCCGAGCACTACGAGGAGCTGGCCCACCACTTCGTCAACGGGGACGAGTGGGCAAAGGCGTTCGAATACCTCGTACGCTCAGGGAATCGAGCCAAGGATGCCTTCGCCAACCAGACCGCCCTCGAATTCTATGCCAAAGCCCTTGAGATCGCCGGACGCGTCCGGCCACCGCTGGAGCCGCGCAGAATCATGGAGATCTACCAGCGGCGCGGGCAGGTCTGGCGGCTTACGGGACGCATGAGAGAGGCCGTCGCCGAGCTCCAGCCGATGCTCGCGATGGCTCGCCAAGCGGGTGACCGCTTTGCCGAAGCCCAGGCGCTCGTGGACCTCTCGCTGGCCCACTGGCTGACGTTTTCCTCCGAGAACGTCCCCCATGCAAAAGCCTTCGCCGAAGAGGCGCTCCACATCGGCCGCGAGATCGGCGACGAAGAGGCGGTGGCCAAGAGCCTGTCTTACCTTGGGCTCGTCGACCAGATGGAAGGCGATCTCGTAAGCGGGGACGAGAAGCTCCAGGAGTCGCTTCGGATCAGCGAGGCCCACGGCTTCAAGGATGCCATGGCGCAGGACCTGACCTGGCTGGGGGCCCATGCGGAGTGGCGAGCGGAGTTCCGCAAGGCCATCCCGCTCTGCCAGCGGGCGGAGGAAACAGCCCGCGAGAACCACGACGGCCTCTCCGAGCTCATCGGGCTCGCGTTCCGCTGTCTCGCCCTGGTCGGACTGGGCGAGCACGCTCAAGGTCTCGCCGTCATCACGGAGGGCCTCGCCAAGGCGCGGGAGCGCGAGGCGGCGTTTCTGGTGGGCCGTCTCACCAACTCGCTCGGATGGCTCTACCAGGAGCTGGGCGATTTCCGACGGGCGGCCGAGCTCAACCTCGAGAGCCAGGCGTTGGGACTCAGCATCAAGAACCCAAACGTGGAGGTCAGCGCGCTCATCAATATCGCCTACGATCACTTTCATCTGGATGAGAGCGAGAAAGCGCTGGCCGTGCTGGAAGACAGCCTGGTACGAGTGGAAAAGTCCGCCTTCGGTGCTCATCGCTGGCGCTGGGGCATGCATCTCGCCGCGTACCTCGCCGAGGTGCTGATAGCGCGGGGCGAGCCCGAGAAGGCGGTGGTGCAGGTGGAGAAGGCCATGGTGACGGCGCGCGAGACGGGCTCCCTCAAGTACCTCGGGAAAGCTCAGCTGCTGCGGGGCCGGATCGCCCTGACGGGTCGCGATTGGGCCCGCGCGGAGGCCGATCTTCGCGGGGCGCTCGCGATCGCGCGTCGCATCGAATATCCCAATCTCCTTTGGCAGTCGGCCCACGCCCTGGCCCAGGTCCTGGCGTCGCGAGGGGAGGGCGACAGAACCGCTCGCGCCAAGGGCGGCGAAGCCCCCGTTGTAGCCGTGCTGGCGGCCGACACCATCCGCTCGGTAGCAGAGAGGGCTCCCGAGCCTGCCTTGCGAGATACCTTCCTCGGGTGGGCGCCAGTCTGCGCAGCGCTCGAGGACGCGGAGCGCCTGCGGCGGCTCTAACGGCAGAGCTAGGCTTGACATCCCCAGTCCCCAGGAATATGGTTTGAGCGCTTTGCCGGCCTCGGACCCCTCGATGACGAGGCGGCAGTGACCCAATCTGCATCCAGCCCTCTGAGGAGGTACGCGCAGTGAAAACGTCCATGACCATCAATGGCGTCGCTCACTCTCATGACGTCGAGCCCCGGCTCCTCCTCGTGCATTTCATCCGCGAGCTGGCCGGGCTCACGGGCACGCACGTGGGCTGCGACACGAGCCAGTGCGGCGCCTGCACCATCCACCTGAATGGCCAGGCCGTGAAGTCCTGCACCATGCTGGCCGTCCAGGCCGACGGCGCGCAGATCGCCACGATCGAAGGCATGGCCAAGGACGGCAAGCTGCACCCGATCCAGGACGCCTTCTGGGAGAAGCACGGGCTGCAGTGCGGCTTCTGCACGCCGGGCATGATCATGTCGGCCGCGCAGCTCCTCCAGCGCTATCCCAAGCCGACCGAAGAGCAGATCCGGCACCAGCTCGATGGCAATCTCTGCCGCTGCACCGGCTACCACAACATCGTGAAGGCCATTCAGTACGCCGCCGAGAAGATGCCGGCGAAGTAGGGGGACATCATGGCCACCGCAAAGCTGCTGGGCGCGAGCATCAAGCGGCGCGAGGACCCCCGCTTCATCACGGGCAAGGGCCACTACACGGACGACCTCACGCTGCCCGGGATGACCTACGCCGCCTTCGTGCGGAGCCCGCACGCCTTCGCGGGGATCAAGAAGATCGACACCTCGAAGGCTCTGAAGCATCCGGGCGTGGTCGCCGTGTTCACGGGCAAGGACATGACGGGCGTCAACTCGCTCCCATGCGGCTGGCTCCTGCCTGATCTCAAGGTCCCGCCGCACATGCCGCTGGCCAGCGATGCCGTGCGCTACGTCGGCGACCCCGTGGCCATCGTCATCGCGGAGAGCCAGACGGCGGCGCTGGACGCGGCCGAGCTGGTCGCCGTCGACTGGGACGTCAAGCCCTCGGTCACCCGCACCGACAAGGCGGCGGCCAAGGGCGCTCCCGCCATCCACGCGGTGGCGCCCGACAACGTCGCCTTCCGCTGGCAGATCGGCGACGCCGCGGCCACCGAGGCGGCTTTCAAGTCGGCGGCCGTCACCGTCAAGAAGCGCATCGTCAATCAGCGTCTGGTTGCCAACGCCCTCGAGCCGCGCGCCTGCGTGGCGCGCTACGAGGACGCCACCGGGGACTGGACGCTCTGGGTCACCTCGCAGAATCCTCACGTCCACCGGCTCCTCATGACCGCCTTCGTCCTCGGGATCCCCGAGCACAAAGTGCGCGTCATCGCCCCCGACGTGGGCGGCGGGTTCGGCTCCAAGATCTTCCTCTACAACGAGGAGACGGTCTGCACGTGGGCGACCAAGCAGATCAAGCGGCCCATCCGCTGGACGGCCAACCGGCGCGAGAGCTTCCAGACCGACTGCCACGGCCGCGATCACGTGACGGACGCGGAGCTGGCCCTGTCCAAGGAAGGCAAGATCCTGGGGCTGCGCGTGAAGACCACGGCCAACCTGGGCTCGTACCTGTCGACCTTCGCCCCCGCCGTGCCGACATATCTGTATGGCACCCTGTTGAACGGCGTCTACGAGATGGGCGCCATCCACTGCGAGGTGACCGGCGTCTTCACCAACACGACGCCGGTCGACGCCTATCGCGGCGCGGGACGGCCGGAGGCCGCGTACCTCATCGAGCGCATCGTGGACGCGGGCGCGGCGGCCCTCAAGATGGACCCCGCGGAGCTGCGCAAGAAGAACTTCATCCCGAAGTTCGACTCGGGCTACCAGACCAAGGTCGCGCTGACCTATGACAGCGGCAACTACGCCGCCGCCTTCGACAAGCTGCTCGGCATGCTCGACTACAAGAAGTTCCGCAGCGACCAGCAGGTCGGCCGATCGAGCGGCAAGCTCCTCGGCGTCGGCTTCTCGACCTACATCGAGGCCTGCAGCATCGCGCCCTCCAAGGTGGTGGGCTCGCTCGGCGCCCAGGCCGGGCTCTGGGAATCCGGCACGGTGCGCGTGCACCCGACGGGCAAGGTGACGGTGTTCACCGGCTCGCACTCACATGGCCAGGGCCACGAGACGACATTCGCCCAGCTCGTGGGCGACCACCTCGGCATCCCGATGGACGACGTGGAGGTCGTCCACGGCGACACGGGGATCGTGCCCTTCGGCATGGGCACCTACGGCAGCCGCTCGGCCTCCGTGGGCGGCACCGCCCTCGTCATGTCCATGGACAAGATCAAGGAGAAGGGCAAGCTGATCGCCGCGCATCTGCTCGAGGCCAACGCCAAGGACATGGAATATGTCGCAGGCGAGTTCGTGGTGAAAGGCTCGCCCGACAAGAAGATCCCCTTCGGCCAGGTCGCCCTCACCGCCTACGTGCCTCACAAGTATCCCGATGGCCTCGAGCCGGGCCTCGAGGCGACGAGCTTCTACGATCCGTCCAACTTCTGCTTCCCTTTCGGCGCGCATGCCTGCGTGGTCGAGGTGGATCAGGACACCGGCCACGTGAAGATCCTTCGCTATCTCGCGGTGGACGACGTCGGCAACGTGATCAATCCCATGATCGTCGACGGGATGGTCCACGGGGGCATCGCGCAAGGTGTCGCGCAGGCCCTGTGGGAGGGCGCCGTCTACGACGAGGAATCGGGGCAGCTCGTCACGGGCAGCTTGATGGACTATGCGCTGCCCAGGGCGGAAATGCTGACCATGTACGAGACGGGCCGCACGGAGACGCCGACGCCGGTCAATCCACTCGGCGTCAAGGGAGCGGGGGAGACGGGAACCATCGCCTCCACTCCCGCCGTCATGAATGCCGTCGTCGATGCGCTCTCGGGCCTTGGCGTGGACCATATCGACGCCATGCCCCTCACGGCCGAGCGGGTCTGGAAGACCATCCAGGCCGCCAAATCGAAGAAGTAAGGGAGACACTCATGTATCCAGCCCAGTTCGAGTACCACAAGGCCGGCTCGGTCAAGGAGGCTCTCGACCTTCTCGCCAAGCACAAGGACGACGCCAAGGTGCTGGCGGGCGGCCACAGTCTCTTGCCCGCCATGAAGCTGCGCCTCGCCCAGCCCAAGCACGTCATCGACATCGGCAAGATCTCTTCGCTGTCGGGCGTCAAGGAGGAGGGCGGGACCTTGGTCATCGGGGCCCTGACCACGCACTACGCCATCGAGTCCTCGGCCGTGCTGAAGGGCAAGTGCCCGCTCATGCCCGAGGTCGCCGGCCATGTCGGCGATCCGATGGTGCGCAACATGGGCACGCTTGGCGGCAGCCTGGCCCATGCCGATCCCGCCGCCGACTGGCCGGCCGCCGTCATCGCGCTGGGGGCCGAGATGGTGGCCGAAGGGCCCAAGGGCAAGCGTACGATCAAGGTCGACGACTTCTTCAAGGGTCTCCTGACCACCGCACTTGCAGATGACGAGATTCTCACGGAAATCCGCGTGCCCACGGCCGCGGCCAACGAGAAGTCGGCCTACATGAAGTTCCCCCATCCCGCCTCGCGCTTCGCCGTGGTCGGCGTGGCCGCCGTGCTGACCATGGACGGGGGCAAGATCGGCAAGGCCAGCATCGGTATCACGGGCGCCGGGCCGAAAGCGATGCGAGCGAAGGGCGTCGAGGCCGCCATCGCCGGCAAGGCCGCTGACGCCGCCTCGATCCAGGCCGCGGCCGAGAAGGCCGCCGAGGGTGTCGACGTGCAGGCGGATCTCCAGGGCTCGGTCGAGTACAAGCAGCACCTCCTGCGGGTCTTCGCGAAGCGGGCCATGGAGGCGGCAGCCGCGAAGAAGTGAGCCGTCCCGGCACTTCGAGGCCCCGCGGGCGTGAGTCCGCGGGGCCTCGTTTTTCGGCCCTCGCATGATCTCCGCCATCGTGCTCGCCGCCGGCCTGTCGCGCCGGATGGGAAAGTCCAAGCTGCTCCTCGCCTACGGGGGCACGACGGTGCTCCGGCACGCGACGGAGCACGTGCTTGGCGCGGGGATTCACGACGTGGTCGTCGTGGTGGGGCCGGAGCACGAGGCGACGGCACGCGCTCTCGAGGGATTGCCCGTGCGCCTCGCCGTGAATCCCACGCCGGAGGCGGGGCAGGGCTCGTCGGTCGGCGCCGGAGTTCGAGCGCTGGCTCCCGGAACGACCGCTGTGCTCATCGCGCTCGGCGATCAGCCCGCTGTGCCCGTCGGCGTCATCGCCGCCCTGCTCGAGGCCATCAGGGCGCTGGGGAAGTCCATCGCCGTCCCCCGGTACGCCGATGGTTTGGGCAATCCCGTGCTCTTCGCCTCCCCCGTCTTTCCCGAGCTGCTCGACCTTCCCGGCGACCGGGGAGCCCGCGCCGTCGTCGAAAGAGAGAGAAGCCGGCTGGCCATCGTGGACATCCCGACGCCCATGCCGCCCGACATCGATACCCCGGAGGACTACGAGAGGCTCAAGGGCCCCGGCAATCCAGGGTAAACTGAGAGGACCATGAGAGCCGAGATCAAGAAGATCGAGGAGATGATGGAGGCGGCGGAGTACGTCACGGACCCGGCCATCGCCATGTCCGTGCACCTCGCCATGACGCTCAAGAAGCCGCTCCTGATCGAGGGGCACGCGGGCGTCGGCAAGACCGAGGTCGCCAAGGTGATGGCGAAGATGCTGGAGACCAGCCTGATCCGGCTCCAGTGCTACGAGGGTCTCGACGCCGCCCAGGCGCTGTACGAGTGGAACTACCCGAAGCAGCTCCTGCACATCAAGCTCGAGGAGAGCACGAGCCATTCGCTGACCGAGAAGGAGGCGGCCATCTTCTCGCCGCCCTTTCTCATCAAGCGCCCCCTCCTCCAGGCGATCAGCGAGACGGGAACGCCGCCCGTCCTCCTCATCGACGAGATCGACCGGGCCGACGAGGAGTTCGAGGCCTTCCTCCTCGAGGTCCTCTCCGAGTTCCAGGTCACCATCCCCGAGATCGGCACCATCAAGGCGACGCAGCCGCCCTATGTCATCCTGACCTCGAACCGCATCCGCGAGCTCTCCGACGCGCTCAGGCGCCGCTGCCTCTACCTCTGGATCGACTTCCCGGGCTTCGAGAAGGAAGTGCGCATCGTCACCCGCAAGGTGCCGGGGGTGAACGAGCGCCTGGCGCGGGAGATCTCGCGCTTCATGGAGACGGTGCGGACCATCCGGCTGGCCAAGGTGCCCGGGGTGGCCGAGACGCTCGACGGGGTGGCCGAGACGCTCGACTGGGCGCAGGCCCTGACCTCGCTCCATGCCGATCATCTCGACGAGGAGCTGGTGGCGGAGACCCTGGGCTGCGTGGTCAAGGACGCCGACGACGTCAAGCGGCTCAAGCGCGAGCTGACCACAGGCGGCATCGCCCGCTTCGTCGCCGCGCAGAGCTGAGAGCGGATGGCCGTGGCCCGGGACCTCACGCGCGCCATGCTGGGCTTCGGGGCGACTCTGCGCGCCTCTGGCCTGCCCGTGACCACGGGCGCCCTCATGGACGCCGTGCGCGCGCTCGAGATGGTGGATCTGATGGACCGCGCCCAGGTCTACCTGGCTCTGCGCACGGTGCTGGTGAGCCGCATGGAGGAGCAGCCCGCCTTCGATCGCTGCTTCGAGGCCTTCTGGAAATTTCAGGCCGATGACGGGCAGGGACTCGACGGGCTCGTGGCGGCGGTCCAGCCGCGGGGCAGCGAGGAGGAGCCGCCCACGGGCGGCATGGAAGGGGCGCAGCAGAAGCAGGCGCAGATCGCCCTCGAGGACTGGGACGAGGGGGAGGCGCAGGAGGGCGAGCCGCTCGAGGTGCCCGGGCAGAGCGACCGCGAGATGCTGATGGAGCACGACTTCTCCACCTTCCCCGTCGAGCAGCTCGATGAAGTGGCGCGGCTCACCGTGCAGATCGCCAAGCGTCTGGCGCGTCGGGTGAGCCGCCGGCGCAAGCCCACCCGGCGGGGCGGGGTGGTGGATCTCCGCCGGAGCATGCGGGCCAACCTCACGCGTGGCGAGATCATCGAGCTCCGGCGCCGGTCGCGCCGCCGCCGCAAGGTCCGCCTGGTGCTCCTCTGCGACGTGTCGGGATCCATGGACCTCTACAGCCGCTTCCTGCTGCAGTTCCTCTACGCGCTCCAGAACGTCTTCGGGCGCGTGGAGACCTTCACCTTCGCCACCCGATTGACGCGTGTGTCGGAGCTGCTGCGCGGGCCTTCCTACAAGAGCGCGCTCCGGCGCCTGACCGAGGTGCGCGATTGGTCGGGGGGCACCCGGATCGGCGACTCGCTTCGTGACTTCAACCGGGAATGGGGTCACCTCGTGAACCGGCGGACCATCGTGCTCGTCCTCTCGGATGGCTGGGACACGGGGGAACCCGAGGTGCTGGCCCAGGAGATGCTGTCGCTCAAGCGACGGGCCGGGCGCGTGATCTGGCTCAACCCCCTCCTGGGCAACCCGTCCTACGAGCCGCTCACGCGCGGCATGGCCGCCGCCCTGCCCCTCGTCGACCACTTCGCCGCCGCGCACAACCTGGCGAGCCTGCGCGAGCTCGCCGGCCACCTGACCATACGATGAGGCACGCGACATGAGCGAGCTCTTCGAGAATCTGGATCGGCTCCGCAACGCCGAGGGCAAGGTGGCGGTGGCCACGCTCGTCAACACGCGGGGCACGACGCCGCGGAAGGAGGGCGCCAAGATGCTCGTGGGCGAGGACGGGCGCGTGCTCGGCTCCGTCACCATCGGCGGCTGCGTCGACGCCCAGGTCATCGAGGAGTCCGCCTCTGTGCTCGCCGCGCACGCGCCTCGGCTCCTCGAGCTGAACCTGGGCGATGAAGACGCCTGGGAGATCGGGCTCACCTGCGGCGGCACCATCGAGGTCTTCGTGGAGCCCGTCGATTTTCGCGAGGGGAGCGACGAGACCTTGCGACTCTACGAGCGCCTGCGCAAGCACGCCGAAGGCGGCGGACGGGGCACGCTCCTCACACGGCTCGACCCGCCCGGCAACGGCGCCAAGCTCCTTGTCCTCGACACGGGCGAGCGCGAGGGCGGGCTCGGCTCAGCATCTCTGGACGGGCGCGCCACCACCGAGACGCAGGCCCCGCCGCGCGCGGGCAAGTCCACGACCCTGACCGTCGATGGCACCCGCATCTTCGCCGAGGTCTTCGCGCCCCCCTCGATCATGCTCATCGTGGGCGCGGGTCATGTCTCGATGCCGCTGACGTCGCTCGCCCGCATCGTCGGCTTCAAGACCATCGTGATCGATGGGCGGCCTCGCTTCGCCACTCGCGAGCGCTTCCCGGACGTGGACGAGCTCAAGATCGGCATCCCCTCGGAGCTGGTCCAGGACGTGCCCCTCGTCCCGACCACCGCGCTCGTCCTGGTGGCGCACGACTACAAGTACGACCTGCCCGTGCTGAAGCACGCGCTCCAGACTCCGGTCGGCTACATCGGCCTTCTCGGCTCGAGCCGGCGCGGCAAGGCCATCCTCGATCTCTTGCGAGAGGATGGCGTCGCCGAGGATTTGCTGACCCGGGTGCGAGTGCCCATTGGCCTCGACCTCGGCGCCCAGGCAGCGCCCGAGATCGCGCTGGCTGTCCTGGCCGAGGTGCTCGCCGTTCAGCGCGGCGCGACCTGTCTGCCCATCAGCGAAAAGGTCAGAAAAGGAATCAAATGATTCTCGAGCCGCAGGCGTGGCAGTTCGAGTTGAGCGGCAATGCCGCGAGACGAGAGCTGAGTAGATCCACGGTGAGGCGAGGGCTGAATAGATGAAGGCCATCGAGGTCCGCCGCGACGGGACATCCGCAAGCGCCCTGGAAGGGCGCGTGATCTGCGGCGACGTGCGTGGGGCGGACGGTAAGGTGACCGTGGAGAAGGGTCAGGTCCTGGACGCCGAGCTCGCGCGTCGCCTCCTCGACCTGCCGTGGCGCGTGCTCCACTTGCTCGAGCTCGAGCCCGGAGACATTCATGAAGAGCCGGCGGGGGCGCGGCTGTCCCAGGCCGCCGCGGGCGAAGGCGTGGAGGTGAAGGGTTATGGCGGCGGGCAGTGGACGCTGGCCGCCGCGCGACGCGGCTTGCTGCGAGTGCGCGAGCAGGCTCTCGCCGAGGTCAATGCCCAGGAAGGCATGGCCGTCTACACGCTCTACGATCTTCAGCCCGTCGAGTCTGGCGAGGCCGTGGCCCGGGCCAAGATCGTCCCCCTCGCCATCGCTGAGGCCCTCGTGAAGCGAGCCGAGGCCCGCGCCTGGGCGGCGAGTGGCCTCGTCACGGTCAAGGCTTTCCCGCCGCTCCGGATCGGAGCGATGACCCGGGCGAACCTGCCGGCGCCGCAAAAGGCGCGCTTCGAGGCAGCGCTGGCGGAGAAGGTGAAGTGGTTCGGCTCGAGCCTTCTCCCGATCGAGTACTGCCCGGACGAGGGTGCCGCAATGGCCGGAGGGCTGGAAGCCCTGGCCTCGAAGGGCGCCGATGTCATCGTGGCGGCGGGCGCCGCTTCTCTCGACCCGCTCGACGCGATTTTCGAAGGTCTCAGAATGGCGGGTGGCGACATGGTGCGCCATGGCACGCCCGCCCATCCAGGCAGCCTCCTGTGGCTCGCTCGATGGAAGGATCGCCCAGTGCTCGGCATGCCCGCCTGCGGCATGTTCTCCCAGGCGACCTCGTTCGACCTCGTCCTGCCGCGCCTCCTGGCCGGCGGAGAGGTCGGCAACGCCGAGCTGGCCGGCATGGGCCACGGCGGGCTCCTGTCCCGTGAGAGCGCGTGGCGCTTTCCGCCCTATCGCCAGAGCGCGGCGCGTGGCGAGCTGCCCGAGTAGGATATGGTCTACAGCGACGTCATTCGCCAGCGCTTCAGGAGCCCGCGCTACCGGGGCAGCCTGCCCGCGCCGGAAGCGACCTTCGAGGACGTCAACCCGCTGTGCGGGGATCGCATCCGCATCGAGTGCCGGATCGCCGATGGTCGCCTGACGGACGCGCGGCATCGTGGCGACAGCTGCGCCATCTGCGCCGCCTCCGCCGATCTCCTGGTCGAGCTCGCCCTGGGAAAGTCCGTGGAGGAGGCCGCCTCCATCCCCGTCGCGACCTTGCTCGAGCGGCTGGAGGCCGACATCCGTCCCACGCGCATGAAGTGCGTCACCCTGCCGCTCTCGGTGCTGCAGGGCGCCCTCGAGGGCCGGGAGGTGGCGAGATGACGCTCGACGAGCAGACTCGGGCCGACTTCCCCATCCTGCGGCGCATCATCCACGGTCAGCCCCTCGTCTACCTCGACTCGGCCGCGTCCAGCCAGAAGCCCCGACAGGTTCTCGAGGCGATGCAGAGCTACTACGAGCAGACGCACGCCAACGTCCATCGCTCCATTCACACCCTGGGCGAGGAGGCGACGGAGGTGTACGAGGCGGCGCGGGATGCCGTGCGCGTCTTCATCGGCGCCCGTTTCCGTGAGGAGATCATCTTCACGCGCGGCACCACCGACGGCATCAATATCGTGGCGCGCGCGCTGGCCTTGACCCTCAAGCCCGGCGACGAGATCCTGGTCACGGAGATGGAGCACCACTCGAACCTCATTCCGTGGCAGATGATCTGCCGGGAGCGCGGCGCGGTGGTGAAGGCCGTTCCCGTGGTGGGCGAGGGGGTGCTCGACCAGGATGCCTTCGGGCGCCTGCTCTCGCCGCGCACCCGGCTCGTGGCCCTCGCCCACGTCTCGAATGTCCTTGGCACCATCAATCCCGTGACCGACATGGCCCGTCGGGCCCACGAGGCGGGGGCCCTCGTCCTTGTCGATGGCGCCCAGTCGGCCCCCCATCTCCCTCTCGACGTCGCGGCGATTGGGTGCGACTTCTATGTCCTCTCGGGGCACAAGATGCTGGGGCCCACGGGAATCGGCGTCCTGTACGGCCGGCGCGAGGTGCTGGAGAGGCTGGAGCCGGGGCTGGGCGGCAGCGAGATGATCAAGGAGGTCTGGATAGACCACGCGCAGTGGAACGATCTGCCGTGGCGCTTCGAGCCGGGCACCCCGCCCATCGCGGAGGCGGTCGGTCTCCACGCGGCGGTGGTGTACTTAGACAAGCTCGGGATGGCGCGGGTGGAAGCTCACGAGCGCACCCTCTGCCATCTCGCCATGGACGCCCTCGAGCGCATTCCCGGCGTCACCCTGTACGGGCCGCGCAATGCCGAGCTCAAGGGCGCCGTGGTCGCGTTCAACGTGGAGGGAATTCACCCGCACGACGGCGCCGCCCTGCTCGACGAGCGGGGGATCGGCGTGCGGGCGGGGCATCACTGCGCGCAGCCGCTCATGCGGCGGCTCGGCATCGTGGGCACCCTGCGGGCCAGCTTCTCGGTCTACAATACCGCCGCCGAGATCGCGCGCCTGAGCGAAGCCGTCCAGTCGCTTCGCGGCGCCCTCTGATCTCGGCCGGGAGGCTTCCATGACGGAGCCGAGAAAGCTCGCGCGGCTGTGCACGCTCCTCTCGCTCCTCCTGGCCACGATGGCCGCCACGCCCAGCTGGGCGACTCGACCGGTCTCGGTGATCGACATCGACGGCGCCATCACGCCGATCACCGTCCGCCTGCTCGCCGCCGCCATCGAGCGGGCGCAGGCCGAGGGCTCCCAGGCGCTTGTGGTTCAGCTGAACACTCCGGGCGGGCTCGAGCGCTCCATGCGCTCCATGGTCCAGAGCATTCTCAACTCCGAGATCCCCATCATCGTGTACGTCGCCCCCACGGGCGCGCGCGCGGCCTCGGCGGGAGTCTTCCTGACCATGGCCGCCCACGTGGCTGCCATGGCGCCGGCCACGAACATGGGCGCGGCGCATCCTGTGGCCGTGGGCGGGCAGATGGACAAGGACATGCTCAAGAAGGTCGAGAACGACGCCGCCGCCTTCGCGCGGACGCTGGCCACGGAGCGTGGACGAAATGCCGAATGGATGGAGAAGGCCGTGCGGTCGTCCGTGTCCGTCACGGAGCGCGAGGCTCTCAAGCTGAAGGTGATCGACCTGATCGCGGACAGCCTGCCCGACCTGCTCGAGAAGATCGACGGGCGAGTCGTGAAAACGAAGCGCGGGGCGGTGACCGTCGAGACGAAGGGGGCGCCGGTGAAGGTCATCGACATCCGCTTCCGAGATCGCTTCCTGGCCCTGATCACGGATCCGAACATCGCCTATATCCTCATGATGGTCGGCATGCTCGGTATCTTCTTCGAGCTGTCGAACCCGGGGGTCGTGCTGCCCGGCGTGATCGGGGGCATCTCCCTAATCCTCGCCTTCTTCGCCTTCCAGAGCCTGCCCATCAACTGGGCCGGGCTCCTCCTCATCCTCTTCGGCGTGGCCCTGCTCATCGCCGAAATCAAGATCGCGAGCCATGGCGTGCTCACCATCGGCGGGGTGGTATCGATGGTGCTGGGCTCCTTCATGCTCTACGAGGCGCCCGAGGCGGGCTTCCGGGTGTCGTGGACGGTCATTTTGCCCACGGTGGGGGCGAGCGCGGGGCTCGTGGTGTGGGCCGTCTCCGCGGGCCTGCGCGCGATGATGCGGCCGCCGACCACCGGGGCCGCAGGCATGATCGGCCAGCACGCCGTGGTGCGGGCCGCCCTCGATCCGGAAGGGCAAGTGCAGCTCGACGGTGAGCTCTGGCGAGCCGTTGCCGAGGACGCACCCGTGCCAGCCGGAGAGACGGTGCGCGTGACAGGCGTTGACGGGCTGACGCTCCGGGTCAGCCGGGCCGCGAACCGCTCCTAAACTCGAGGAGGCCCGAGATGCTCGGATTCGACTGGACCCTGGGGTTCATCCCCGTTGCCATCATTGCCTTCTTCATCGTCCTGAATGCGGTGAGGATCCTGCGCGAGTACGAGCGTGCGGTCATCTTTCGGTTCGGCAGACAGGCCCGCGCCATCGTCAATCCCGGCGGCGACGGCACGGGGCCCGGGCTCCTCCTCCTGATCCCCCTCGTGGACAAGATGGTCAAGGTCAGCCTCCGCACCATCACCATGGACGTGCCTCCGCAGGATGTCATCACCAAGGACAACGTGTCGGTCAAGGTCAACGCCGTCATCTTCTTCCGTGTGCTCGACGCGAACAAGGCGGTGATCGGCGTGGAGGACTACCTCTACGCGACCTCTCAGATGGCGCAGACGACGCTGCGCAGCGTGCTGGGCCAGCAGGAGCTGGACGATCTCCTGTCCTCGCGTGAGAAGATCAACGAGCAGCTGACGCGGATCATCGATCAACACACGAGTCCGTGGGGCGTCAAGGTCACCTCCGTGGAGGTCAAGAACGTCGACCTTCCGCAGGATCTCCAGCGCGCGATGTCCAAGCAGGCCGAGGCCGAGCGCGAGCGGCGGGCCAAGGTCATCAACGCCGAGGGCGAGGCCCAGGCCGCGGCCAAGCTGAGCGAAGCGGCGGAGGTCCTGGCGCGCTTCCCCATCGCCGTGCAGCTGCGCTATCTCCAGACCATGCGGGAAGTGGCGTCAGAGCGGAACACGACGACGTTCTTCCCGTTGCCCCTCGATCTCTTCGCGCCCCTCCTGAAGGCCTTCGGGGAGAGCGCCGCTCCCAAGCCGTGAGTGTGCGCGTGACACGCGAGGTCCGGAGACTTGTCGCCCGAAGGCCGGGCAGGTAGAATGACGTGGTTGTTTCGGGGGGTTAGCTCAGTTGGGAGAGCGCGGCGTTCGCAACGCCGAGGTCGAGGGTTCGAATCCCTTACCCTCCACCATTTGAACCTATCGGGGCGCCGGCATCCTCCGGCGCCCCGTCGTTCATCCGGCGGTCGACTTTGCGGCCCGCGCCGCCTTCGCCGGGCACATCTTGTGATACCAAACCGAGCCTAGCTTGACGTGGTTGCCGTTCTTCCGGATCCTGAGCTTGCACTTCGGACAGGTGCCCATCACGCTCTCCTTCGGTATGTGATCTGAGCGGCCGTCGATCGACCACGGGATTATACACGACCGGAGGAGATCGATGACCTCCGCATGCGTATTCTGCCGCATCGTCCTCCGTGAGAGCAACGCAGACATCGTATATGAGGATGACCTCGTCTTGGCATTTCAGGATCTCTACCCCAAGGCGCCCGTGCATCTGCTCATCATCCCGAAACGCCACATCGAGTCCATCGCGAGGCTCGAGCCCGGCGACGAGGCGGTGGTGGGGCGCTGTGTTCGCGTGGCCAGGATCCTGGCCGAGCAAGCAGGCTACGGCGAGCGCGGGTACCGCCTCACGTGCAACACCGGGCCCGAGGGAGGACAGGTCGTCTACCACCTGCATCTCCATCTGACGGCGGGCCGGCGCGCTTGAGCGCACCGGCAAATGGAGGACACAAAGAAGAGGCCCCGGAGGTGGGGTCTCCGGGGCCTCGATGAATCGACGTCTAGTTCGCTACTACTTCAGGATCGCCAGCGCCGCCTTGGCCTTATCGGAGGCCAGCGTCATGTTGCCGGCCTTGCAAGCAGCTTCCGCTTCCTTCACGAGCGAAGCAGCCTTCGTCATGTCAGTCCGAGGAGCCTGGGCCGCAGCGGTGGCGCCAGTGCTCGTCCGAGGAGCCTGCACATCCTGATTACCGCGAGGAGCCTGGACGTTCTGGTTACCACGAGGAGCCTGGACATCCTGGTTACCACGAGGCGCCTGCACGTCCTGGTTGCCACGAGGGGCCTGGACGTTCTGGTTGCCGCGAGGAGCCTGGACATCCTGGTTACCACGAGGGGCCTGCACGTCCTGGTTGCCGCGGGGCGCCTGGACGTTCTGGTTGCCGCGAGGAGCCTGGACATCCTGGTTACCGCGCGGGGCCTCGATATCCTGGCGAGCGCCAGCCAAGGACCGGGGCGCCTGCACGTCCTGGTTGCCACGAGGAGCCTGGACGTTCTGGTTGCCGCGAGGGGCCTGCTGGGCTTCGTTCTGGCGCGCGCCAGCCAGCGACCGCGGGGCCTGAATATCGTCGGGCTTTACCGACGCCGTCTTCTTGCTCAGCAAGTCCTTCGCCTGCGTGACTTCCGCGGGGCAGCTGCTGGACTGGGCCGAGCTCAGAGCGGGCGAGAGCGTCACCGCTACCGCCACGCTGAGAACCGCTGCAAGCAACTTCTTCATTGTCTTCGTCCTTTCCGTATAGGTTATAGGTCCTACTGCCGCTCGCCCCACCGACTCCCCACTGAGTCCGGGGCATCCCTTAGAACGCAGGTCGTTGCTTCTCGATTCGGCCATCGCGGGGGGATAGGTGCAGAAGCAGTGCCACACGCGAAGAATGCAAGTAAAGTACGAGAAATCGGGTAGTTATGTGACGCGAGGCACCTATCCTTACAGGGTGAGAGGCGGCGTTCTGCCCGAGTCCTTCTTAGCGCTACTCTTGGCAAAGTGCCCCCAGAGAACTCAGGAGGTATCCCTCGGGGCACGGGGCTGACCAAGTTGAGCCGCCCGTTTCCGTCTGCTACGCTCACGCCTGTATGAAGCGCCGAGCAACGGAGTTATTCGCGGCGTGGTCAATCACCGCGGCACTCCTGATTGGCTGCTCCACGTCCCGACCGTCCGTCTCAAGCAATCCGCCCCCGCCCACGCGCGAAGTGCTGCCCAACGGGCTTCGCCTCATCGTCCAGGAGCACCGCACCGCGGAGATCGTGGCCGTCCAACTCTGGGTCGGCGTGGGTGGCCGCGACGAGGCACCTTCCGAGCGGGGCTTCTCGCACTTCGCCGAGCACATGCTTTTCAAGGGTACGGAGAGGTTGGGGCCTGGGTTCGTGGACCGAGAGGTGGAGCGCGTGGGAGGACGTACCAATGCCGCCACCTCGCTCGACTACACGTACTATTACATGCTGTTGCCCTCACGCCGTGCCGAGCGGGCCGTCGAGGTCATGGCGGACATGGCATTCAACTCTACCTTCGATCCCACTGAACTCGGACGCGAGCGCGAAGTCGTGTTCGAAGAGGTGCGCGTGGGCGAGGACAACCCGCGATCGTTTCTCGTTCGCCGGCTCTACGAGCAGGTCTTTGCCGGGCATCCCTACGGGTTTCCGGTTCTCGGCGACCCTGTGGCACTCCGGGCGGCATCGCGCGAGACCTTGCGTGCCTACTACAAGCGCCATTATGTCGCATCCAACATGACGCTGGTCGTGGTCGGTGCCGTGGACCCCGCGTTGGTCCGGACCGCCGCCCTGCGGGCATTCGGAGACGCGACCGGGGGAGCGTTCAAGCGCGCGGTGCTCCCACCACAGCCGGCGCTTGGGGAGAATCGGCGCCAGAGCATCGAGCGTTCCGAGCGGCAGGCCTATCTAGGCCTGGGGTGGCGCGCGCCCAGGCTGGGCGATCGGGACATGTATGCGGTCGACCTTCTATCGCACATCCTGGGCGGCTCGCTTACGTCACGACTGACTCAGTCACTGCGCGAGCGGGCGCGCTTGGTGTCCACGATCAACGCGGGCTACGGGACGCTCCAGGGGGGCGGCGTCGTCACCGTCACCGCCCAGCTGGAGGCCAAGGATCTCGAGGCGACGGAGGCGGCAATCCTCGCGGAGGCCCGTCGGATCCAGGCGGAGGGAGTCTCGACGGCCGAGGTCGAACGAGCTGTGACGGCAGCTGAAGCTGAGCGCGTCTTCGGTCGAGAGACGGCCGAGGGATTGGCGCTCGCCTATGGTCGCGCCGAGACGGTGTGGAGCCTGGAGGAAGACCGCGCGTATGTCGCGCGCCTGAATCGGGTGACGCGCGAACAGATCCAGGAGGCAGCCGGGCGCTACTTCACTGGGCCCTATGCCCGGCTGGCCCTCGTGCCCAAGCGGCCTGGATCGTGACGCGCGTCGCTCTCGCCATGGTCCTGGCGGGCGCTCTGGGCGCGACCTTCCTCGCGGCTCCCGCCGAGGCGACGTGGATTCGCCAGCGTCTCGACAGCGGCCTCGTCGTCCTCGCCCAGGAGAACCCGGCGTCGCCGGCGGTGGCAGTTTCCGTCCTGGTCAGAGTCGGGAGTCGCTGGGAGCGTGACGACAATGCCGGCATCACGAACCTCCTGCAGCAGGTGCTCGTCAAGGGCACGACAAGCCGCTCGGCTTTCGACATCGCGGAGGCTGCCGAAGCCATGGGAGGCAGCCTCAGCGCCTCCGGAGACGCCGACTACGCCGAGATCAAGGGAACGGCGCTGGCGCGGCACTGGAAGGCGCTCTTGGCCCTGATAGCGGACGTGACGCTGCGGCCGGCATTGCCGCCGGCGGAGATCGACAAAGAGCGCCGAGTGATCGCCAGCGGAATCAAAAACCGCCTCGACCAACCGTTTCCGCTCACCTACGACACGATGATGGGCCGCCTCTTCAGGAACCACCCCTACGGCGCCCCCTCCCTCGGGCGGACGGCCGCCGTCGAGAGGCTCGACCGGCAGGCTCTCGTGGGTCACTACGATCGGTACTATCGAGCGGGCCGCATCATCGTCGCGGTCAGCGGACAGGTGCCAGCCCGTGAGGCGGCGGACGAGGTCTCGCGGCTCTTCGCGAGTGCGCCTCGGGAGCGGGAGACCGGGGATGCCCCTCTGGGTGCCCCATCCGCGGCGCTTGATCGCTTGGTCATCAACCGGCCGGCGGCCCAGGCGCAGATCATGCTCGGCTTCCTTGCCCCGCCCATCGGTCATCCCGACTATGCCGCGGTCAAGGTCTTGCAGATAGCCCTCGGCGGTGGCATGGCCGGCCGTCTCTTCAGCGAGCTCCGTGACAAGCAAGGTCTGGCGTACTCGACGGGAGCCCTGTATCCGGCGCGCGTGGAGCCTGGATTCTTCCTCGCCTTCATCGGCACCGCGCCGGCCAACGCGGGAAAGGCCGAGGAGGGTATGCGTGCGCAGGTCGAGCGGATCCGCAGCGAGCGCGTGTCGGAAGGAGAGCTGGATCGCGCCAAGGCCTACCTCCTCGGACAGTTCGCCCTCGATCGTCGCACGAATGCCCGTCTCGCCTGGTACGCGGCGTTCTACGAAGCCGCCGGAGTGGGCCACGATTTCGCGGACCAATATGTTCGCGCGATCGAGACGGTGTCGGCCGACGATGTCCTCCGCGTGGCCCAGGCCTACCTGACATCGCCCACCGTGGTGCGGCTCGAGCCCGTGCCGCGCTGATCGCGACTTGGGCCCCTCCGCTCGGAAGGACTGCGGCTCCGCCAATGTTTCCTCTTAAGGACGATGTCCCGACCAATTCCACGCCCTTCGTCACCGTCGGCCTGATCGCCATCAATGTCCTGGTCTTCCTCTATCAAGTCTCCCTCCAGGGCTTGGCCTCGGCAGAGGGCTCCCGTGCCGCCCAGGCCTTTGTCCTCGAGTTCGGGTTGGTGCCCTGCCGGCTCACCGGGCATTGCGTGTCCCCCGAGGGCCTTCCTCCGCCCGTGGTCTCCATGTTCACGTCGATGTTCCTCCACGGAGGACTCTTCCACGTCACCGGCAACATGCTCTACCTGTGGATCTTCGGCAACAGTGTCGAGGACACGCTGGGTCACGCCCGCTTCGTCCTCTTCTATCTCGCCTCCGGGGTTGGCGCGGCCCTCGGACAGACCGGGTTTGGACCCGAGTCGACCGTGCCGATGATCGGAGCAAGCGGGGCGGTCTCGGGGGTGCTCGGCGCCTATCTCCTTCTCTTTCCCCGGGCCAACGTCTTGACCCTCATCGTCTTGGGCTTCTTCATCCGGCTCGTCCGGATTCCTGTCGTCATCGTCCTCGGCCTGTGGGTCGCCGTGCAGTTCCTGAGTGGCCTGGTGACGTGGAGCGCGAGCGCGTCAGGGGAGACGGCGGGGGGCGGCGTGGCGTGGTTTGCCCACATCGGAGGCTTTCTGGTGGGCATGGCGCTGCTCTACGCGCTCCACCCGAGACGCCCCGCGACGGGTGGGGCGCGCCGGTCCTGGTAAGTTCTGTCTCCGCGGGGATTTCCGCTATACTTTCTCCATGCCCGGCGATCCTTCGGAAGGGCCCCAGGCTGCTCCGGAGGCGATCCCCGGGCCAGGCACCGGCCTGGAGTGCATCGAATGAAGGCTGTCATCATGGCGGGCGGGTTTGGCACCCGTCTCCGACCGCTCACGGCCCACGTGCCCAAGCCGCTCGTGCCCGTAGGCAATGTGCCGATCATGGAGCACACGGTCCGCCTGCTCAAACGCCACGGGTTCAGCGATCTCGTCGTCCTCCTGTATTTCATGCCCGAGACCATTACCTCTCATTTCGGGGATGGCGACCGCTGGGGCGTGCACATGACGTACATCACCCCCGCCGCCGACCTGGGCACGGCCGGGGCTGTCCGATTCGCGGCGGAGGAGTCCGGCGAGCCTGTCCTCGTCATGTCGGCTGACGTGCTGACGGATTTCGACCTCGAGGCCGCCGTGGCCTTCCACCGCGCCAAGGGCGCCGAGGCGACCATGGTGCTCACGCGGGTGGAGCAGCCGCTCGCCTACGGCATCGTCATCACGGACGAGGAGGGTCGCATCCTCCGCTTCCTCGAGAAGCCCGCGTGGGGCGAGGTGTTCAGCGACACCATCAATACCGGCATCTACCTGCTCGAGCCTTCGGTCTTCGGCGCTATCCCGCCGCACCGGCCGTATGACTTCGGCAAGGAGCTGTTCCCGGCTCTCCTCGCTTCCGGACGCTCCCTCTGGGGTCACGTGGCCCGCGGCTACTGGCGAGACGTGGGAGATCTGACCGAGTACCGGACGGCGCACATCGATCTGCTCCAGGGCGCCGTCGGGGTGGACATCCCGGGGAAACGGCACCAAGGCGCGGGCCACACCGTCTGGCTCGACGAGGGAGCCCGTGTGGACTATTCCGCGCGACTGACCGGCTCGGTCATCGTCGGACGTAACGCCCACATCGCTCCGGGCGCGCGGGTGGGCAACTCGGTCATCGGCGCGGACAGCCTGGTTCACGCCGGGGCGGACATCCAGGGCAGCGTCCTGTGGGATGGAGTCGAGATCGGGGCCGGCGCGGTGATCAAGGAGGCGATCATCGGGCGCAAGACGATCGTGCGGCCCAATGCCTTCCTGGCCGAGGGCGTGGTCATCGCGGATTCCTGTCGCATCGGGGAAGGCAGCGTGGTCAAGGCCAATGTCAAGGTCTGGCCCTACAAGGAGGTCGAGGACGGCGCCACCCTGGCCATGAGCCTCGTGTGGGGCGAGCGGTGGAGTCGGTCGCTCTTCGGGCGGTACGGGGTCTCCGGCCTGGCCAACATCGAGGTGTCCCCGGAGTTCGCGGCCAAGCTCGGAGCCGCTTTCGGTGCCACCGTCGGGCGCCACCGAGTCATGATCACGAGCCGCGACCATCACAAGGGAGGTGCAGGACCTGGGGGTGGCGCCCATTCCGGTGGTTCGCTACCAGGTCGGGGCGCTCGGTCTGGCCGGCGGCACCCATGTCCGCAAGTCGCCGTACGATCCGCAGCTCGCCGACGTCAAGTTCTTCGACGCGCGCGGCCTCGAGATCGCTCCCGACCGGGAGAAGGCCATCGAGCGGCTCTTCTACATGGAAGACTTCGAGCGGGCCCCCATGGACGAGATCGGCACCCTGTCCTTCCCGCATGCGGGGACGGACCGCTACCGGGACGGTCTCCTCGAATCCGTGGACCGAGAGATCGTCCGCAAGGCGGGGCTCAAGATGGTGCTCGACTACGCCTTCGGCTCGGCCTCCTCGATCTTCCCCACCGTGCTGGGCGCCCTCGGTGTCGAGGTCATCGCGCTGAACGCATACCTGGACGAGACACGGATCTCGAAGACCGCGGAGGAGTTCGCGCGCTCGCTCCAGCAGCTCTCGAATATCGTGCGCACCCTGGGGGCGGACCTGGGTGTCCTCCTCGACACGGGCGGGGAGAAGGTCTTCCTGGTGGACGAGAAGGGCGAGATCCTGCCGGGAGACCTCGCCCTCGCCCTCGTGTCCCTCCTCGTGATGCGCACGCGGCCCCCGGGCCGGATCGTCGTCCCCATCACCGCCTCGCGGGCCGTGGAGCGGATGGCGGAGGAGCACGGCTTCACGGTCACACGCTCGCGCGGCACGTCGCGCGCGCTCACCGAGGCCGCCCTCGCTCCCGACGTGGCCTTCGTGGGTGAGGAGCTCGGCGGCCTGATCTTTCCCACCTTCCACCCCGCCTTCGACGGCATGTCCGCCGTGGTGCGGGTCCTCGAGATGATGGCCCGTCTCGACGTGCGGCTCCATCAGCTGACGCGCGCGGTGCCGGAGAGCCACATGGTGCGGCTCGAGGTCCCGTGCCCAGACGAACGCAAGGGGGCGGTGATGCGGCGGCTCATAGAGGCGACCAAGCACTTCAAGGTGGAGCTGATCGAAGGCGTCCGGGTGCACACGGACGAGGACTGGGTGGCGGCCATTCCCGATGCGGACCGGGCGATCTTTCACGTCGTCGCGGAAGCCTCGGATCGAGATCGCGCGCAGCGCCTGGCGGACGAGTACCGCGAACGCATCACGGGTTGGAGAAAGGAGCCCGCGTGAAGAAATCGCTGGCAAAGAAGCCGAACCCCGGACCCGCGCGCCCCGCCCCGGGCCGCGCGCCCGTCGGGGGGCAGGCCAAGGTCAAGGAGCGGATCGACGTGGCGCTGGTGAGCCGAGGGCTTGCCCCGACGCGCGAGAAGGCGGCCCGGCTTCTCCTCGCCGGCGCCGTGCTCGTCGACGGCCGGCGCGTGGACAAGCCCGGCGTCCTCGTGGCCCCCGGGGCCGAGCTGAAGGTGACGGCGCGCCAGAAGTTCGTCAGCCGGGGCGGGGACAAGCTCGCCCACGCCCTCGTGGCTTTCGGGGTGGAGCCCAAGGGCCGCGTCTGCGTCGACGTCGGGGCTTCGACGGGCGGCTTCACGCACTGTCTCCTGGAAAACGGCGCCGCGCGTGTGTATGCCGTGGATGTGGGACAGGGCCAGCTGGACGCTTCGCTCCGGGCTGATGGACGCGTCGTGGTCATGGAAAAGACGAACGCGCGCCAGCTCGCGCCCGACGCCTTCCCGGACCCACCGACTCTGGCCACCATCGACATCTCCTTCATCTCGCTGGAGAAGGTGCTCTCGCCCGTCTTCAACGTGCTCACCCCCGACGGTGAGGGCCGTCGTCTCGCGGGTGGCGCGCTACTGCGTGCTCCACGGGTGGCACGTGCGCGGAGTGGCGGTGTCACCCCTCAAGGGCCCAAAGGGCAATCGCGAGTTCTTCCTCCACCTGACGCGCACCGGACGCACCGCCGCCGATCTCGATCAGCTCATCGCCCGCGCGGCCGAGACGCCCGAGCCCGAATGAAGCGCATCGGCATCGTCGCCAAGCCCGACCGGCCGGATGCCGCCGGAGTGGTCGCCCGCCTCCTCGACTGGTGCGCCGAGCGCGGGCTGCAGCCCGTGCTCGAGAAGGAGACGGCCGGGCTCTGTCCGGACGCGCAGGCGTCCACCGCGCGCAAGCCCGACCTGCCTGGGCAGGTCGATCTCCTCCTCGTGCTGGGCGGAGACGGCACGCTCCTGTCCATGGCCCGCCTCGTGGGAGACCTGGGCGTGCCCATCCTGGGCGTCAATCTGGGCGGGCTCGGCTTCCTCACCGCGCTGACCAAAGAAGAGCTCTTCCCGGCTCTGGAGGCCTTCCTGGCCGGTGGCCTCGTGATCGAGGAGCGGATCATGCTCGCCGCGCAGGTGTGGCGACAGGGCGAGCGCCTGTCGGAGTACGCGGCCCTCAACGACGTCGTCATCACCAAGTCGGCCATGAGCCGGATCATCAACCTCGCGGTGTCGGTGGATGGCCAGTTCGCCACCGCGTATCGGGCGGACGGGCTCATCATCTCGACGCCGACGGGCTCCACCGCCTATTGCCTCTCGGCGGGCGGCCCTATCGTGTTCCCGACTATGCCCGCCATCGTCCTCACGCCAATCTGCTCTCACACCCTGACCAATCGGCCCATCGTGCTGCCCGCGGACCAGCGCATCGAGGTCACCCTGCAGTCCGACCAGGACGTGATGCTGACCCTGGACGGCCAGGTCGGCTTCGCCCTCAAGGAAGCCGACGTGGTGGCCATCAGCCAGGCCGCCGCACGCATCCGTCTCCTCCGTTTCCCCCAGAAGCATTTCTTCTCCGTGCTCCGGACCAAGCTCAAGTGGGGAGAGCGCTGAGCGGGCCGCCCCGGGATCACCTGGCGTGTCCGGAGGGATACGGTTTGAGTCTGGCGCTCCTCGCGACGTAGCATAGCGGCCGACATGCTTCGCGAGCTCACCATCCGCAACCTCGCCGTCCTCGAGGAAGCGAAGGTCGCCTTCGCCGCGGGTCTGAACGTGCTCACCGGAGAGACGGGCGCGGGCAAGTCCATCGTCATCGACGCTCTCCTCCTGGTCCGGGGAGCGCGGGTCCAGGCCGACTTGATCCGCACGGGCGCCGAGACGGCCTCGGTGGAAGCGGTCTTCGAGGTGCCCCCGACCGGACCGGTGGCCGCCGTCCTCGACGAGGCGGGGCACGCCCCCGCGGATGGGCAGCTCGTCATCAAGCGGGAGCTGTCGCGATCGGGCCGCCACCGCGTCTTCGTGAACGATTCGGCGGCGACGGCGAGCCTGCTCGAGCGGCTCGGCGATGTCCTCGTGGAAATCCACGGGCAGCACGAGCACCAGCGGCTCATGGAGCCCGCCCGGCAGCTCGACCTCCTCGACCGCTTCGCGGACTGCGAGGAAGCGAGGCTCCGGCTGGGCGAGGGGTGGCGGCGCTGGGACACGGCGCGGTCGGAGCTCGCGCGCATCCGGGACGAGGCGCGCGAGGGCGCCCGCAAGGAGGAGCTCTATCGCTGGGAGCTCTCGGAGATCGACGCGGTCCAGCTGCGGGACGGGGAGGAGGACGAGCTGCGCGGCGAGCGGCGGCGCCTCCAGAACGCCGAGCGGATCTATGCGGGCCTCCAGGAGGTGATGGATCTCCTGCAGGAGGACGCCCAGGCCGCGAGCGCCCGTCTCGGGCGCGCCGTTTCGCTCCTGCGTGAGCTCTCCCGCTTCGATCCCGATGTGGGCGCGCCCATCGAGGCCCTCGAGGGCGCCCAGGCCTACGTCGAGGACGCGGTAGCCCGGGCGCGCGCGCTCCGCGACCGCGCGGTCATGGATCCCGACCGCCTCCGCCTCGTCGACGAGCGCCTGGACGCCATCTCCGGCATCAAGCGGAAGTACGGCGAGACGGCGGCCGCGGTGAGCGCCTACCGGGAAGAGATCGCGCGCGCGCTCGATCGGATCGAGCGCCACGATGCCATCGTCGAGGAGACGCAGGCCGAGGTCGCGCGGGCGGGGGAGGCGGCAAGCCGTCAGGGGCGCGAGCTTTCGGAGACGCGGGCGGAGGCGGCCCCGCGGCTCGAGCGACTCATCCAGCGCGAGCTCCGGACCCTCGGGATGGATCATGCCCGCTTCCGCGTGGCCTTTCGCCGTGAGACCGCGGGCGCCGCGGACCTCGCGAGCGGCCCCGACGGATGGCGGCTCGGCGTGCGGGGGGCGGAGAGCGCGGAGTTCCTCCTCTCGGCCAACCCGGGGGAAGAGCTCAAGCCTCTGGCCAAGGTCGTCTCGGGCGGAGAGCTCTCGCGCACCATGCTCGCCATCAAGACCATCCTGGCCGCGAGCGAGGACGTGCCGAGCATGGTCTTCGACGAGGTGGACGCGGGCATCGGGGGCCGCGTGGCGGATGCCGTGGGCCACAAGCTCCGCCAGACGGCGGCGGGCCGGCAGGTCCTCTGCGTCACGCACCTCGCTCCCATCGCCGCATACGCCGAGCACCACCTGCTCGTGGACAAGCGCGTGGCGAAGGGAGCGACCAAGACCACCGTCACCGCCCTCGACGCCGGGGGCCAGGTCGAGGAGATCGCCCGCATGCTGGGCGGCGAGCGCATCACGGACGCGTCGCGGCGTCACGCGCGCGAGCTGCTCAAGGCCGCGCGCTCGGGCGAGTAGTGTAAGATACAGCGCATGCTCTCCGTTCTCTTCCGCGCCGTTTTCGGGACCAAGCACCAGCGCGACGTCAAGCGCATGCGGCCGGCCGTGGAGGCGATCAATGCGCTCGGCCCCGAGCTCGAGCGCGTGAGCGACACGGCCCTCGCCGCGAAGACGGACGAGTTCCGCAAACGCCTGGGCGATGGCGAGGAAGTGGACGACCTGCTCGTCGAGGCCTTCGCGGTCTGCCGCGAGGCCGCCCGCCGCACCGTGCGCATGCGCCACTTCGACGTGCAGCTCATGGGGGGCATGGTCCTGCACCGCGGCACCATCGCGGAGATGGCGACCGGCGAGGGCAAGACCCTCGTGGCCACCCTCCCGGCCTACCTCAACGCCCTGCCGGGCCTGGGCACCCATATCGTCACCGTCAACGACTACCTGGCGCGGCGCGACGCGCAGTGGATGGGTCCCATCTATCGCGCCCTCGGGCTCTCGGTGGGGGTCATCCAGCACGAGGTCTCGTACCTCTACGACCCCTCGCACTCCTCGCCGGACATCCGGCTGCAGGCCCTCCGCCCCTGCTCGCGCCGCGAGGCCTACCAGGCCGACATCACGTATGGCACCAACAACGAGTTCGGCTTCGACTATCTCCGGGACAACATGCGCTTCAGTCTGGAGGACATGGTCCAGCGGGAGCACTGCTACGCCATCGTGGACGAGGTGGACTCCATCCTGATCGACGAGGCGCGGACCCCGCTCATCATCTCGGGACCCGCGGAGGGCTCGACGGAGCGCTACTACAAGATCGACCGCATCATCCCCAAGCTCAAGCGGGCCGCCACCATCGTCGAGGGTAAGCTGTCGGAGATCGAAGCCCAGGCCCCCGGGGACTACATCGTGGACGAGAAGTCGAAGGCGGTGTCGCTGACCGAGCAGGGGATATCGCATTGCGAGCGCCTCCTGAACATCGACAACCTCTACGATCCTTCTCAGATGGACCACCTGCATCACATCAGCCAGGCGCTCAAGGCCCACGCCCTCTTCAGGAAGGACGTGGATTACGTGGTCAAGGACGGCCAGGTCATCATCGTGGACGAGTTCACGGGACGGCTCATGCCCGGGCGGCGATGGTCCGACGGCCTCCACCAGGCCGTGGAGGCCAAGGAAGGCGTCAGGATCGAGTCGGAAAATCAGACCCTTGCCACGATCACTCTCCAGAACTACTTCAGGATGTACGACAAGCTCGCCGGCATGACGGGTACGGCCGCCACCGAGGCGGAGGAGTTCGCGAAGATCTACAAGCTCGACGTCACCGTCATCCCCACCAACCAGCCCATGTCGCGCGTCAACTATCCGGACGTCGTGTACAAGAGCGAGCGCGAGAAGTTCGAGGCGGTGAGTTCCGAGATCGTGGCCGCCCATGAGAAAGGGCAGCCGGTCCTCGTGGGGACGGTCTCCATCGAGAAGTCGGAGCATCTCTCCCGCCTCCTCAAGAAGCGCGGCATCCCCCACCAGGTGCTGAACGCCAAGTATCACGAGCGCGAGGCGGAGATTGTCGCCCAGGCTGGCCGCGAAAAGACCGTGACCATCGCGACCAACATGGCGGGGCGGGGCACGGACATCCTGCTCGGTGGCAATCCCGACTTTCTCTCCAAGGAGATCCTGAGGAAGAAGGGGCTCGATCCCGCCCTCGCCCCCCCCGAGGCGCGCGAGACGGCCTGGGAGGAGGCGCGTCGGCTCACGGATCCCGAACATGAGCGCGTGGTGGCGCTGGGCGGGCTACACATCATCGGGACGGAGCGCCACGAGTCGCGTCGCATCGACAACCAGCTCCGCGGTCGATCGGGCCGCCAGGGCGATCCCGGCTCCTCGCGCTTCTACCTGTCCCTCGAGGACGATCTCCTGCGCATTTTCGGCTCCGAGCGCATCCAGCGCATCATGGAGCGCCTGGGCATGGAAGAGGGCGAGCCCATCGAGCACAAGCTCGTCACCCGCGCCATCACCACGGCCCAGAAGCGCGTGGAGACGCGCAACTTCGAGATCCGCAAGCACCTGCTCGAGTACGACGACGTCATGAACAAGCAGCGGGAGATCGTGTACGGGCTCCGCCGGGAGACCCTCGAGGGCGAGAGCCAGGAGGAGCAGATCCTCGAGTGGACGAGCGAGGTCGCGAGCGCCATGGCCGGCCGCTTTGCCCCGCGAGACGCTCATGTCGAGGACTGGGACCTCGCGGGGCTCAACGAGGCCCTCTACCGCCAGTTCGACGTGCGGCTGGCCCCCGACGAGGCGGAGGCCGCCGTGGAATCGGGATCGGCGGAGGCTCTCGAGGCCAAGGTGCTGGAGGCCGTCGAAGGCGTGTACCGGGAGCGGGAGCGACAGGTCGGCCCCGAGCTCTTCCACCGCCTCGAGCGCTGGATCATGCTCGGGCTGCGCTGGGAGGACGGCGAGTTCCGCGGCATCGATCAGCTCTGGAAGGACCACCTCCTGAACATGGACCACCTGAAGGAAGGCATCGGTCTCCGCGGCTACGGGCAGCGCGACCCGCTGACCGAGTACAAGAAGGAAGCCTTCGACATGTTCCAGGAGATGATGGAGCGGCTCAAGGAGATCGTCCTCGAGCAGCTTTTCAAGGTGCGCATCGGCCCCGCGGAGCTGGGGGCGCCGAGCGCCTCGGAGACGCCGCCTCCCGAGCCGCGGTGGCGCGAGATCCACGGGGATGCCGGCGCGGCCAATTCATCTCCGAAGGTCGTGGCCTCGGCGAAGGTGGGTCGCAACGACCCGTGTCCCTGCGGCTCGGGAAAAAAGTACAAGAAATGCTGTCTCCTGAAGGGCGCCTGAGCGAGCGTACAGCCCCGCATTTAGTGCCCGCCAGCCGCCCCGTCCCCCACGTGTAGGGTTTTTTCTTTGGCGGTCCAGGGCATCCCGTGGTATCAGTAAGTGCGCTTTGACGGCGCAAACCATGCGACTCCAGCACATCCTCATCCAGGGCTTCAAGTCCTTCGCTGAGAAAACCGACGTCGAGGTCTTCCCCGGCGTGACGTGCATCGTGGGGCCCAACGGATGCGGCAAGTCGAATGTCGCCGACGCCATTCGCTGGGCCTTGGGGGAGCAGAGCCCCAAGACCCTCCGCGGCCACAAGATGGAAGACGTCATCTTCCACGGCTCGGCCTCGAGGAAGGCGGTGGGGCTCGCCGAAGTCAGCCTCGTCTTCGACAATGACGGCAGCCTCGCGGGGGACCTCAACGTCCCGTGGAGCGAGATCGGGGTGGCGCGCCGCCTCTACCGCACGGGCGAGAGCGAGTACCTGCTGAACAAGAGCGTGTGCCGTCTCCGCGACGTGCAGGATCTGTTCGCGGGCACGGGCGTCAATCCCAAGGCCTACGCCCTCATGGATCAGGACCGGCTCAACCACGTCCTCACGGCCAAGCCGTGGGAGCGGCGCATCTTTATCGAGGAAGCGGCCGGGGTGGCCCGGTACAAGCAGCAACGCGCGGAGACGCAGGGCAAGCTCGACGCGACCCGGCAGAACCTTCTCCGCGTGCGCGACGTGATGGACGAGGTCAAGCGGCAGGTCGGCTCCCTCGAGCGACAGGCCAAGAAGGCCCAGCAGTACAAGGCCCTCCACCAGGAGCGTCAGGCCCTCGACCTCGCCATGATGGCTGCCGACTATGCGGGGCTCACGGCGGCCCACGAAGCCCTCGAGCAGGAGATGGGCCGGCTCCGGCGGGAGGAGGAGACACAGCGGGTGACCATCGCGCAGATCGAGTCGCGCGAGGCGACGCTGCGCGCCACCATCCAGGAGAGCGACTACCGGCTCGCCGACCTCCGCCAGTCGGCGCAGAAGTTCCAGGGTGAGCTCGAGCGCCTCCTCGAGCGTCGCGAGCAGATGGGCGCGCAGATCCGCGAGCTCGGCGAGGAGGAGCTGCGGCTCGCCGAGGAGGTGCGGTCCCTCGGCGAGCGGCGCGCCGCCGTCGGCGTGGAGCGTGAGGAGACGATCCGCGGACTGGGGGAGGCGCGCGAGCGCTTCGGCGAGCGGGAGCGACAGGTGCGAGCGCTCGAGGCGGATCTCGAGGCGTGCCGGGGGGAGCTCGGCCGGCGACGCGAGGCCCTGGAGGGCCTGCGCCTCGAGCAGATCCGGACGGCGGGCGAGCGGGCCGAGATGACCCGCTCGGTCGGCGAGCTGCGCGAGCGCCTGGCTCAGGTCGAGAGGAGGCGCGAGCGGCTCCAGGGTGAGACGACGGCCGCGCGCGCCGAGGCGGATCTCCTCGCCGCCGCGCGGCGCCTGCTCGAATCGAGCTTCGAGCAGGCGGGCGCTCAGCTTTCGCTCCTCACGGGGGAGCGGGAGCAGGTCGACCAGGAGCTTCAAGGACAGGAGGGGCTGAGGGTGCGGGCGCAAGAGGCCCTGGCCCTCCTGCGCGTGAGCCTCGCGGCCAAGGAATCCGCGCTCGATTCCCTCCTTCGCCTCGAGCGGGAGCGTGAGGGCTACGGCTCGGGAGTGCGCTCCCTCTTCTCGGGGCACGGGGCGGCCGCCGTGGCGGGAATCATTGGCACCGTGGCTGATCTCCTGGACGTGCCCGCGGGCCTCGAGGCCGCCGTGGAAGCCGTGCTGGGAGACCGTCTCCAGTGGGTGATCGTGGACCGCTTCGAGCAGGGCCGGGCCGCCCTGTCCTACCTCGAGCGCGAAGGCGCGGGAGCGGCCACGCTCCTGGCGCTCGAGACGCTGAGGGGAAGCGCGGCACCCCCGCCGCTCGAGGACGATCCCGAGATCATGTGGGCGGACCGGCTCATCGGCGGCCCGCGTCCCGAGCTCGTGCGCCACCTCCTCGGCCGCGTGGGCGTGGTCAGGCATCTTGACGCCGCCGAGGCGCTCTGGCGACGCAATGGTGTGGTTGCGACCTACGTGACGCGCGCGGGAGAGGTGCTGTCGGCGGCGGGAGCTCTCACGGGCGGGCGGCGCGATGGCGAGCGGCACGTCAACGAGCAATCGCTGCTCGGCCGGAAGCGCGCCATCCGGCAGCTCGCCGACGAGGTCGGCGTGATCGGGGGCAACGTCGAGGAGAGCCAGCGCCGCCTGCACGCGCTCGAGGTCGCCGTCGACTCGCTGCGCGCGCGGCAGGGCATGCTGCAGGTGTCGGTGCATGCCCAGGAAACGGCCCGTCTCAGCGGGGGCAAGGACCTGGAGGCGACCCGGCGCGAGTCCGAGCGGGTGCTCCGTCATCTCGAGACGCTCGAAGCGGAAGCGCGGCTCGTGAGCGCGGAGAGTGTCGAGACGGACGGGGAGCTCGTCAGCCTCGAGGGCAGACTCACCGATATCGAAGCCCGCGAAGGCTCGCTCGAGCGCGAGATGGCCACGCTCCGTGAGCTCCTCGAGACAGACCAGGCGGCCGAGGGCCTGCTCCTGTCTGGGGCGACCGCCGGTCGGGTGGAGCTCGCGACGGTGCTCGAGCGGGTGGAGTCGCTGGGACGCGATATCGAGCGGCTGGCCTCGCTGGGATGCGAGTTCGAGACGCGGATCGAGGAGTCGGGAGCGCGCCGGGCGCAGATCATCGAGCGCCGGCAGGAGCTCGCGCGCGAGCAGGAACGCACGGACGACCACGCCCGGGAAGTCGGCGCGGAGCGCGACCGGATGGAGCGGGACGTCGCTCTGCGTGCCGAGGAGCACAACCACCGGCTCGAGGAGCGTCAGGTGACGGAGACGGAGCTACGTGACGCCCAGCGCCAGCTCGACGCGCTCGTGGGACGGATCCACGAGATCGACATCCGGGAGACGGAAGGGCGCGTGCGGCGCGAGGAGCTTCTCCAGGAAGCGGGTCGGCGCCATGCCGTGTCCGGGGCAGAAGGGCTCCTGGCCGCATACGACCCCACGCGCGATCTCGAGGCAACCCGGTCCAGGCACCTGGAGCTCGCGGAAAAGCTCGAGGGCATGGGCCCGGTCAACCTGGTCGCCGACGACGAGTACCGGGAGCTGACGGAGCGGCTCGAGTTCCTGCGGAGCCAGCACGACGATCTCGTCCAGTCCATGAAGGATCTCGAGAAGGCCCTCCGGGGCATGACGCGCACGGCTCAGGACCGCTTCCAGGAGGCCTTCGAGCAGATCAACCGGCACTTCGGGGAGATCTTCTCCCGTCTCTTCGAGGGCGGGCGGGCCGAGCTCCGCATGGTGCCGCCCGAGGACGGCGAGGAGGACCCGCTCGAGCTGGGAGTCGAGCTCATGGCCCAGCCGCGGGGCAAGCGCCTGCAGGCCGTCACCCTGATGTCAGGAGGTGAGCGTGCGTTGACGGGCCTGGCCTTGCTCTTCGCGATCTTCTACTACCGCCCAAGCCCCTTCTGCGTGCTCGACGAGGTCGACGCTCCCCTCGACGACGCAAATATCCACCGCTTCATCCGGGTGCTGCGGGAGCTCTGCACCCAGACTCAGTTCATCGTCATCACCCACAATCGCAAGACCATGGAGGCGGCCGACGTCCTCTACGGCGTCACCATGCAGGAGCCGGGTCTCTCCCGGCTCGTTTCCGTCAAGCTGACCGAAGCGTAACTATCCCTCCGAATTGACTGTTCGCCACGCGGGGGCGTAGACTCCGCGTGAGTAACCATGAGCTCTCTAGGGGTGTATCTGCGCGGGCTGCGCGAGGCCAAGGGGGTGTCGCTGGACGACATCTCGCGCTCCACCCGCGTCGGGCGACGCCACCTGGAGGCCCTTGAGAGCGACAAGCTGGAGGATCTCCCCGCCCGGGTCTTCGTCAAGGGCTTTATCCGCGCCTACTGCGACACCCTCGAGGCGCCTCCCGACCAGGCCTTCGATCTCTTCCGCCAGACGGCGGGCGAGCCCGCACGGCCTGAGCGTTCCACATCGCGGCCCTCCTTCGGAGCGCGGCCGCGTCGCGGAGGGCCGCTCCTCGTGAGCGCCATCCTCGTGCTGGCCCTGGGCGGGAGTCTCTTCGCCCTGCACCTCGGGCTCAAGGGTCCCGCCCGCGAGAGGGTTCAGGCGTCGAGCGTCACCCCCCGAGCGCCTGAGCCGGTCGCGGTCGCCCCCGCCGCCCCCGCGACTCCTGCCGCGTCCTCGTCTCCCGCGCCCAGCCCGGCGACCGCCGCCGCAGAAGCTAAGCCAACGGGGTCCCATCGACTCGTCATGCGCGCCATCGAGCCGACCTGGGTCCGCGTCCAGATCGACGATGGCGCGGTCGCCGAAGAGCTCCTGCCGACAGGTGCCGTTCGCGAGTGGACCGCCGCTCGCGGGTTCGTGCTCACGGTCGGCAATGCCGGGGGGCTCGAGATCGATTTCAACGGGCGCCGCCTTCTGCCACTCGGGGCGCGGGGCGCCGTGATCCAGCGGCTCGTGCTTCCGCCAGACAGGCCCGAGGCTTCGTGATGGGCTTCTTGAGCGGGATCGCGGATCGCTTCCGCCAGGGGCTCGAGCGGTCCCGCCAGGCCATGAACCAGGGGCTCGATGGTCTCCTTGCCCTCGGGCGTCAGGTCGACGAGTCCATGCTCGACGAGCTGGAGGAGATTCTGCTCGCCGCGGATCTCGGGGCGGAGACGAGCCAGGAGTTCGTCAGCCGGGTGCGCGCCGAGGCCAAGCGGACCGGCTCCCTCTCGGCCGCCGATCTTCGAACCCTCTTGAGACAGTTCCTCGAGGAGACGCTCGCGGGGGCGGCGGCGCCCCTCGAGCTCGAGGCGAGGCCGAGCGTCGTGCTCATGCTGGGCGTCAACGGCTCGGGCAAGACGACGAGCACCGGCAAGCTCGCGGCCGCCCTCAGGCAATCGGGGAAGGGCGTGCTGCTTGCCGCCGCCGACACCTTCCGGGCCGCGGCCGTCGAGCAGCTCGAGGAATGGGGCCGGCGCTCCGGCACGGAGGTCATCCGTCAGGGGACGGGCGCTGATCCCGCCGCGGTGGTCTTCGACGCCGTGAAGGCGGCCATGGCCCGCCGTATCGACGTCCTCCTCGTCGACACGGCGGGGCGCCTCCACACCAAGAGCAATCTCATGGAGGAGCTCGCGAAGCTCAAGCGCGTGATCTCGCGACAGCTTCCGGGGGCGCCCCACGAGTCGCTCATGGTGATCGAGGCGCCCACCGGCCAGAACGGGCTCCAGCAGGCCCGGCTCTTTCACGAGGCGATAGGGCTCACGGGGCTCGTGCTGACCAAGCTGGACGGCACCGCCAAGGGCGGCATCGTGGTGCGGATCTGGAAGGAGCTGGGCGTGCCCATCAAGCTGATCGGAGTGGGTGAGAGCATCGAGGATCTCCAGCCCTTCGACGCGAAGATCTTCGCGGCGGGCCTCGCGGGGGAATGAGGGCGACCATGACCGCGAGCACGCCGGACATCCGACCGACAGACATCGGGCCCACCGACATCAGCCCGACGGACATCAGATGGATGGGGCGCGCGCTCGAGCTCGCGGAGCGAGGGCGGGGCGTGACCTCGCCGAATCCCGCCGTGGGCGCCGTCGTCGTGGCCGACGGGCGGGCGCTCGGCGAGGGCTTCCACGCGCGCGCGGGCGCGCCTCATGCCGAGGTCCTCGCCCTGGCCGCGGCGGGAGCCCTCGCCCGCGGCGCCGATCTCTACGTCACCCTCGAGCCGTGCAATCACGCGGGCCGGACGGCGCCCTGCGTCGACGCCATCCTGCGGGCGGGAGTGCGCCGCGTCGTCGCGGCCGTTGCCGACCCCAATCCGAAAGTTACCGGAGGCGGCGCCCGCGCGCTGGCCGCCGCGGGACTCGCCGTCACCCTGGGCTGCCGGGAGCGGGAAGCGATCGCCCTGAACCGCGCGTTCTTCACGGTCGCCGGTCTCGGGAGACCGCACGTCACGCTGAAGTGGGCCGCCACCCTGGATGGCAAGACGGCGGACCACGATCAGCGCTCGCGCTGGATCACGGGCGTGGGCGCGCGGGCCGAAGCGCACCGGCTGAGGAGCGCGAGCGATGCCGTCGTGGTGGGGATCGGCACGGCCCTCACCGATGATCCCGCCCTCGACGTGCGCCTGGCCGCTCCTTGGCCGCGCGAGCCGCTGCGCGTCGTGGTCGACAGCCGCGCCCGCCTCCCCCTCCACGCAAGAGTCCTGGCCGCGGGGCGCCCTTCACGCGCCGTCGTCGCCGTCACCGATCTTGCCGATCCCGAGCGCGTGGCCGCCCTCGAGGCACGGGGCGTCACGGTGCTCCGGTGCAAGGAGGAGGACGGCCGCGTGGGGCCGGTCGATTTTCTCGCGCGCCTGGGCGCCCTCGACGTCACGGGTCTCCTCCTCGAAGGCGGCGGGGAGCTGGCAGGCTCCTTCCTGCGAGCGGGACTGGTCGACCGCATCGTCGCCTTCGTCGCTCCCGTGCTCCTGGGCGGACGTTCCGCCCCGGGGCCTCTCGCGGGCCCGGGGCTTCGGCTGCCCGAGGCGGTCCGGGTGGGGCGTCTCGAAGCACGCCCTGTCGGCGATGACTGGATGCTCGAGGGCGACGTGGAAGCATCGAGGAGGAGCTAGGCTGGATGTTCACCGGAATCGTCGAGGAGTGCGGACGGGTGCTCGAGCGGGATGGATCGCGTCTCACCGTTGAAGCCGATGCGACGCTCGGCGGCATCGAGATCGGCTCGAGCATGGCCGTCAACGGCGTCTGCCTGACCGCGGTGGGAATCGGCTCCGGACACCTCGCCTTTGATCTGGGCCCGGAGACCCTGTCGCGCACGGCCCTCGCCGATCTCGGCCCCGGCGACCCGGTCAATCTCGAGCGTCCCATGCGGCTCGACGGTTTCCTGGGTGGTCACCTCGTGCTCGGGCACGTCGACGGGGTCGGCTCGGTGATCGCGCTCGATCGGGCGGGGGAAACGGCGCGACTCAGGATCGAGTGGCGAGGTGAAGACCTGGCGCCCCTGCTCATTCCCCAGGGATCGGTGGCCGTGGACGGCGTCAGCCTGACGGTAGCGGCGCTGGAGGTGGGGGCTTTCGAGATCATGCTGATCCCGCATACACTGGAGCGCACGACTCTGGGGACCCTCAAGCCCGGACGGAGGGTCAACCTCGAGATGGACGTGATCGGGAAGTACGTGCTGCGCGTGCTGAGCGTGAGAGGGGAGCCACGGTGACCATGGAGAGCCGACGAGAGTTCGCGAGTATCGAGGCCGCGGTGGAGGACATTCGCGCGGGGCAGATCATAATGGTCGTGGACGACGAGGATCGCGAGAACGAGGGCGACTTCCTCATGGCCGCCGACCGGGTCACCCCCGAGGCGGTCAACTTCATGATCATGCACGGGCGCGGCCTCATGTGCATGCCCATGCTCGCCGAGCGTCTCGACGAGCTGCAGATCCCGATGATGGTGAGCGACAACACCGCCCCCCTCGGCACCGCCTTCACGGTCAGCGTGGACGCCCGGCGCGGGGTGACGACCGGCATCTCCGCCTATGACCGGGCGGTGACCATCCGCACCCTGGTGAGCCCGACCGCCCGTCCCGATGACCTGGCGCGGCCTGGGCACATCTTTCCCCTGCGCGCGATGCCGGGCGGCGTCCTGAGGCGGGCCGGCCACACGGAAGCCGCCATCGACCTGGCGAGGCTGGCCGGCTGCTACCCGGCCGGCGTCATCTGCGAGATCCTCAACGACGAGGGAGGCATGGCGCGGGTGCCCGACCTCCTTGCCCTGGGCCGGCGGCACGGGCTCAAGTGCATCACCATCAAGGACCTCATCGAGTACCGCATCCACCAGGAGAAGCTGGTCCGGCGCGCCGCCACCACGCAGCTGCCCACCGAGTACGGGGAGTTCACCTGCATCGCCTACGAGACCACGGTGGACGACCGGCTGCCCCTGGCCCTGGTCATGGGCGATGTGCGGGGCGAGGAGCCCGTCCTCGTCCGCGTGCACTCCGAGTGCCTCCCGGGCGACGTCTTCGGCTGCCGCCGCTGCGACTGCGGCTCCCAGCTCCACAAGGCGCTCGCCATCATCGAGCGCGAGGGCCGCGGAATCCTCCTGTACATGCGCCAGGAGGGACGCGGCATCGGGCTCCTGAACAAGCTTCGCGCCTACGAGCTGCAGGACCAGGGCAAGGACACGGTGGAGGCAAACACCGTCCTGGGCTTCCAGGCCGACTTGCGGCACTACGGAATCGGGGCGCAGATCCTCGTCGATCTCGGCGCCAAGCGTCTGCGGATCCTGACCAACAATCCGAAGAAGATCGTCGGCATCGAAGGCTACGGCCTTCAGGTCGTCGAGCGCGTGCCCATCGAGATCCCTCCCACGGAGAACAACCGGCGATACCTCCTGACCAAGCGCGACAAGATGGGCCACCTCTTCTCTTCGTTCCCGGACTGACATGGCGGGCCGAGCTCCCCGGACTCCCTCGCGGCCGAGCGCGGCCCCCGCGGGCCGCTTCGCCGTGGTGGCGGCGCGCTTCAACGAGGCCATCTCGAAGAAGCTCGCCGATGGCGCCATGGCCGCCCTCGGCGAGGGTGGCGTGGGGCCCGAGCGCGTCGACGTCCACTGGGTGCCCGGCTCGTTCGAGCTTCCCCTGGCGGCCATGACGCTGGCGCGCACGCGCCGTTACGCGGCCATCGTCTGTGTCGGCGTGGTGATCCGCGGGGAGACGCCCCACTACGAGTACGTGGCGAGCGCGGCCGCGCAGGGGCTGTCGCGCGTGGCTCTCGAAACCCGCGTCCCCGTCACCTTCGGCGTCATCACCTCGTTGACGGAGGAGCAGGCCTGGGAGCGCGCGGGCGGGTCCGTCGGCCACCGGGGGGAAGACGCGGCGCGGGCCGCCCTCGAGATGGCGGGGTGGATGCGGGGCGCGCGCGCGTCGCGCCGGTCGGGGCGCCGCTGATGGGCAAGCGCCGGAAGGCGCGCGAGCTCGCGCTCCAGCTCCTGTATCAGCTCGATCTGCAGGAAGAGTCGTCCCCCGAGCCGCACCTCGACGAGTTCTGGATGCGACATCCCGTGGACGCGGAGGTCCGGGAGTTCACGGAATCCCTCATCCGGGGCACCAAGCTCCACGAGGCGAAGATCGACGAGATGATCTCCGGGTACGCGCAGAACTGGGAGATCGAGCGCATGGCCGTGGTCGACCGCAACATCCTCCGCCAGGGGATCTTCGAGCTCCTGTGGGCCGAGGAAGTGCCGCCCAAGGTGGCCATCAACGAGGCGCTCGAGGTCGCGAAGAAGTTCAGCACGCAGGAATCCTCCCGCTTCATCAACGGCGTCCTGGACCGCATACACAAAGAGCTGCGCCCCTCCGACTGAGACCTGCGTGCGCTACGCGGTGCTCTCGGACGTACACGGAAATCTCGAAGCTCTGTCTGCGGTCCTCGCCGATTCCGCGCGGGAAGGCGCGACCGGGCTCATCTGCCTTGGCGATGCCGTGGGCTATGGCGCGGACCCAAACGCGTGCGTCGAGATCCTGGGCGAGGGCGTGACGCGGATGGTCGCGGGAAACCACGAGCACGGCGCGCTCGGCCTGATAGACCTCGACTGGTTCAATCCCGCGGCCCGGGCCGCCGCCCTCTGGACGCGGGAGCAGCTCGGGCCCGATCACGCGGCGTACCTGGGAGCCCTCCCGCTCACCGCCGCTCTCGGGGAAGCGACGTGCGTGCACGCCAGTCCGAGCCGCCCGGAGGAGTGGGACTATCTCATCTCCGCCGAGGATGGCTGGAGCGCCTTCCCGGACTTCTCGACGCGTCTGTGCTTCGTCGGCCACTCGCACCGGCCGGGCGTCTGGTCGCTGGGCTCGAGCGGCCCTGATTTCGAGGACCTCGGCGGTCCGGAGGGAGCCGACCGCCGCATCGGCTTCCACGACGGCCGGCGCTACATCGTCAACGTGGGCAGCGTGGGCCAGCCGCGCGACCGGGATCGCCGGGCCGCCTACGTGCTCTGGGACGAGGACGCACGCAGCGTGACGCTCCGCCGTGTCGAATACGACCATCGCGCGGCGGCCCACAAGATCCTCGCCGCCTCGCTCCCTCGCGTGCTCGCCGATCGCCTCGCCAATGGGGTTTAGGCCGGGATGGCCGGGAGCCGATGCTCGCCGGCGACTCGGTCTTCTCCTCTCGGGGACGGCGGGGGCCCTGGCCTTCCCCACCGGCGACTGGTCGCTCCTCGCCTGGGTGTGGCTGGTGCCCACCCTCGTGTCGGCATCCGAGCGGTCCCCACGGGGCGCGCTCGCCGATGGATGGCTCGCCGGGCTCAGCTTCTTCATCGTGCTCCTGCGCTGGCTCGATCACACCTTCGAGAGCTACAGCGCGATCCCGTGGCCGCTGACCTGGCTTCCCATCGGAGCCCTGGCCGCCTATTGCGGACTCTACGTCGGGGTGGTGTCGGCCACCGTGTCGTGGCTGGGAAGCCGGCTCGGCCGAGGCTGGGGACTGGCGACGGCGCCGGGCCTGTGGGTAGCCGGCGAGTGGATTCGCGGCTGGCTCATGGGCGGCTTCCCGTGGGGGCTGCTCGGCTATTCTCAGCACCGGGGGCTCGCGGTCATCCAGATCGCCGAGATCGGCGGCGTCTATGCGGTCTCCCTGGTCATCGTCGCCGTCAACGCCGCCCTGGCGTCCTGGTGCGTGCTGGGCCTTCGGCGGTCGGCGCCCGGCGCCACCGCGGCCGCCGTTCTCGCGGCGGGATCGCTCGCATTCGGCTGGTGGGTGCTCGCTCACGAATACGGCTCGGCGGCGGGTCGCCAGGCCTCGTCCATCGAGGTCGCCGTCATCCAGCCCGCGATCGAGCAGTCCCTCAAGTGGGATCCCGCCCATCAGGCCGAGGCCCTCGCCCGCTACGAGCAGCTCACGCGCGAGGCTGCGCGCTCGAAACCGCGGGTCATCCTGTGGCCCGAGACGGCGGCGCCCATCTTCCTGCGCGGCGATCCCGTCCTGCTCTCTCGGCTGACCAGCCTTTCCGCGGAGCTCGGAGTTCCCATCCTGGTGGGCTCGATCGACCGGCTGCCGGGGCCACGCGGTCAATTCCTGAACAGCGCTTTTCTGCTGGGAGAACAGGGGATTACGGCCAAATATGATAAGATTCACCTCGTGCCGTTCGGCGAGTACATCCCTCTCGCCGGGCTCATCGGCTTCGTCAGGAGCTGGGCCGAGTTCATCTCGGACTTCGCGACGGGGACCAGCCAGACGGTTTTCCCGCTGTCCGGGGCGCCATTCGGCACCGTGATCTGTTACGAGGTCATCTTCCCCGAGCTGTTCAGGGGCTTCGTGGTCGGGGGCGCGAGCTTCATGGCGAACATCACCAACGATGCGTGGTTCGGGCGTACGAGCGGGCCCTGGCAGCATCTGGGCACGCTGCCCCTGCGCGCGGTGGAGAACCGGGTCGCCATCGCCCGCGCGGCGAACACGGGAATCTCGGCGTTCGTGAGCCCATCGGGTATGGTGGGGCCGATGTTGCCCCTCTTCGAGCGCGGTTACCTCTCGGCGCGCGTGACGCTTCGGAGCCGGACCACGCTCTACGCGCGCTGGGGCGATTGGCTGCCCTACCTCTGTCTCGCCGTCTCGGGGATGACGGTGGGGGCGGCTCTCCGTCGGCGAGCGGCCTAGCCATGCTCGGAGACCTCAAGCGCGATCTCGCCGACGTGGAGAAGCAGCTCCAGGACCTCCGGGGGCATCTTTGACCTTCCCGCCAAGGAGACGCGGCTCGCCCTGATCGACCAGGAAATGTCGGCGCCCGCCTTCTGGGACGACAGCCGCAAGGCACAGACGCTCGTCCAGGAGCGCGCCGAGCTGGCCCGCACGGTCGGCCGTTTCAAGGAGCTCGCCCAGCAGGCCGAAGACCTTCGTGTCCTCTGGGAGATGGCCACCGAGGCAGGCGATGAGAGCGAGGCCCCGGAGATCGAGAAGGGGCTCGCCTCTCTCATGCGCGATCTCGAGAGCTTCTCCATCAAGATCGTCCTGTCCGGACCCCAGGACAAGAAGAACGCCATCCTCTCGATCCATCCGGGGGCGGGCGGCACGGAGTCGCAGGACTGGGCCCAGAACCTCATGCGCATGTACCTGCGCTGGGCGGAGCGGGCCGGCTTCAAGGCCGAGGTCCTCGATCTCCTGCCGGGGGAAGAGGCGGGCATCAAGTCCGTCACCATCGAGATGACCGGAGAGTACGCCTACGGATATCTCAAGAGCGAGATCGGCGTGCACCGACTCATCCGGATCTCGCCCTTCGATGCCTCCAAGCGCCGACACACGTCCTTCGCCTCCGTCTCGGTGATCCCGGAGGTCGAGGACGTGGAGGTCGTGGTCAAGGACGAGGAGATCCGCGTCGACGTCTACCGCTCGTCCGGACCGGGCGGGCAGGGCGTCAACACAGCCGACTCCGCGGTGCGGATCACGCACCTGCCCACGGGCATCGTGGTCGCCTGCCAGAACGAGCGCTCGCAGCTGCGTAACCGCGACACCGCCATGCGCATCCTCAAGTCGCGCCTCTACCAGGTCTACGAGAAGAAACAGCGCGAGGAACTGGCGGAGCTGAGCGGAGAGAAGAAGGAGATCGCCTTCGGCAGCCAGATCCGCACGTACACCTTCCACCCCTACCAGATCATCAAGGATCACCGCACGGGCGTGGAGGTGGGCAACGTCGAGTCGGTCATGGACGGCGGAATCGATCCCTTCATCGAAGCGTACCTCCGCCAGCCGAGATCGGCGTGACATGAGCGCCTCGCCGCCTCCCTCCGCGCCACCGCCCGCTGAGCCGCCCGGCCATCCCAATCCGCTCGTCCGGCGCCGGCTCGAGAAGCTCGAGGCGCTCCGCCGGAGCGGCGTCAATCCCTTCGGCCAGCGCTTCCCCGTCACCCACTGGGGCGGCGAGCTCGCCCGCCGCCACCAAAACGCGTCCGAAGACGCTCTCAAGGCCGTGGCACCCGTCACCGTGGCGGGGCGGGTGGTCGCGCTCCGGCATCACGGCAAGACCTGCTTCGCCCATCTGCGGGATCAGAGCGGGCAGATCCAGCTCTACGCGCGGGCCGACGCTCTGGGGGAGCGGTACGCGGCGTTCACCGAGCTCGACGTGGGTGATTTCATCGGCGTCACCGGGGAGCTCTTCCGGACGCGGACGGGGGAGCTGACGGTGGCCGTCCGCAGCTGCGAGTTCCTGACCAAGTCGCTGCGCCCCCTGCCCGAGAAGTGGCATGGCCTCAAGGACGTCGAGACCCGATATCGCCGGCGCTACGTCGATCTCGTGATGAACCCCCAGGTGCGCGAGACCTTCGTCCTGAAGAGCCGGCTCATCCGCGAGCTGCGCGCCTTCCTCGACGCCCGCGGCTTTCTCGAGGTGGAGACGCCCATGATGCAGCCCATTCCCGGCGGGGCGGCCGCCAAGCCCTTCGTCACCCACCACAACGCGCTGGACATGCCCCTGTACCTCCGGGTCGCCCCCGAGCTCTATCTCAAGCGCCTGGTGGTGGGCGGCCTCGACCGCGTGTACGAGATCAACCGCAACTTCCGCAACGAGGGCATCTCGACCCAGCACAATCCCGAGTTCACCATGCTCGAGTTCTACCAGGCCTACGCCGACTACGAGGACCTCATGGCCCTGACCGAGGAGATGTTCGCCCACCTCGGCACGGCGCTGCTCGGGCGCACGAGCCTCCCGTACCAGGGCGAGACCATCGATCTCGCCGCGCCCTGGCGGCGCGTGCCATTCTTCGACGCCATCTCGAAGGCGATCGGTCTCGCGGTGGGGCCGGAGACCGACGAGGACTCGATCCGGCGGGCGGCGGTGGCCGCCGGCGTGCCCGCGCCCAAGCCGGGGACGGGCGCGATCGGACTCTGGAAGGACGTCTTCGACACCCTGGTGGAGCCGGGCTTGATCCAGCCGACCTTCGTCACCGACTTCCCCATCGAGCTCTCGCCCCTGTCCAAGCGCAAGGCGGGCGACCCTCGCCTGGTCGACCGCTTCGAGCTCTACATCTGCCGGCGCGAGATCGCCAATGCCTACTCCGAGCTCAACGATCCCATCGATCAGCGGCGGCGGTTCGAGGAGCAGGCGCGCGAGCGCGAGCGGGGAGACGAGGAGGCGCACTGGATGGACGAGGACTTCGTGCGCGCGCTCGAATACGGGATGCCGCCCACCGCCGGGGAGGGGATAGGCATAGACCGGCTGGCCATGCTCTTCTCGGACTCTCCGTCGATCCGGGACGTGATCCTCTTTCCCCACCTCCGCCTCGAGCGTCGCGCGCCGGGCGAGGCGGCGGCCGCGGACGAGGAGTCCGACGCCTGATGGCCGGGCGCGGCCTGCCCGTCGAGCTCTTCCTCTCGCTGCGCTACCTGCGGGCGCGGGGCCAGCGGGCCAACCTCTCTCTCTTCGTGTGGATCGGCGTGGGCGGCGTCTTCCTCGGCGTCAGCGCGCTGATCGTGGTCCTGGCCGTGATGACCGGATTCCAGGACGGCATCAAGGAGAAGATCATCGCGGCCAACCCCCACATCCTGGTGGTCGACCCGGGCGGCCGCGGCATCGAGGACGGCCCGGGCGTGGCCGCGCGCGTCCAGCCCGTTCCTGGTGTGCGCTCGGCCACGCCCTTCGTGCTCCAGCAGGCCCTCTTCACCGGGCAGCGCGGTGGCGCGACCGGCGGTCTTCTCCGCGGCGTGGACCTCGCCGCGCCCGCCGTGCGCAAGCAGATCCAGGCCGACATCGGAGCGGGCAGCCTCGAGCCCCTCCTCAGGACCTCGGGCGAGCCCGCCCTCCTCCTCGGCCGCGAGCTGGCGCGTACGCTCGGGCTCGTGCCAGGGGATCACGTCACCGTCATCTCCCCGCAGGGGGCGATGACGGCCGTGGGCCTCGTGCCCAAGATGCGGCGCTTCGAGGTCGCCGGCTACGTCGAGATCGGGCTCTACGAGTACGACGCGTCGATGGCCTACACCTCGCTGGCCGCGGCCCAGGAGTTCGCGGGGCTCGGCGATCGCGTGTCCGGCGTCGAGATCAAGCTGGCCGACCCCTTCGATGCCAAGGCCGTGGGAATTCGCGTCGCGAAGGCGGCGGGGCCCGGGCTCTGGATCCGCGACTGGATGGGGATGAACCGCAACCTGTTCGCGGCGCTCCAGCTCGAGAAACTCGCGCTCTTCGTGATCGTCACCATCATCGTCCTCGTGGCGGGTTTCGCCATCATCGGGCACCTCGTGCTCCTCGTGGCCGAGAAGCGCAAGGAGATCGGCATCCTCAAGGCCATGGGCGCCTCGGCGGGCAGCATAGGCACGGTCTTCCTCGTCACGGGCATGCTCATCGGCGTCGTGGGCACGCTGAGCGGCAGCCTCTTCGGACTCCTCCTGATCTGGGTGCAGAACACCTACAAGATCATCCGGCTGGCGGGTGACGTCTATCAGATCGACCATCTGCCCATGAAGCTCACGTGGCTCGACTTCACGCTGGTGACGTCGGCGACGCTGCTGATCTCCTTTCTTGCCACGCTGTCGCCCGCGAGACGCGCGGCGCGACTGGACCCCGTCGAGGTCCTCCGATATGAGTGAGCCCCTCCTCGCGGTCCGGGAGCTCGAGAAGGAGTACCGGGTCGGGCCCGAGACCGTGCGGGTCTTGCGGGGGGTCAGCCTCGTGGTCAAACAGGCGGAGAGCGTGGCCCTCATCGGCGCTTCCGGGGTGGGGAAGTCGACCCTGCTCCATCTCCTGGGCGGCCTCGACCGGCCGAGCGCCGGTCAGGTCCTCTTCTCCGGCGAGGACATGTACGCCAGATCCGAGAGCTCGCTGGCGAGGCTCCGGCGCACGGAGATCGCCTTCATTTTCCAGTTCTACAACTTGCTCGGGGAGATGACGGCGCTCGAGAACGCCATGCTGCCGGCTCTCCTCCAGCGCCTGTCCGCCGCCGAGGCTCGGGAGCGCGGCGCGGGGGCCCTGCACGAGGTAGGGCTGGGCGACCGCCTCGGCCATCGGCCCGGCGAGCTCTCGGGCGGAGAGCAGCAGCGCGTGGCCATCGCGCGGGCGCTGGTGGCTCAGCCCAAGGTCATCCTGGCCGACGAGCCCACCGGCAACCTGGATCCGAAGACGAGCGAGGTGATCTGGGAGCTGTTCATGCGGCTCCAGGCCGAGCGCCGTCTCGCCCTCGTCGTCGCCACCCACAATCACGATCTGGCGCGGCGGGCCGACCGTGGCTATCGCTTGTTGGAGGGGCGCGCCGTCGCCTGGCCTTGATCCCTGAATGCGCTTCCCGGGCGCCGAGTCCACGCTTTCAGGTATTTCGGGGCCAATCCGGAGGCTCCAAGCAAGAAAAGGCTAGGCCGAGCGAGGACTTGGGAGGTATACTCTCAACAGATTCGGGGCCACGTTACGGGCAGTCCAAACCCTGGGGAGCGAGGTCGCCAAGTGTTCGAGAGATTTACCGAGAGGGCGCGGCGGGTCATCATCCTGGCGAGGGAGGAGGCGGGCCGCTTCCGCCACGATTTCGTCGGGACCGAGCATATCCTGTTGGGGCTGATCCGGGACGGTGAAGGCATCGCGACGGCCGTCCTCCAGCGACTCGGCCTCCGGCTAGAGACGGTCAAGGCCGAGGTCGAGCGGGCTCTCGCCGGCTTCCCCAAGACCCTGACCTTCGGTGAAGTCCCGTTCACCCCCCAGGCCAAGCGCGTCCTCGAGCTCTCAATCGAGGAAGCGCGCCAGCTCGGCCACAACTACATCGGGACCGAGCACCTCCTCCTCGGCCTCATGAAAGAGGGCCAGTCCATCGCCGCCAAGATCCTCGAGTCCCTCGGAGCGAGGCTGGACGAGGTCAGGCAGGAAACCCTGGCCCTCCTGGGCGACCAGTACTACCCGCGGCCCAAGAAGCGCTCGCAGACCCCCGTGCTCGACGAGTTCGCCCGTGACCTGACCCAGTTGGCCCGCGAGGGCAAGCTCGACCCGGTCATCGGACGCGAGACGGAGATCGAGCGCGTGATCCAGATCCTGGCCCGCCGGACCAAGAACAACCCCGTCCTCATCGGCGAGCCCGGCGTGGGCAAGACCGCCATCGTGGAAGGCCTCGCCCAGCGCATCGTGGGGCACGAGGTGCCGGACGTGCTCGCCCAGAAGCGCCTGCTCCAGCTCGACCTGGGGGCACTCGTGGCGGGGACGAAGTACCGCGGCCAGTTCGAGGAGCGGCTCAAGGCGGTCATGAAGGAGATCCGCCAATCCGAGAACGTGGTGCTCTTCCTCGACGAGCTCCACACCCTGATCGGGGCGGGGGCTGCCGAAGGCGCCATCGACGCCTCGAACATGCTGAAGCCGGCCCTCTCCCGCGGCGAGATCCAGACCATCGGCGCCACCACGCTCGACGAGTATCGAAAGTACATCGAGAAGGACGGCGCCCTCGAGCGGCGCTTCCAGCCCGTCATCGTGCGGGCGCCCTCCGTGCCCGAATCGATCGAGATCATCAAGGGGCTCCGCCACAAGTACGAGGCGCATCATCGGGTGAAGATCACCGACGAGGCCATCGACGCGGCGGTGAAGCTCGCGGACCGCTACATCACGGACCGCCAGCTGCCCGACAAGGCCATCGACGTGATCGACGAGGCGTCCTCGCGGACGCGGCTCATGGCCCTGACGCCGCCGCCGGAGATCAAGGAGATCGGCAAGGAAGTCGAGCGCGTCGTCCGTGAGAAGGACATGTACCTCGAGGCACAGGAGTTCGAGAAAGCCGCCTCGCTCCGGGAGAAGGAAAAGCTTCTGCGCGGTCGCGACGAGGAGATGAAGCGGGAGTGGGACAAGCGCAAGGGCAAGGGCCCGCAGACGGTCAGCGAGGAGGACATCGAGTACATCGTGTCCCGCTGGACGGGGATCCCGCTCTCCAAGCTCGAGGAGAAGGAATCGGCGAAGCTCGCCCGGATGGAAGAGGCCCTGCACGGGCGCATCGTGGGTCAGAAGGACGCGGTGGTGGCCGTGTCGCGAGCCATCCGGCGCTCGCGGGCCGGGCTCAAGGACAGCCGCCGTCCCGTGGGCTCCTTCATCTTCCTCGGACCTACCGGAGTGGGAAAGACCGAGCTCGCCCGCGCCCTCGCGGAGTACCTCTTCGGGGACGAGAACGCGCTCATCCGGGTGGACATGTCCGAGTACATGGAGAAGTTCTCGGTGTCGCGCCTCCTCGGCGCCCCTCCAGGCTACGTCGGTTACGAAGAGGGTGGCTTCCTGACCGAGAAGGTGCGGCGGCGGCCTTACTCCGTCGTCCTCTTCGACGAGATCGAGAAGGCCCATCCGGACGTCTTCAACATGCTCCTGCAGGTCCTCGACGACGGGCGCCTCACGGACTCCGTGGGCCACGTGGTGGACTTCAAGAACACCATCCTCATCATGACTTCGAACCTGGGCACGAGCTTCATCGGCAAGCGCACGGCCCCAGGTTTCCTGGCCGAGGGCGAGGGCGAGACGCACGACAAGATGAAGGAAAAGGTCCTCGACGAGCTCAAGCGTGCCTTCCGACCGGAATTCATCAACCGGGTCGACGACATCATCGTGTTCCACGCCCTGTCCAAGGAGAACATCACGGCCATCGTCCGCCTCATGCTGACCCGCATCAATGCCCAGATCTCCGACAAGGGCATCCAGCTCGAGCCCACAGAGGCCGCCCTGGATCTCCTCGTGCAGAAGGGTTTTGACCCCACCTACGGGGCGCGTCAGCTGCGCCGGACCATCCAGAAGGAAGTCGAGGATCCGCTCGCGGAAGCCATCGTGCGCGGGCAGTTCGCCGACGGGGCGCGGATCGAGGTCGACGTAAACGGGGACGGCTTCATCTTCCGGGAGATACAGATCGCCGAGCCGCGGCTCGCGCTGGCCGAGCACTAGACGGACCGACACTCGACTGGGCCGACCGGGACCATGACCGTGCGGGGGAGATTTCTTCTCTCCATTTTTTTTGTCCTCACTCTGCTAGCCATCGGTGCCGGCGGAGCCGCTCCCGCCGTCGCTCAGACCACTCCTCCGGGCGGAGAGCAGCGGATCCTCATCAAGGAGCTCGCCGTGCAGGGCAATCGGCGAGTCCAGGAAGCGGTCATCCTGGGCCGCGTGCAGTCCAAGGTGGGGACGGTCTTCATTCCTCCGCGCACCGCCGACGACATCCGGTCGATCTTCGCTCTCGGCTTCTTCGATGACGTCCAGCTCAAGGTCGAGGACTTCGAAGGAGGCGTGAAGCTGACCTTCGTGGTCACCGAGCGACCCTTTGTCCGGGACCTCTCCTTCGCGGGAAACAAACGGCTCGACGCAGCCGCCCTCCAGGAGAAGATCGACCTCAAGCTGGGGGGCGTCTACAACCCCGTGGAGGTGACGCGGGCGGCCGAGAAGCTCAAGGAGTTCTACGAGGAGGAGGGGTACTTCGAGGTCGGGATTTCCCCGGACGTGACCAAGCTGCCCGACGGCGACGTGGCGGTGACCTTCCGGATCGTCGAAGGGCGTAAGATGACGATCGAGAAGATCGTCATCGAGGGCACGCAGGGCGTCAAGCCCGACAAGATCAAGGAGATCCTCCTCACGCAGGAGCGGCAGTACTTCATCCTGCGCGGAACCGTCCAGCGGCAGAAGCTCGAAGAGGACGTGGACCGGATCGTCGCCTTCTACAACGACAACGGCTACATCCAGGCGCGCGTGGAGTCCACGGAGACCCAGGTGGACCGCGAGAACGCCCGCGTCACCATCAGGATCGTGGTGGTGGAGGGTCCGCAGTTCAGGGTGGGCGGGGTGGACATCACGGGCAACAACGTCCTGCCCATCGAGGAGATCCGGCGTCGCGTCCAGCTCAAGCCCAACGACGTCTACTCCCGCGCCAAGCTCCGGGACAGCGCGAAGGACATCGGCGACGTGTACGGCACCATCGGGCGCGCCTCCGTCGACATCAATCCCCAGATCGCCCTCGACGTGCCGAACCGGAAGGTCAACATCACCTTCGAGATCACCGAAGGACCCGAGGTCTTCGTCGAACGCATCAACATCTCGGGCAACACCCGCAGCCAGGAGAAGGTCCTGCGCCGCGAGATCCCCATGCACGAAGGGGACCTGTTCACCACCCAGAAGCTTGCCCGGGCCAAGCAGAAGCTGAGCAACCTGAACTACTTCGAGAAGGTGGAGACGCGGACGACGCCGGGGTCCTCCAAGGACAAGATCGTCGTCCACATCGAGGTGACGGAGAAGCCCACGGGCCTCTTCTCGATCGGCGGCGGCTACAGCTCTCAGGACGGCGCTCTCGGCACCCTCGACCTCTCCCAGAACAACTTCCTCGGCCGAGGCTGGCAGGTGTTCCTCCGTCTGCGCGGCGGCGCCCAGACTCAGCAGGGTACCATCGGCTTTACGGAGCCCTGGCTCTTCGACCGGCCGCTCGCCGCGGGCTTCGACCTGTACAATAACCGGCGCATCTTCAATGACTACACCATCAATTCCCTGGGTGGCGATGTGCGGATGGGTCATCCCCTAGGCGACTATGCGCGGTGGAACCTGATCTACAAGCTCGAGCAGGACCACGTCACGGGAGTCGCCGACAATGCAAGCCAGGAGCTGCAGGACGCCAAGGGCACCACCATCACCTCGGTCCTCGGCGGGTCCATCGGGCGCGACACCCGCGACAGCCTCGCCGATCCCACGAAGGGAAACTTCTCCACCATCGGGGCCGACTTCGCGGGCATCGCCACCACGGATAATCGCTACGTCAGACTCACCGCCACCACCATACAGCACCAGTCCCTGTGGTTCGGGCACGTGCTGAGCGCGCGTCTCGGCACCAGCTACGAGGTCGGCTGGTCCACCAAGCCCGTGCCCCTCTTCGAGCGCTTCTATCTCGGCGGCCCGAACTCAATCCGCAGCTTCAAGCTTCGTCAGATATCGCCGCGAGACGATTCGGGCACGCGGATCGGCGGCAACTTCCAGGTCCTCGGCAACCTGGAGTACACGATGCCCACCTTCTACGGTGTCAAGCTCGCGCTCTTCTTCGACGCGGGCAACGTGTATGGCCCCGACAATCACCTCGGAACGAAGATCGACCTCACGAGCCTCAAGTACGCGGTGGGCATGGGTCTGCGCTGGAACTCGCCCTTCGGGCCCATCCGCGTCGACTACGGCGTCAATCCAGACCCCAGACCGGGGGACAAGTTCGGCGAGTTCCACTTCGCCGTGGGTACAGCGTTCTAGCTCAAGGAGGGCACGGAGCATGATTGGGCGTCTCAGGATGCTGGGGGCCGCAGCCGTCGTCGCCGTGGCCATCCTTTCCGGGCTGTGGTGGATGTCACCTCACGTGGAGGCCCAGGCGCCGCCACCCGGGCGCGTGGGCTTCGTCGACCTTCAGCGCATCCTTGCCAAGTCCCAGGCCGGCGTCCAGGCCCGTGAGCAGCTCGAGAAGGACAAGGCGAGCATGCAGAAGCAAGTGGACAATCAGAAGGGCGACCTCGACAAGCTGCGCGACGAGCTCGAGAAAAAGGGGCAGCTCCTCTCCGCCGAGGCGCGGCGTGACAAGCAGGAGCAGCTGGAGCGCAAGGTGCGCGACGTGAGGCGGCTCGTCGACGACCTCGAGAAGGAGCTGCAGAAGAAGGAGCAGGGGCTGCTCGCCAAGGTCCTGCGCGACGTCGAAGGAGTGGTGGCCAAGATCGGCAAGGAGCGGGGCTACCTCATGATCGTCGAACGCCGTCAGGGCGGGCTCATCTACGGCGCCCCGGAGGCGGACGTCACCGAGGAAATCATCAAGGCCTTCGACGACGAGATGCGGAAGGCCAAGAAGTAGGGTCCGGTGAGCGCCTTCACGCTCGGCCGGCTCGCCGAGGCGCTCGGCGCCACCCTCCACGGGGACGCGTCGCAGCTCGTGCGCGGGGTGGCGCCCCTCGAGAGCGCCGGGCCCGAGGAGGTTTCCTTCGTCACCAGCCCGAAGTATCACCGCCTGGCCGTGGCGAGCGCGGCGGGCGCGCTCGTGGTCGGGCCGGAGACGGCGGATCTCGACCGACCGCTCCTGCGCGTGGCCTCACCCCAGGCGGCCCTCATCGTTCTCCTGCGGTTCTTCCATCCCGAGCCTCCCGTCGAGCCCGGCGTGCACCCGGCGGCCTGCGTGGCCGCCGGCGCGCACGTGGATCCGACGGCCGCGGTGGCGGCGGGAGCCGTGGTCGAGCGCGACGCCGTGATCGGGCCGCGCACCTTCGTGGGCGCGCTCAGCTATGTCGGGCAGGGGGCGGTGCTCGGAGCCGACGTGCGGCTGTACCCGCGAGTGGTGGTGCGGGACGGGGTGCGGCTCGGTGATCGCGTCATCGTCCATCCCGGCGCCGTGCTGGGCGCCGATGGATTCGGCTATGCGTTCGACGGCGCCGCCCACCAGAAGATCCCGCAGGTGGGAGGACTTGTCATCGAGGACGATGTCGAGATCGGGGCGAACACCGCCATCGATCGCGCCACCATGGGCGCGACCGTCGTGCGCCGCGGCACGAAGATCGACAACCTCGTGCAAATCGGGCACAACTGCGATATCGGTGAGCACGTGATCCTGGTCGGCCAGGTGGGCGTGTCGGGCTCTTGCAAGATCGGCAGCCGGGCCGTGCTGGCGGGGCAGGTCGGCGTGGCCGACCACGTGACCATCGGCGAGGGGGCGATCCTGATGGCGCAGGCGGGCGTGGCCGGCGACGTCCCACCGGGCGAGGTCTGGACGGGATACCCGGCGCGGCCGGCAAGCCAGAGCCGCCGGATCTGGGTGGCCGAGGCCATGCTGCCGGAGCTGCTGAAGCGCGTGCGCTCCCTGGAAAAGCAAGTGCGCGAGCTCGGGGGCTCCGCCCGATGACTGAGCCGGCGCGGATCCACGCCACGGCCATCGTGGAGCGCGGAGCCGAGATCGGGACGGGAACGGCTGTCGGCCCGTACTCGATCATCGGGCGCGCCGTCCGGATCGGCCCGGACACCGAGATCGGCGCCCACGTCGTCCTCGAGGGACGAGTGACCATCGGCGCGCGCTGCCGCATCGACCACGGCGCGGTCATCGGCGGGGTGCCGCAGGACCTCAAGTACCGTGACGGCCTGCCCGTGGGGGTGACCATCGGCGACGATACCTCGATCCGCGAGTACGTCACCATCCATCGGGCCACTCGCGAGGGACATGACACCCTCGTGGGGAGCCACTGCCTGGTCATGGCCTCGAGCCACGTCGCCCACGACTGCGTCGTCGGCCACCATGTCGTCATCATCAATTTCGCCGGGCTGACCGGTCACGTCACCGTCGACGATCACGCCACCATCGGCGGTCTCTCGGGCATCCATCCCTTCGTCCGCATCGGCACCCACGCCTACGTCGGAGGCTGCTCGAAGATCCTGCAGGACGTGCCGCCCTTCGTCATCGTCACCGGGGTCCCGGCGACCGCCCGCGGGGTCAACGTCATCGGGATGCGACGGGGAGGGATTGACGACGAGGGACGGCGGCAGGTCCAGGCGGCCTTCCGGATCCTCTACCGCTCGGGACTGGCGCCCGGCGCCGCCACCGCCCGCATCAAGACGGAGCTCGGGGAGCACCCGCTCGTCGCCCGCCTCGTGGAGTTCATCGAGGGATCACGCCGTGGCATAGTGCGAGGGGGTCGGGAGGCGGGGACCGCGACCGAGGACGCCGAGAGCGAGGAGCGCGTGTGGTGAGCGCGGAGGGGCAGGGTCGAATCAGGGCCGGCGTGGTCGGCGCGGGCCATATGGGCCAGTATCACATCCTGGCCCTCGCCGAGCTCTGGGACGTGGATCTCGTGGCCATCTGCGACACGGATGTGGAGCGGGCCCGCAGCGTGGCCGCCCAGTACTCCGTCAGGTCCGTCTCCACCCATCACGAGCTCGCGGGTCTCGTTGACATCGCCACCGTGGCCGTCCCCACCGACCGGCACTTCGAGGTGGCGCGCGAGTTGCTCGAGGCGGGCGTCGACGTCCTCGTCGAGAAGCCGATGACCGCGACGCTGGAGGAGGCCAAGGAACTTTTCCGGATCGCGCGGCAGCTCGGGCGCGTCCTCCACGTGGGCCACGTCGAGCGGTTCAACGGCGCCGTCCAGGAGCTGCGGAAGATCGTGGAGCGCCCGGTGCTCGTGGAGTCCCGACGCCTCGGCCCCTTCGTCCCGCGCGTGCAGAGCGACTCCGTGGTCATGGACCTCATGATCCACGACATCGACATCGTGCTCGGCCTCGTGGACAGCGAGCCGCGGCGCATGACGGCGGTGGGACGATCCATTCATTCGGAGGTCGCCGACGTCGCCAACGTCCAGATCGTGTTCGACTCGGGCACCATGGCCACCATCACGGCCAGCCGCGCCACGGAAGAAAAGATCCGCACGCTCGCCATCACCCAGCCCGACGCCTACATCCTGCTCGATTACGCGGACCAGGACATCCAGATCCATCGCCGGGTCGCCCAGGAGTACACGCTCAACCGCGAGTCCATCCGCTATCGCCAGGCCTCGTTCGTCGAGCGTCTGTTCGTCCACAAGGACAACCCCCTCAAGCTGGAGATCCGCCATCTGATCTCCGCGGCCCGAGCCGCCCGGGCTACCGGCCAGGTTGAGCTGCCGGAGACCGAGGACCTGCGGTCCCTGGCGGTGGCGCTGGAGATCGAGAGGATGATCCGCGAGGGTCGGGGGGAAATCGCCTGGCCGAAGGATCTTCCGTGGAGCGCCGCCTCGCGGTGATGGCGGGGGCCGGGGTCCTCCCCGGCCGTGCCGCCGCGGAAGCCGCCCGCCAGGGCTGGCATGTCGTCGCCCTCGCTTTCGACGCGGCGGCCGGACTCGAGGCGCACGCCGAGCGGGTCGTCCCGTGCTCGCTCACCGACCTTCAGGGAGTGGTGCGCGCGCTCGGCGACGCCAAGGTCAGCTCGGTCATCTTTGTCGGCAAGCTGTGGAAGAAGGAAGTGTTCAGCCGGGTGGGAGCGACGGACGATCTCGGTCGCCACATCGCTCGAGCCGGCCTGTCGGACGAGGCGCTGACCGCCATGGTCCTGGCCACCCTCGACGGGATCGGCATCGAGGTCCTCGATCCGCGCCCCTTTCTCGATCCGTGGATGGCAGGGGGGGGAACCGTGACGCCGCGCGCGCCGACACCGGCCGAGTGGAGCGAGATTCAGGCCGGCTTCGCCCTGGCCCGGCATCTCGCGGCCCACGGAATCGGCCAGAGCGTCGTTCGATCGCGCGGGGTGACCCTGGCCGTCGAGGCCGCCGAGGGTACCGACGAGACGATCCGGCGGGGGACGAGCCTCGGCGGCCCCGGTGCCGTCGTGATCAAGGCGGTAGCGGAGGGCCATGATTTTCGATTCGACATCCCGACCATCGGTCCCGCCACTCTCGAGGCGATGGCGGCGGGGGGCGCCACAGCTCTCGCGGTGGAGACGGGCAAGGTTCTCATCGTCGATCGGGAGGCAACCGTGCGCATCGCCGAGGGGGCCGGCATCACGATCGTGAGCAGCGATCTCGCGAGCGGCGACGGCCGTGGCTGATCACCGCACCATCATGCTCTCGGCCGGGGAAGCCTCCGGCGACCTCCACGGCGGAATCTTGTGCCGCGCCCTCCGCGCGCTCGAGCCCACGGTGAACCTCGTCGGCATGGGCGGGCCCATGATGGCCGCGGCGGGCATGGAGGTCGTGGCGGATCCCACCCATCATGCCGTGGTCGGCTTCACGGAGGCGGTGGGCCGGGTGCCCGCCCTCTACGGCGCCTATCGGGCTCTCCTGCGCCGCATCCAGGCCCAGCGCCCGGATGCCCTCGTGCTCATCGATTTCCCGGAGTTCAACATGCGCCTCGGGCGAGCCGCGAGTCGCGCCGGCGTGCGGGTGGTCTATTTTGTCCCGCCGCAGGTCTGGGCGTGGCGGCCGTGGCGGGCGCGTCGCATTGCCCGCTTCGCGACCCGCGTGCTCACCGTCCTTCCTTTCGAGCGAGAGATCTACGAGGCCGTCGGCGCCGCCGTGGAGAACATGGGACACCCTCTGCTGGACGTCCTGCCCCTCGACATGACCCGGGACCACGCGCGCGAGCGTCTCGGTCTCGATCCCGCGGTGTCCGTGATCGGGCTCTTGCCCGGCAGTCGGCGCAAGGAGGTCGCGAGGCTGCTGCCCGCCATGCTCGAGGCCGCGAGGAAGCTGGCGGCTGGTGATCCCCGTCGCCGCTTCCTGCTCGGGGCCGCCCCCACCGTGAATGCGCCCGAGATGGTCGCCGCGCTGACCGCGGCCCGAGAGGCGGGCGGCCCGCGAATCGAGATCGTCGCGGGCCTCACCCATGAGCTCATGGCCGGCTCCGACGTGCTCATGATCGCCTCGGGCACCGCGACCCTCGAGGCCGCGCTGCTCGATGCGCCCATGGTTGTCTGCTATCGCCTCTCGCGGACCACGGAATGGATAGCCCGGCGGCTCGCGCTCCTGCCCTGGATCAGTCTTCCCAACATCATCGTGCGGCGATTCGCGGTGCCGGAGCTCCTGCAAGGTCAGGTAGAGGAGAGGCTGGCGCCCGAGACCTTGCGGCTCCTCGAGGACTCGGCTGCCATCAGCGCCCAGCGGGCAGCCTTCAAGGACATCCGCAGTCGCCTGGGCGAGCCCGGTGTCGGCCGCCGGGCCGCGCAGGCCGTCCTCGAGGTCGCGCGGGGCCGATGAAAGTCCGCCAGCGCCTCCTGGCCCTCGCGGGGCCGTGGGCGGGCGCCCTGAGCCTCTCGCTGCTCGCCCGGACGCTCTCCATCCGCCGCGAGGAGGGAGCGGTGGAGGCGCGCTGGCGGGTCGGGCTTCCGACCATCTACGCCGTCTGGCACGGGCGCCTCGCCCTCATGCCCTGGCTCTATGCCGGGCGCGACCTGCGCGTGCTGATCAGCCGCTCGCGAGACGGAGAGATCGTCGCCGCCCTCATCCGGCGCTTCGGATTCGTGCCCGTGCGCGGCTCCTCCAGCCGCGGCGGCGCGCAGGGGTTCCGCGCGCTGACGCGGGCGCTGGGCGCCGGACAGAGCGTCGTCGTCGTGCCAGACGGCCCGAGGGGGCCGCGCGAGGTGGTCAAGCCGGGCATCGTGGGGCTGGCGCGTCTGAGCGGAGCGGCCGTGGTGCCCGTGGCGATGGGCGCCTCGTCGGAGTGGCGGCTTCGGTCCTGGGACGAGTTCAGGATACCGAGGCCGTTCGCCCGGTGCGTGGTGCGCTTCGGGGACCCCATCCAGATCGCCCGCGGCGCCGACGCGGCCGAACAGGACGCCGCGCGCAAGGACATCGAGTCGGCGCTGCGCTCGGTCACCTGGCAGGTGGACGAGGAGGCCGCGCGCTGAGCTACGCGGTCTACTCGGCCCTGCTCTGCTTCCTACTCTTGGGATATCTTCCCGTCCTTGCCTTCAAGCGCCTTCGCCCCGACGGCTATGCGCGGAGCCTGGGCCAGCGCCTCGGCCGTCTCGGCGAGGGCCTTCCACGCGAGCCGCGCTGCTGGATCCACGCCGTGTCCGTGGGCGAAGCCGCCACCGCCGTGCCCCTCGTGGAGGCCATCACCCGGCGCTGGCCGCAGCTCGGCATCGTGATGACCACGGTCACGCCGACGGGAGCGCGGATCGTGGCCGACCGGCTCGCCGGCCGCGCCGTCCATCGATACTTTCCCATCGACCTGCCCGGCCCGGTGCGCCGCGCCCTCGACGCGGTCAACCCGCGCTTCTTCCTCTGCATGGAGACCGAGCTCTGGCCGAACCTCCTCCGGGCCCTCGCCGCGCGCGGGGTGCCGTCGATGATCGCCAACGGACGGATCTCCGACCGCTCGTTCCGCCGGTATCGCCTCGTCCGCTTCTTCACCGCGCGCATGCTCACGCACGTGCGCGTGCTCGCCATGCAGTCCGAGGAGGACGCACGGCGGATCATCGCGCTGGGGGCCCGGCCCGAGCGGGTTGTGGTGACCGGCAATATCAAGAGCGACCTCATCCCGCCCGAGGGCGGGGGCGACGCCCTCTGGCAGCGGCTCCTCGGCCTCGACGATGGCGAGCCCGTGTGGGTCGCCGGCAGCACGCATCGAGGGGAGGAGGCGATCGTGCTCGACGTCTACCTCCGCCTCCGGGCCCGTGTGCCCACCCTCACGCTCGTGCTCGCTCCGCGACATCCCGAGCGGGTGGCCGAGGTCGAGCGCCTCGTCCGGGAGCGTCGGCTGCAGCCCGTGCGCCGGAGCGGGCTGCCGAAATCCCAGGCGCGCGGGGCCGTCATCATCGTGGATACCGTCGGCGAGCTCGCCCAGATCTACCGGGTGGCGAGCATCGTCTTCGTGGGGGGGAGTCTGGCGCCGACGGGCGGCCACAACATGCTGGAGCCCGCCCTGCTTCGCAAGCCCGTCCTCTTCGGTCCCCACACCACGAACTTCCGGGAAAGCGCCGAGCTCCTCCTCGAGGCGGGGGGTGCCCTCGTCGTCCGCGACGGAGCCGAGCTCGAGGCCCACATGGCCGCCCTCCTCGTGGACGCGGAGCGCTGTCGTCTCATGGGCGAGGCGGCCTTCAAGGCGGTGGCGGGACGCCGCGGCGCCATCAAGCACACGCTCGAGCTCGTCGAGCGGTACCTGATGGATGGTGATCGTGGCTGAGGCCGCGCACGTGCGCGAGGCCTGGCTCCGCCGCGCCTGGCGCGGTGAGGTCGGCTGGACGGGAGCGGCAAGCCTTCAGGCCCTCGCCCGACTCTACGGGGGCGGCCTCGCCGTCCGCTCGGGCCTGTACGCGACGGGCATATTCCGGACGCGGCGTCTGCCATGCCCCGTCATCTCGGTCGGCAACCTCACGCTGGGAGGCAGCGGCAAGACGCCGCTCGCCGAGGTGATCGCCAGGATCGTCGGCGAGCTGGGCGGGAAGCCCGCGCTGCTGAGCCGCGGGTATGGACGGCAGACGCGCGGGGTCCAGATCGTGTCGGACGCGGCCGGCATCAAGCTCGGGGCGCGGCAGGGCGGAGATGAGCCGGTGCTCCTCGCCGAGCGCCTTCCCGGCGTGCCCGTCGTGGTAGGGGAGAGCCGCTACGAGGCGGGGCGCGTGGCGCTCGAGCGTTGCGGCGCCGGCGCCCTCGTTCTCGACGATGGCTTCCAGCACCGCACACTCGCCAAGGATCTCGAGATCGTGTCCGTGGCGGGGCGGAGTCCGTGGGGCAATGGCCAGCTCTTCCCGCGCGGCGTGCTTCGCGAGCCCGTCGAGGCGCTGCGGCGCGCTGATCTGATCGTGGTCACCAACCCGTCGGGGCCAGCCGCGACGAGCGAGGTGGCGGCCACTCTCGGCCGGCTCGGGGCGAGGGCGGCCGTCCTCACGGCTTCCTCGGAGCCCGAGAGCGCGCGCCTGATGCCGGGCGGCCGCGTCGAGCCTCCCGCCGCGCTCCGCGGCCGGCGCGTCCTCGCCTTCGCGGGACTCGCCGCTCCCGAAGGCTTCACCGCGACATTGAGCGCCGTGGGCGCCAGCATGGCTGGATTCGTGGAGTTTCCCGACCATCACGCCTTCACGCTCGACGACGTCGAGACCCTCACGCGTCGCGCGGAAAGCGCGGGCGCGGAGGCGCTCGTCACCACCGAGAAGGACTGGGTGAGGATCCGCGAGACGGGCATGCCCGGCCTGCCTCTCTGGGTCCTCTCGATACGCCTGTCGGTGGACAGACGCGACATCCTCGTGGAAACCCTGGCCCGAGTCCTCCAGCCGAGCGGGGCGCGCAAGCCGTGGCCGTGATCATCCAGGGACCCAACATCCTCGTTCGCCTGCCGAACTGGCTCGGCGACACGGTGATGGCTCTCCCCGCCCTCCAGGGACTTCGCGCCTCGCTTCCGCGGGCGCGCATCGCTCTCGTCGGTCGCTGGGCTTCATTGCTGGAGGGCCAGGCGGTGGCCGATGCCGTCCTCTCGTATCCCCGCGAGCGCGGGGCGCGCTCTCGCCTGGCCGCCGTGTTGAGAGATTCGCGGCCGGACACCGCCATCGTCCTCCCCAGCTCATTCGAGTCCGCCCTGGCCGCATGGCGCTGGGGCGCCCGCGCGCGCCTCGGCTATGATGCCGACCTTCGCGGCTGCCTCCTGACCCATACGCTGCCCATTCCCTCTCCGCGCCGCCATCAGATCGACGAGTACCGAGAGCTCCTCGAGGCGGGAGGCGTCGTCACGGGATCGGATCCGCCGACCTTCAGGCTCCCGCCCCATCCCGTAGCCGAGGAAGCGATCGATGCCCTCTTCAAGAAGATCGGCCTCGCTCACGGGGACAGCACGGTCGGACTCCATCTGGGCGCCGCCTTCGGCTCCTCGAAGCTCTGGCCTCCCGCCGCCTACGCCGAGCTCTCGTCGCGACTCCGTCGAGCCGGCGCCCTCCCGGTCCTGCTCGGCGCGGGGAGCGAGGAGGCGAGCGCAGCCGCGGTCATCGCGTCGGCAGGAGAGGACATCGCGTCTCTTGTCGGTCGGGACCGCCCCGATCTGCTGCCGCGCCTCCTCAGCCGGCTGAGCTGTCTCGTGAGCGCCGACACCGGCGTGGCCCATCTGGCCGCGGCTGTGGGCACGCCCACCGTGACGCTCTTCGGCCCCACGGATCCGCGCCTCACGAGCCCGCGTGGTCGCCGCGCGCGCGCCATCGAGGGTCGGGCGCCCTGCGCGCCGTGCTTCCTCGAGCGCTGCCCCATCGATCACCCGTGCATGCGGTCGATCGAGCCGACCACGGTCGCGGCTGCCACCCTCACCGCCGTCTCGGAGGGGCAGGCGGCATGAGGACCGTCCTCCACACGGAGTCGTCCCCGGGCCTGGGTGGCCAGGAAGTCCGCACCCTGACCGAGGCCGGCTGGATAGCCGAGCGCGGGTGGCGGGTGCTGCTGGCCGGCCAGCCGGGCGCCGCCTTCACGGAGCGCGCGCGGCAGCTCGGGATCGACGTCGTCGAGGTGCCAATGCGCGGAGCCTGGGACCTCCGCGCGGTCGCCCGTCTCGTTCGCCTCGTGCGCGACGAAGACGTCGGCCTCGTCCACACCCATAGCTCGGTGGACGGCTGGGTCGGCGGGCTGGCCGCGCGGATCGCACGGGTGCCCGTGGTCAGAACCCGCCACGTGTCCATTCGCATCCGGCGCCGGTTGAATCCCGTCTACCGCTGGCTCGCGGACCGGGTCATCACGAGCGGCGAGGCCATCCGGAGCATCGTGGTCGCCTCCGGCGTTCCCGCGGCGCGCGTGGTGGCGGTGCCGGCCGGTGTCGACCTCGCGGAGATGGACCGCGCGGGAAAGGCTCCCGACGCGCTGAGGCGATCTCTCGGTCTCGCCCGGCCGGTCATCGGCTCCGTCGCCATGTTCCGCGGGTCGAAAGGCCATGCGCATCTCCTGGACGCCTTCGCCATGGTGCGCGAGCGCTGGCCGACGGCACGGCTGCTCCTCGTGGGCGACGGGATCCGTCGGCCGTGGGTGGAAGGCCTCGCCCGAGAGCGCGGACTGGGCGACGCCGTCGTCTTCACGGGATTCCGGAGCGATGTGCCCGATCTCCTCCGGATCATGGACTGCTTCGTCCTCGCCTCCACGCGCACGGAGGGCGTGCCGCAGTCATTGCTCCAGGCCTTCGCGGCGCGGGTGCCCGCCGTGGCGAGCTCGGTGGGGGGCATCCCGGAGGTGGTCACGGACAAGGAGACGGGCATTCTCGTGGCGCCCGAAGACGCCGCCGCCCTCGCGCGCGGCATCGAAGCCGTGCTCGACGACCCCGCGGGCGCCGCGGAGCGTGCCGCGGCCGCGCGGCGCCTCGTGGAGGAGCGCTTCTCGCATTCGGCCTCCGTCGGTCGCCTCCTCGAGATCTACGAGTCCCTCCTCCGCCACGGTGACGCATGACGGGCGACCGGGCGCTTCGCGTCCTCAACCTCGTGGCCAACCGCTGGTGGACGGGCAGCGCCGATCCAGCTCTCAGGCTGACTCTCGCTCTCCGGGCCCGTGGCCACCACGCGCTGCTCGGCCTCGCCCCGGGAGACAAGTTCGAGGCCAAGGCGCGCGAAGCCGGCGTGGAGCCCGTCGAGGGGCTCCGTCTCGATGTCCGGTCGGGCCCGGCCGTCCTCGCCGACCTCCGAAGGCTCCGCCGCCTGGTCCGTGAGGAAGCCCTCGACGTGATTCACGTCCACCACAGCCACGACCACTGGCTCGGCTGGTGGACTCACGGCGGGAGCGCGCTCGTGCGCTCCTATCACAACGAGCGCGCGGTGCGACGGGGCTGGCCCACCTCGAGCCTCTACCGCGGCTCCCAGGCCCTCGTCGCCATCAGCCGCGGCGTCGAGGAAAGGCTCATCGCCGCGGGCGCCCCCGCCCGGGCCGTGCACCGCGTGGGGGGCGTGGTGGACACCGCGCGCTTCGCCGCCGACTCGCGGGGCGCCGCCAAGATCCGCGAGGAATTTCAGGTCGCCTCCGCCCCTCTCATCGGCTGCGTGGCCCGCTTCGCGGCCGGGCGCGGCCACGAGACGCTCCTCGAAGGCTTCCGGCTACTGCGTCGGGAGCGCCCCGACGCCCGCCTGCTCCTCGTCGGCAAGGGTGAGCGGCGCCAGGCCCTGGAGGCAGCCGTCAAGGGACTCGGGCTCGAGGACAGCGCGCTCTTCGCCGGTTATCGCGATACCGACTTGCCGGCCGTCCTCCATGCCCTCGATATCTTCGTCCTTCTCGGGGCAGGCTCGGATGAGTCGTGCCGGGCCGCCCTCGAGGCCATGGCGGCCGGGCGGCCCGTGGTGGGGGCCCGGGTGGGGGCACTACCGGAAGCCGTCGTTCACGGCGAGACCGGCCTCCTCCTCGAGCGTGTCTCGGCCGAGCACGTCGCCGCCGCCCTGCGCCGGCTGCTCGAGCGGCCACACGAGGCCCGCGCCATGGGCGAGGCGGGGCACCGCCGCGCGCTCGGCCGGTTCAGCCCCGACAGCCATGCCCGTCGCTTCGAAGAGATCTACGCGGCGGCCCTCGCCAGCAGGCAGCATTGAGAAAGCGCAGCGAGAATAACGTGCTCAGATCGAACCGGTGGGGGGGCCCGGGGAAGCAGTGTGAGGCGCAGCCGAAGGCGAGTCGAGCCAACCCTCAGTGCGACCGGCGGTCGCGGTCA
>WNFD01000100.1_pt1 | contig 73042 bp, 82 predicted proteins | sample 5400491 | NCBI WGS metagenome assembly WNFD01 (sample SAMN13153343, study PRJNA577476) | soil metagenome | isolation source: 120 cm saprolite under Douglas fir tree site 2 hole 2 replicate 2 | place: USA:California | collected 2015-04-18 | reverse complement strand
CGGAGCTGGAACTGCATTGCCGGGCAGTATACCGCTGGTTGCCCGTCGACGGGCGGCCGGCGTGGCCGGCCGGCGGGAGGGGCTAGCGCCGCCCGATTCCCAGGAACAGCGCGGCGGTGACCGCTGAGGCGAGCCCATCCGGGTCGCCGCCGCCGCGCTTCTCCAGCTGACCGTCCACCAGCAGCGACGCGAGGCCGTGGATGGTTGCCCACGACGTGATCGCGAGCGACGTCACGTCGCCCTCCACGAGAATCCCGCCACTTCTGCCCGCGAGGCGTTCGCGGCGGGTCGGCGCCGGAGATCCCCGCCATGTGGTAGATCGCGCACCCAGCAATAGCAGCCGGAGAAACGCTCCGTGCCCGGTCGGCGTCGTCCGATTCATCCCCCCGGGCTAGTCGGCGAACTGGGCCGCGCGCCACTTGAGCGCCGCCCCCAGGCCCTCCGTCTCCCTGATCTCGTCGAACTTCATCCCGACCTCGGTCCGCGCCGCGTAGAGGGGAGCGAGCACGTCGAGCCCGGCGAGGATCGCGTTGCGGAAGCCCGCCGCTTCGGCGCCTCGCCGGGTGGCGAGCTTGGTGGCCACGAGCGCCTCCGGGGAGATCAGCGCCATCCGGCGGGCGAACTGGAGCGTCGCCGCCTGGAGCTGGGCGCGGGGGACGACGCGGTTGACCATCCCGTACGAGAGCGCGGTCTGGGCGTCGATGCTGTCGCCGAGGTAGAGGAGCTCGCGCGCACGCCGCAGGCCGATGACGAAGGGCATCACGAGACCGGGGCCGACGTTGGAGAAGCGGATCTCGGGCTCGCCAAAGACGGCGTCGTCGGAGGCGATGGCGAGATCGCACAGCATCATGAGCTCGCAGCCGCCGCCGAGGCAGTGGCCCTGGACCGACGCGATCACCGGCTTCCCCATCTCCCACGGCGTCATCTCGAGCCGGATGTCGTCGGTGAGCGACTCGTGCCAGGCCAGCGCGTTGCCGCGCCGCGCGGCGCGGGCCGGGTTGGGCGAGATGTCGTAGCCGGCGCTGAAGCTCCGGCCTTCTGCGCGCAGGACCACGACGCTCGTGCCCGGGTCGGCGTCCGCCGCGCGGAGGCGCTCCACGAGCGCGTGCTTGAGCTCGTGGCTGATCGCGTTGAGCTTGTCGGGACGGTTGATCGTCACGATGCCGATGCGGCCGTCGACGGTGTAGGTCACGATCTCCGCGGCCATGGGGGCTCCTCAGCGCGGCGGACGGGGGACGATGAGCGCGTCGACGACGACGCAGCCCCGGCCCCGCGGCAGCACCTTGATGGGGTTCAGGTCGAGCTCGGCGATGGCGGCGCGGTCGGCCCACGCGTAGTCGCCGAGCGCTTCGAGACAACGATGGAGGCTGTCGACGTCGGCGGGGGGGCGGCCGCGGAAGCCGGCCAGCAGCTTCGCCGCGGCGGGAACCTCGGCGACCATCGCCTCGGCGTCGCCAACACGTAGCGGCAGCGGCCGGAGCGCGACGCTGGCGAGCGCCTCCGCGGCGACGCCGCCCAGCCCGAACGCGAGCACGGGGCCGAAGTCCCGGTCATGGGTGACTCCGGCGAGGACCTCGACACCTCCGCTCACCATCTGCTGGACCACGAAGCCGGCGACCGCAATGTCCCCCAGCTTCCCTGAGCGCACCGCGGTCATGCGGTCCCACGCTAGGCCGAGCTCGCGGGCGTCTCTGAGCCTGACGGCCACGAGGCCGAGATCCGACCGGTGAGGCACGTCGTCGGCGACGAGCTTCAGCGCCACGGGGTATCCGATCGCGCCCGCCGCGGCGATCGCCTGCTCGCGGGTCGTGCAGAGCGTCTCCCTCACGACGGGCAGGCCGGCACCGGCGAGCAGTCGCTTGGCATCGTGCTCGTGGATCGTTCGTCGCGCCGTGCCGCCCGGGATCGTGGCCAGCGTCGGCACCTTCGTCGCCGGCGCGGGGCGGAGCGGCGTGAGCGGCGCGGCCTGGCGGGCCAGGCGATCGATCGCGCGGAGTCCCTGGCGCGTGCCGCCGATCAGCGCGATCCCGTGGGCGCTCAGGAGCTCGTGCTGGTCGCGCCGGAAGATACCTGGGCGCGTGCCCATCAGGTAGAAGGGCTTGGTCGACCCCTGGGCGCCCTCGACCAGCATCCCGGCGTACGTCATGAAGCGCTCGGGCGTGCCCATCGGCGAGGCGTCGGCGCTGTCCGTGCACCAGACGACCGCGTCGACCTCCGGATCCGCCCCGAGGGTCCGGAGCGCGTGCGGCACGTTGGTCTGGAAGTCGCCGTTGCCCCACGCGTCGAGCGGGTTGCCGTCGCCCGCAATGGAGCCGATGACGCGCGCGGCCTCGGCGCGCGTGGCGGGTGAGAGCGGGGGCAGCTCGAGCCCGGTGCTCGTGGCGACGTCGAGGATCAGCTCGGTGTGGCCGCCCGAGTTCGTCACCACGGCGATCCGGCGACCCGCGGGCCGGCGTGCGCCCTGGCAGGCGGCCAGCGTCTCGGTCAGCTCGTCCATGTCGTGAACCTCGATCGCGCGGTGCGCGCGGAGGACCGCTTCGATCACGCGCGACTCGCCGGCGAGGCCGCCGGTGTGGCTCGTGATCGCGCGGCGCGCCCGCTCGCTACGGCCGACCTTGAGGACCACCACCGGCTTGCCGTGATCGGCGGCGCGGTCGAGCGCGGCGACGAACCGCTCCGGCTGCCGCACGCTCTCGAGAAACATCGCGATCACGTGCGTGGCCGGGTCGTCTACCAGGTACTCGAGCACATCGGCGGCCACGATCACGGCCTCGTTGCCCGTGGAGATCACGCGGCTCCAGCCGAACCGCCGGCAGTCGGCCAGCAGCCCGATGACGATCGAGCCGCTTTGGGAGATCAGCCCGACGTTGCCGGCGAGCGGCGCCGGGTCGCGGAGCGCGTTCAGGTAGACGAGGCTCCGCTCGTGCGGGCTGATGACGCCCATGCAGTTCGGCCCGCAGAACGCGATCCCCGCCTCGCGACAGATGGCGACCAGCTCGTCCTGCCGGCGCCGTCCCGCGTCGTCGCTCTCGGCGAACCCCGCATCGAACGCGACCGCGGCGCGCACCCCCTTCTGGGCGGCGGGTCGGAGGCCGTCGAGCACCCGCTCGTGGTTGACGCAGAACGCGAGCACGTCGACGCCGGCGGGCAGCTCCTCGACCGATCGGTAGCAGCGCCGGCCAAGCAGGGTCTCGTAGCGAGGATTGATGGGATAGATCTCGCCCTTGAACCCGATGCGCTCGAGGTTTTCGACGATCGTGCGGCCGACCGAGGGCCGCTCGGAGGCTCCGAGCACGGCGACCGAGCGGGGCTTCAGGAGCGCGTCGAGTTCGATGAGAAATCCTCCTGACGGGCGACGAGCGCGAAGAGTCCGCCCACCAGGATCGCCGGCCGGAGCACGGGGACGCTCTCGCTAGGCAGGAGACTCGCCCACACCGAACCGGTGGTCAAGCACGATTTTGATGAGCGCGAGGGGTCAACCGTCTCATGCTGGAATTCGTCTCGAGCTGAGGGGCTAGGGGCGGAAGGCGGGCATGACCTCCCGCGCGAAGCGGGTGAGCTGCTCGACCATGAGGTCTCTCGGCGTTCCGATCGCCCAGCCGATCATGACGTGGTCCAGTCCCGGGTATCGTCGCTCCACCTCCTTCAGGTAGGAAACGATGTCGCCGGATGGCCCGCAGAGCCAGGAGCGATTGCGCACGCCATTTTCCAGGGTGGCCGAGGTCGGAGATTGGGGTTGTCGGGCCGCGACCGCCTTCACGTGCTCCTCGCTGTAGCGCAGCATTCCCAGCGGCGCCATGACCTTGGCGTGCTCCTCGAAGTACGGGCGCGCGCGCTGGATGGCCCGCTCCGCGGTGTCGTCGATGCACATCCGGAAGCCGAGGATCAGATCCTCGCCGAGCTGGAGCGCGCGGCCGTGGCGGCGCGCGGTGTCCTGATAGTCGCGGACCCAGCGCTGGACGAGCTCCTCGGCGGTGGCGGAGATGACCCCCTTGATGCGGTGTCGGGCCATGAAGTCCAGGCCCCGCGCGCTGCCGCTCACGATGGGCTGCCAGACCTCGACGGGCTGGTGCAGGGGCCGCGGCACCAGCGTGATCTCCTTCAGCGGATAGCCGCGGTAGGGGACCTCCGGGGGAAGGGTGTAGTGCTTCCCCCGGTGCGAGAACGACTCCTCGCGGAACGCCTTCAGGATGATCTCCACCTGCTCCTCGAAGAGCTCGCGGTTGGCCTCGGCGTCCAGCATCGGGTTGCCGAACGTCTCGACCTCGCGGGTGTGGTACCCGCGCCCCACGCCGAACACGACCCGGCCCTTGGTGAGGATGTCCGCCACCGCGTAGTCCTCGGCGAGGCGGAGGGGATGCCACGCGGGCACGACATTGAAGGCGCACCCGATCTTCACGCGCTCGGTGCGATGGGCCAGGTCCACTGCCAGCATGGGGATGGACGGGATGCACTCGTACCCCTCGTGCTGGAAGTGATGCTCGGCCAGCCACAGGGTCTCGTACCCCAGCGTGTCGGCGGCGCGGGCCAGAGCCGCCGCGGTGTCGAACACCTCGGCCAGGCGCTCGTTGGGATACCGGCGGTCGTCGGCGGGCGTGCCCGCCAGCCCACACCGCTCCAGCTCGATGTGGCCGACGTAGAGAGTCGAGAAGCGGGTGATCAACGCGGACCCGCCGCGCCTAGTAGTACACCGACCGCCCCGCGCCCCCAGTCGCCACGATGAGCTCGCCCGAGATCGCCCAGGCCTTGTCCGACGCGAGGAAGGCGGTGACGTAGGCAATCTCCACCGCGTCGACCATGCGCCCGATGGCGTTGCCGCGGGGCGAGTCGTGGGCGAAGTCGGCCTTCTCCACCGCGGCGGCGTCGATGCCCAGCTCCTTCCCGCGGGCGGCGAGGAGGCGCGGCGTGCGCTCCGTGCGCGTGATGCCGGGGTGGACACAGTTGACGGTGATCCCGAAGCGGCCGACCTGCACGGCCAGCGTCTTGGTGAGATGCACGAGGGAGGTGTTGCGCGCGCCGCCGCTGAGGTTGCCCGCGTTCCGCGCATTGGTCCCGCTGATATTGATGATGCGGCCCCAGCCCTGTTCCTTCAGGTAGGGGATGGCGGCGCGGGCGCAGCGGAGCGCCCCCACGTACTTCACGTTGAAGTCCTGGAGCAGGTCCTCGTCCACGATGGTCTCGATGGGGCCGGTGGCGGTGGCGGAGCCGCCCGGCGGGGAGCCGCTGTTCACCAGGATGTGCAGCCCGCCGAGCTGCGCGGCGGCCTGGGCCACCATGGCGTCCACCTGGGCCCGGCTCGTCACGTCGGCGACCAGCGGGATGACGCGGCGCCTGGTCTCGGCGGCCAGCTCCCGCGCCGCCGCCTCGAGCGTCTCCTTCGTGCGCGCCACGATGGCGACGTCGGCCCCTTCGCGGGCCAGCTCCCTCGCGATCGCCTTGCCGATGCCGAGGCTCCCGCCGGTGACGATCGCGCGTTTACCTTCGAGCCCCAGGTCCATCGCTTGGCCTCCTCCGGGAATCCTAACACCGCCGGCCCCCCTCGCAACCAACCGAGAGGCCCCGGAATTCAACAGATTCCGGGGCCCGCTTCGGTCACGGCACCAGCGTCGAGCCGCACCATAGCGCGAGACCGAGCGGCGTCATGGGCACGGGCGCAACGCCGACGGTGGCAAGAATGAAGACGACGACCGCGGCTACGCGAAGCATGAAGCTGGGACCTCTCATCGTTGAACCCTCCTTGCGATGAAGTGCACTGCCGCCTCCTTCAGTACCCGAACACGAACCTTCCGATCCGTAACGTGGCACTCACGGTCACTGCAAACGCGGCCCAATCGATCATGGCGGTCCTCCTCGCGACGAGCCCGCGATCACGCTAACAGCCCCGTAGGACGGGCGCCAAGTGGACCTTGGGCCAACGATTTCGCTTGACGGGCGAAGATATCGCTTATATAAGGAGTGAGTAGTTATATATCGGTACGGATGAATCCGGTCCCAACGCGGGTCGAGATTGGGACGGGACTCGCGCAGGACTCAATCCCACGCGGTACTCCAAGTTCGCGGCAACGTTGCGGTGACAAGGCACCCCGCTGATCGGGATCAGCCACCAGGTCCTACCCCCTTACCATCGGGAGGCGAGTAAACCATGAAGATTCGTCCGTTACATGACCGCATCCTCGTCAAGCGCGAGGAGGAGAAGGACGTCAAGAAGGGCGGCATCATCATTCCGGATACCGCGAAGGAGAAGCCCCAGGAGGGCAAGGTCATCGCGGTGGGCAACGGGAGGGTGAACGAGGACGGCAAGCGGATCCCCCTGGACGTGAAGGCCCACGATCGCATTCTCTTCGGCAAGTACTCGGGCTCCGAGGTGAAGGTCGACGACCAGGAGTACCTGATCATGAAGGAAGAGGACGTGCTCGCGATCATCGAGTAGGCGGAGCCGCACGCCACCAACCCGACCGGGCCCTGAGGGCCGGTCCATTCCATCGCACGATCGAGAGGAGAAGCAGATGCCAAAGCAGATTCTATTCAGTGACGAGGGGCGGGCCGCCCTGCTGCGCGGGGTCAGCATCATGGCGGCGGCCGTCAAGGCGACCATGGGCCCGAAGGGGCGCAACGTGGTGATCGACAAGAAGTTCGGCAGCCCGACCATCACGAAGGACGGGGTGACGGTCGCCAAGGAGATCGAGCTGAAGGACAACTACGAGGACATGGGGGCCCAGATGATCAAGGAGGTGGCCTCCAAGACCTCGGACATCGCCGGGGACGGGACCACGACCGCCACCGTGCTGGCCCACGCCATCATCCGCGACGGCCTCAAGAACGTCACGGCCGGGGCCAACCCCATGGGGCTCAAGCGCGGGATCGACAAGGCGGTGGACGCGGTGGTCGGCGAGCTGAAGAAAATGTCCAAATCCACCAAGGATAAGAAGGAGATCGAGCAGGTCGCCGCGATCGCGGCCAACAACGACAAGACGATCGGGAGCCTGATCGCGGAGGCCATGGAGAAGGTGGGCAAGGACGGGGTCATCACGGTCGAGGAGTCGAAGTCGGCCGAGACCGCGCTGGACGTGGTCGAGGGCATGCAGTTCGACCGCGGGTATCTGTCGCCGTACTTCGTCACCGACCCGGAGCGCATGGAGGTCGTGCTCGAGGACGCGCTGATCCTGATCTATGAGAAGAAGCTGAGCGTGATGAAGGACATGCTGCCGCTGCTGGAGCAGGTGGCCCGCGTGGGCAAGCCGTTCCTGATCGTCGCCGAGGACGTGGAAGGGGAGGCCTTGGCCACGCTCGTCGTCAACAAGCTCCGGGGCACCCTGCACTGCGCGGCGGTCAAGGCGCCGGGCTTCGGCGACCGCCGCAAGGCCATGCTGGAAGACATCGCGACCCTGACCGGGGGCAAGGCCATCACCGAGGATCTCGGCATCAAGCTGGAGAACATCAAGCTGGACGACCTGGGCAAGGCCAAGAAGGTGGTGCTGGACAAGGACAACACCACGCTCATCGATGGGGCCGGCAAGACGGCGACGATCGAGGGGCGCATCAAGCAGATCCGCGCCCAGATCGAGGAGACCACCTCGGACTACGATAAGGAGAAGCTGCAGGAGCGGCTGGCCAAGCTGGCGGGCGGGGTCGCCATCATCAAGGTGGGGGCCGCGACCGAGACGGCCATGAAGGAGAAGAAGGCCCGGGTGGAGGACGCGCTCAACGCGACGCGCGCGGCGGTGGAGGAAGGCATCGTGCCCGGCGGGGGGGTCGCCCTGCTGCGGGCCGCGACGGTCATCGACGGCCTCAAGCTGGAGGGCGACGAGAAGGTCGGGGCCATGATCGTGAAGCGCGCGCTCGAGGAGCCCATCCGCCAGATCGTGGAGAACGCGGGGCTCGAGGGCAGCGTGATCGTGGAGAAGGTCAAGGCCGAGAAGGGGGTGGCCCGCGGGTTCGACGCGGAGTCGCTGGAGTTCGTGGACATGATCCAGGCCGGCATCATCGACCCCACCAAGGTGGAGCGGGTGGCGCTGCAGAACGCGGCGTCGGTGGCCGCGCTGCTGCTGACGACGGAGGCGCTGATCACCGACCTGCCCGAGGACAAGCCGGCGTCGGCCCCGCCGATGCCTCACGGGGACTTCTAGGCCCGGCGGTCCCGCGGCCGGGTGCGGGAGGGCGGCCCTTGCCGGCGACGGCAAGGGCCGTACTCTTTTATCTACTCTTGACCCCGGTTGTCTTTCGCGGCAGGCTCTGGTAACGTAAAGCGCTTCAAATAGCGAGACTTATCGAAATTGGCGAGGAGGTGAGTGCTTGTACCCGTACGAGACCCTACTGATCCTGGATCCCCGGCTCAACGAGGAAGAAGTGGCCGCGCTCCTCACCAAGGTGCAGGAGACGCTCAAGACGCTCGGCGGCGAAGTGGGCAAGGCGGAGAGCTGGGGCAAGCGGCGGCTCGCCTACGACATGCGCAAGCAGCGCGAGGGCACCTACGTGGTCATCGAGTCCAAGGCGGAGCCGGCCACCATCAAGGAGTTCGAGCGCCAGCTGAAGCTCAACGAGCAGGTCCTCCGGTACCTCACGACCCGCGTCCCGGCGCCCAAGCGGATCCGGACGGCGCCGAAGCCGCCGGCCCCGGCGGTGGAGGAGGTCGTCTGATGGCGAACCTGAACCGAGTGTTCCTGATCGGCAATCTGACGCGGACCCCGGAGCTGCGGTACACGCCGAGCGGCACCGCGGTGGCCGATCTCCGGCTGGCCGTCAACCGCAACTACACGACACAGGGTGGAGAGAAGCGCGAAGAGACCTGCTTCCTCACGGTGGTGGTGTGGGGCAAGCAGGCCGAGAGCTGCGGCGAGTACCTCGACAAGGGCAGCCCGATCATGGTCGAGGGCCGGTTGCAGACTCGCGATTGGGAAACGAAGGACGGCCAGAAGCGCAGCGTCGTCGAGGTCGTCGCCGAGCGGGTGCAGTTCATGGGACGCAGCAAGTCCGCCGCCGCGTCCGCGCCCGGAGTGCCCGAGCCGGTCGAGGCGGGCGGCGAAGCCGACGACGAGGTGCCGTTCTAGGGAGTCCCGTTCCAAGAGGAGGAACACGCCATTCCGCCAGGTGGAAAGCCCGTCAAGCGGCGCCGGTTCGGTCGCCGCAAGGTTTGCAAGTTCTGCGTCGATCGGGTCAGCTCGGTCGACTACAAGGATATTCGCCGGCTGCGCAACTTCGTCTCGGAGCGCGGCAAGATCACCCCGCGCCGCATATCGGGAAGCTGCGCCCGTCACCAGCGGCAGCTCACCCGCGCCGTCCGCCGCGCGCGCACGGTAGCCCTGCTCGCCCAGACCGCCGAGTGACGCCATGAAAATCATCCTGATGGATGACGTGCCGACCCTGGGCCGCCGCGGCGAGGTCCGCGACGTCGCCGACGGCTACGCGCGCAACTTCCTGCTGCCCCAGAAACTCGCCCTGCACGCGACCCCCGCGAACCTCAAGAACATCGAGCAGATCAAGGCGCGCCAGGATTCGCAGGCGGCCAAGCTCCGGGCGGACGCGCAGGGACAGGCCCAGGCCATCGAGGCCCTGCACTTCGCCCAGCGCCGGCAGGCCTCCGACGAGGGCCGGCTCTTCGGCTCGGTGGGCCGCGCCGACCTCGCGAGCTTCCTCTCGCAGCACGGCCTCGAGGTCGAGCGGCGCCGCATCGGGCTCGACGAGCCCATCAAGACGCTCGGCGAGTTCACGGTGCCGGTGCGCCTGCATCACGACGTCACCGCCCAGTTGAAGGTGTCCGTGACCCGGGAGTAGCCGTGGCCACGCTCACCGACCTGCTCACCTCCAAGATCCCTCCCCACAGCCTGGAGGCCGAGCGGGCCGTGCTGGGGGCGATCCTGCTCGATCGGGAGAGCCTGCCCAAGGCCATCGAGTTGCTTAGGCCCGCCGACTTCTACAAGGAAGGGCACCGCAAGATCTTCGACGCCACCCTCGCGCTCTTCGAGCGCAACGAGCCGGTGGACCTGCTCACGGTGTCGGAGGAGCTGAAGCGGCGCGCGGCCCTCGAAGAGGTGGGCGGCGCCGCCGCCCTCGCGAGCCTGGTCGAGGAGGCGGCGACCGCGGCCCACCTGCTCTCCTACGGGGCGATCGTGCGGGAGAAGGCGCTCCTGCGCGATCTCATCCGCATCGCCACCGAGATCATCGGGCAGAGCTACGAGGCCCGCGACGACGTGGACAAGCTGCTCGACGACGCGGAGCGGCTGATCTTCCAGATCTCCGAGCGGCGCATGCAGGGCTCGGCCTTCCCGGTGCGGGCCATCCTCAAGGACACCTTCGAGCACATCGAGAAGCTCTACGACCGCAAGGAGCACATCACCGGGCTCGCCACCGGCTTCGACGACCTCGACCGCATGACCTCGGGCTTCCAGCCCAGCGACTTCATCATCATCGCGGGCCGGCCCTCCATGGGCAAGACCGCCTTCGCGCTGAACATCGCCAAGTTCGCGGGGGTCGAGGACCACAAGCGCGTGCTCGTGCTGAGCCTCGAGATGTCCAAGGAGCAGCTCGTGCAGCGGCTGCTGTGCGCCGAGGCCAAGGTGGACTCCCACAAGGTGCGCACCGGCTATCTCGACCCGCGGGACTGGACGCGCCTCACCAACGCGGCGGGGCGGCTCGCCGAGGCGCCCGTCTACATCGACGACTCGCCCGCGCTCACCGTGCTCGAGGCGCGCGCCAAGGCCCGGCGCATGAAGGCGGAGCACGGCCTCGACCTGATCGTCATCGACTATCTCCAGCTGATGCGCGGCCGCCACCAGCAGGAGAACCGGCAGCAGGAGATCTCGGACATCTCCCGGTCGCTCAAGGCCCTGGCCAAGGAGCTGCACGTGCCGGTGGTGGCGCTGTCGCAGCTCTCCCGCGCGGTAGAGGCGCGCGAGCGCAAGGAGCCGCAGCTCTCGGACCTGCGCGAGTCGGGCGCGCTCGAGCAGGACGCCGACGTGATCCTCTTCCTCTACCGGCCCGAGCGCTACGGCCTGCAGTCGGAGGACGGGGACCGGGTGGCCGACGTGATCATCGGCAAGCAGCGCAACGGGCCCACCGGCAAGATCCAGGTCACGTTCATCCCCGAGTACGCCTCCTTCGAGCGCCTCGCCAAGCGCGAGGCCCAGCCCTTCTAGCCCGGTCTCCGGGGTGGTGACCCCAGGAGAGCCTGAGCCTCCAGGATGACCAAGGTGGTGATTATCGGCGCGGGCAAGGGCGGGCGCGCCCTGCTCGAGATGTTCAGCGGCGATCCTACCGTCACCATCATCGGGGTCGCCGACGTGAACCCTTGGGCCCCGGGGCTCGAGCTGGCCCGGCGCCTCAACGTCGCGGTCAGCACCGACCTGCGCGAGCTGGTCGCGGATCCGCGGGTCGACCTCATCATCGACGTGACCGGCAACGGCCAAGTGCAGGAGACCATCGAGCGGCTCAAGCCGCCGGGCACCGAAGTGATGGGGGGCGCGAGCGCCAAGTTCATGTGGGACCTCCTCGCGGAGCGGAAGCGCAGCGAGGAGCTGGAGGACCGGTACTCGCTCATGCTCCGGGAGCTGCAGGCCAAGGCCGAGGGCGACTTCATCATCGGGCAGAACCCGAAGATGCGGGAGCTGGCCGAGCAGATGATCCGGGTGGCCCAGACGCCCACCACCGTGCTGATCCGCGGGGAATCCGGTACCGGCAAGGAGCTGGTGGCGCGGGCGATTCACCGCTACTCGAACCTGCGCGACAAGCCGCTCGTCACCGTCAACTGCACCGCGCTGACTCCGACCCTGATGGAGTCGGAGCTGTTCGGGCACAAGCGCGGGTCGTTCACCGGGGCGGTGGCCGACAAGGTGGGTCTCTTCGAGAAGGCGGACGGCGCGACCATCTTCCTCGACGAGATCGGGGACATGCCGCTCGAGATGCAGGGCAAGCTGCTGCGGGTGCTGCAGGCGGGCGAGGTGAAGCCGGTCGGCGACGTGGTCACCCGGAAGGTCCGCGTACGGGTGATCGCGGCCACCAACCGGGATCTCGAGAAGGCGCTGGCCGGCTCCGAGTTCCGCGAGGACCTGTTCTACCGGTTCAACGCCTTCACCGTGGTCCTCCCCCCGCTGCGCGAGCGCAGCGAGGACATCCCGGTCCTGGCCTACCACTTCCTCCGCAAGGCCGAGGCCAAGGTGAACAAGAAGGTGGATCGCTTCTCCCAGGACGCCCTCGACATGCTGAGGCGCTATACCTGGCCCGGCAACCTGCGCGAACTGGAGAACATCATCGAGCGGGCCGTGGTCCTCTCCTCGAGCCAGCAGGTCGAGGTCGCGCTCCTGCCCCTCTATCTCCAGGAGTCGGGCCCGATCCGGGTCACCACCCAGGAGGGCTTCGTGCAGGCCAAGGAGCGGGTGGTCTCCATATTCGAGAAGGAAGCCGTCGCCCGATTCCTGTCGGAGGCCCGTGGCAATATCTCGGTGGCCGCTCAGAAGGCCGGCATCACCCGGCGGAACTTCCACCGTCTGATATCCAAGTACTCGATAAATACGAAGAAATTCAAGTCTGAGTTGTAGTCGACTCATAGATGAGTCGATACAGACTCATACGATCTTTCCTAAATATCCTAATTATTCCCAGTAGTTATTCATATACACGCAAGAATATCTCAGGTTTGAGTGAGACGACGGTGTCCCTTTTTCTATGTCGATGACTTGCACATAGGTAGTCGAATCAGATAGTTCCGGTCTCTCTGGGCCCTGGAACGCTTCTTGTCTCCTACAAGCGCATCTCGCGCTCAAGGAGGAGCCCATGGGGGCCCAGTGCCGTTGCGGAACCGTCGTGGAGTTCCCGTTCAACCATCTAGGCTGTATCGCCTGCGGGGCCGCCTGCTGCCCCGCGTGTTCGTACGAGCTCGAGTCCACCACCTACTGCCCGGCCTGCGCCGAGACCTTGCTGGATCTGCCCTGGGCCAGGCTCGTCACCGCCGGGTCTGGCCTGAACGGGTCGAGGGAGGAGCGCCATGTCGACGTGTGAGTGCGGACTGCTGCATCCGGAGCCACGCCGCGTGCAGGGATGCCGGGAGTGTCATGCCCCCTGCTGCCCGAGCTGCGCGATCGAGATCGATTCCGACACCTATTGCCGCTGGTGCGCCCTCGCCATGGCGCCGGCGCTCTCGCTCTGAGGGAGGCCTCGCGATGGAATCCAAGGGGAAGACGTTCCGCCGGCTGCTGCAGGACGAGCCCTATCTCTTCACCGGCGGCATCTACTCGCCGCTCGACGCCCAGATCGCCGAGCAGGCCGGCATGAAGTCCATCTACCTGAGCGGCTACTCGCTGGCCATGCTCAACGGCTGGCCCGACATGGGCTTCCTGACGATGACCGAGGTGACGAAGGCGGCGTCCATGGTGGCCAGCGCGGTCGACGTGCCGATCATCGCGGACGCCGACGACGGCTACGGCAACGCGCTCTCGACGATGCGCACGGTACAGGAGTTCGTGAAGACCGGGGTCGCGGGCATCCATCTCGAGGATCAGCGCTTCCCGAAGCGCTGCGGCCACATCGCGGGGAAGACGATCGTGTCGCGCGAGGAAGCGCTCGGCAAGTACCGGTCCGCCCTCGCGGAGCGCGACCGGCTCGACCGCGACTTCGTGATCATCGCGCGCACCGACGCCTACGGGGCGGTGGGCGGGAGCATGGAGGAGGCGATCTGGCGCGGCCGGGCCTACGCCGACGCGGGGGTGGATCTCGTCTGGGCCGAGCTGTCGAACTCGGACCGGGGGCCCGCCATCGAGTTCGCGCGCGCCATGAAGCAGACCCACCCGAACTTGCCGCTGGCCTTCAACTACTCCTCGTCCTTCCGCTGGCACAAGGACGGCGACCCGCTCACCTTCCGCGAGCTCGGCGAGCTCGGCTATCGCTTCATCTTCATCACGCTCTTCGGGGCCCACGCCGCGATGCACTCGGTGTGGAACTTCATGCAGGAGCTGGTGAAGAACGAGGAGCAGGCGCAGTGGACGCTCGAGCGCCTGAAGGCCGGCCATCCCACCGAGAGCCATCACGTGATGGCTCGGGTCTCGCACTTCCAGGAGCTGGAGCGCCGGTTCATCCCGGGCACGGAAGAGCGCCTGCAGGGCTCGGCCGGCTTCGGGGAGGCCAAGGGGCACTGAGCCGCGCGGCCGTGGCGACCGGGCGCGGAGCGCGTCCCGGTCGCCGCGGCGCCTCAAGCCTGGTCGCGCCGGCGGACCGCCTGCACGATGCGCACCGCGACGAGGCCGAGAATGCCGAGCAGCACGAGGACCAGCACGACCCGCTCGACTTCCCCCACCACGTAGCGCATCCGCTCCACGTAGTCCCCGAAGCCGTAGCCCACCGCGTAGCCGGCCCCCACCACCACCGGCACGTAGACGAAGGCGCCCGCCACGTTGGCGATCAGGAACGACGCGAAGCGCATCCCGAGCGCCCCCGCGAGCGGCCCCGCGGTGAAGCGGACACCGGGGACGAACCGGGCCACGAACACCGCGACCGGCCCGCGGCGGCCCACGAACGCGGTCATGGTTTCGAGGCGCTCGGGATGGCCGAGCACCCAGCGCGCGTAGCGCGGCAGCGCGGTCTGGCCGTAGCGACGTCCGAGCCAGTACCCGATGTTGTCGCCCACCACCGCGCTCACGATGCCGACCGCCAGCACGAGGGAGAGACGGAGCTTGCCGCGCCAGACCAGGTAGCCGGCCAGGGCCAGGATGGTCTCCTCCGGCACGGGGAGGCCCACGTTGCCGAGCACCACCACCACGAAGATGGCGACGTAGCCCCAGTGACCGACGAACTCGTGGAGGTCGTTCACGAAGCCTCGAGGACCCGGGGGCTCACTCGCCGGCGGGCCGGCGGGTGACGACGCTCACGTGGCCGTCCTCCTCGAGGAAGGCGTAGCGGATGTCCCGCAGCGAGACCACGCCGTGGTGCCGCAAGGCCGCCCGCAGGTCGCGCGGGCCCAGCCGCTCCCGCCGCAGGTTGGCGCGGATGATCCGCCCGTGCCGGACGAGCACGGTGGGGGAGTGCTCGACGACCCGGTCGACCCGCTTGAAGCGGAAGGTGAGGTAGGCCACCACCGCGTTGAGGAGGAGGATGGTGGTCGCCCCGATCAGCCCACCCCCGAGCGAGTTATCGTTGCCGATCACCGCGTTCTGCACCACGTTGCTGATCAGGAGCAGCACCACGAGGTCGAAGGCACTGAGCTGGCCGAGCTGCCGTTTGCCGCAGAGACGGAAGGCCACGAGCAGGAACACGTACACCGCGCCCGAGCGCAGCACCTTCTCGGCAATGCTGATGTCGGGCACCAGGATGTTCATGAGGTTCCCGCCTTCAGCATCGCACCCGGCGCGACGGATCGAGGCCGAATTTGACACGCGGGCACCGTCCCTGGGCGGCTCCCGCCCGCATCGTGGTGGGATCCCCGCCGTCGAGGAGGATGCGCATGTTCGGTCGGGGTGTTCAGGAGCCGATGTTGATCCTGCTGATCGCGGGTCGAAGATCCCGGAGCTGGGCCGCTCGCTGGGCCAGGCGATCCGCGAGTTCAAACGCGGCCCCCCGAGCCCAAGCCGGATGGCGGCCACGGCCCGGACGGACCGAAGTCGGCGTGACGCCGGCCGTCTCGGGAGACGCGAATGCTTGACACCCGGGCGCCCCCGCCTCTAGCGTAGGTGCTTCAGGAACCGCTCGACGATGAAGATCAGCGCCGTAAAGAGGCTGTTCGTGGGATCACCGCTCGCTACGGCGCAGGCCCGGCACGAGCGGCTCTCGAAGACGTCCGCCCTCGCGGTGTTCTCTTCGGACGCGCTCTCCTCGGTCGCCTACGCCACCGAGGAGATCCTGCTCGTCCTGGTGGTCGCGGGCACCGCCGCGCTCGTCTATTCGATCCCCATCGGCATCGCGATCGCGGTGCTCATCGCGGTGGTGGTGAGCTCGTACCGCCAGACCATCCTGGCCTACCCCCGGGGCGGCGGCTCCTACATCGTCACCAAGGACAACCTGGGCCAGGTGCCCGGGCTCGTCTCGGCGGGGGCGCTGCTCATCGACTACGTGTTGACGGTGGCGGTGAGCGTGGCGGCGGGAGTGGCCGCCATCACCTCCGCTTTCCCCGCGCTCTACGACTACCGTATCCCGCTCGGCGTGCTCTTCATCGCGGGCATCGCGACCATGAACCTGCGCGGCCTGCGGGAGTCGAGCAATCTCTTCGCGGTCCCCACGTACCTCTTCGTGGTGAGCTTCGCGGGCATGCTCGCCTACGGGTTCGTCCGCTGGGCCGCCGGATGGGAAACGCCGCCGCCCCCCGCCGCCGACTTCGCGGTGACCGAGGACCTGACGCTCTTCCTCGTGCTCCGCGCCTTCTCCTCCGGCTGCGCCGCGCTCACCGGGGTCGAGGCGGTGTCCGACGGCGTGCCCGCCTTCCAGCCCCCGGAGGCGCGGAACGCTCGGACGGTCCTGGCCTGGCTCGGGATCATCCTGGTCACGCTGTTCGTGGGCATCACGTTCCTGGCCCGTCACCTTCACGTGATGCCGCGGGCGGAGGAGACGGTGCTCTCGCAGCTCGCCCGCCTCATCTTCGGGAGCGGGCTCCTGTACTACGAGATCCAGGTCGTCACCATGCTCATCCTCGTCTTCGCGGCCAATACCGCCTTCGCCGACTTCCCGCGGCTGGCCTACTTCCTGGCCCGCGACGGCTTCATTCCCCGCCAGTTCGCCACCCGCGGGGACCGGCTCGTTTTCTCCAACGGGATCCTGATCCTGGGCGGCCTCGCCGCGCTTCTCATCGCGCTGTTCGGCGGGGCCACCCACGCCCTCATCCCCCTCTACGCGGTGGGTGTGTTCCTCTCCTTCACGCTCTCGCAGGCGAGCATGGTGCGACGCTGGCTCACGCGGCGCGAGGCGGGCTGGCGCTGGCGCTGGGGCCTCAACGCGGTGGGGGCGGCCACCACCGGCCTCGTGATGATGGTGATCGCGGTCACCAAGTTCAGTCACGGGGCCTGGATGGTCGTGCTGCTGATCCCGCTGCTGGTGGCGCTCTTCCTCATGATTCACCGCCACTACGCGGACGTGGCCGGCCAGCTCTCGCTCGACCATTACGGGGGGCCGCCCCCCATCGACCACACCGTGCTCGTCCTGGTGGGCGACCTGCACCGCGGGGTGGCCGCCGCCCTGCGCTACGCGCAGACCCTCTCCGCGTCGGCGAAGGCGGTCTATGTCGAGATGGATCCGGAGCGGACGCAGAAGCTCGAGGAGAAGTGGGGCAAGTGGGGGCTCGGGGTCCCCCTGGTGGTGCTGACGTCGCCCTACCGGTCGCTGCTCACGCCGTTCCTCGACTACGTCAACCACCTGCTCGCCCTGGGCGAGCACCACGTGGTCACCATCGTGATCCCGGAGTTCGTGCCGGCCCGGTGGTGGCAGCATCTCCTCCACAACCAGACCGCCCTGCTCATCAAGGGGGCGCTGCTGTTCCGCAAGGGGGTGGTGGTCGTCGACGTTCCCTTCCATCTCCGGTGAAGCAGCTCCTCCACAACCAGACCGCGCAGGCGGACGTCCGTTTAGTTCTTCAAGCTCTCATCTGCGGGGGCCCAGACATGGCCCCCGCACTCCCCCGGTCCGCGGACATTCGTGGGGGCGGGCGCCTTCGGGGAGGTTCCCTTTGGTCGGGCTTGCTCACGGCGGGAAGGTGAGTATTCTTGGGGCCCACATGAGTTCCGTTCCTGTCCTGCAGGCACCGCTGGTCACGATCCGGACGGCGACGCCGGCCGATCACGACGCGCTGCAGGCCCTCGAGGGCGCCGCCCCGGACGCGGGCGCCAACCTGATCCAGGCCCGCCGGAACTTCTTCTCCCGCATGGCCGCCTACGACCGCACCCGGGTCCTGGTGGCCGAGCAGGAGCACCGGGTGGTCGGGGTGCTGTGCCTGGCGCTGACGCCGGTGCGGGTGGCGGGCCAGCCCTGCTCGGCCGGCTACATGTCCAACATCCGTGTCGAGCCCGGTCAGCAGACACGGGGCGTGGGCACACTGCTCATGAAGGCGGGGGCCGAATGGCTGGAGCGCGAGGGTTGCCGCTACGCCACCGGGCTGATCGGCGTCTCCAACGACGCATCTATGAAGATGGTCGGGGCGCTGGGCTGGGAGGCGGTCGCCCGCTTCGACTATATGGTCCTGGACCTGGCCCGGTTCGAGCCCGACCCCGCGGTACGGATCCGGAAGGTAGATGCGCTCGGCGATCCGGCCCACGCCGCGTGGCGGTTCGGCGAGGTGTCGCTCCACCACTTCGTGCCGCGCTACCTCGTCTCCGAGCTGTTCCAGCCTTACCCCAAGGGCCCCTACATGGGGAGCCTGACCGCGTTCGGCCCCGGGGGCAGTGCCTGGGTGTCACTCTGGGATGACCGGGTCAGGCGCGGCCTGGACCCCGACCTGGTCCGGGTGGTCAAGGCCTATGACGTGACCCTCAAGGGGGAGGGGGGCTTCCGGGCCTTCTCGGGCATCGCCAACACGCTCCGGGAGGCGGGCCTCGACCACGTCCTGATGCCGCTGCCGCACGACACCGCGACGCGGGCGGTCCTCGAGCCCTACGCGGCGGAGATCGTGGAGTTCAACTTCGTCATCAAGCGTCTCAACGGCGCGGGGCCGCTCCCCCCGGGTCCCATCTACTTCGACATCCGGCACTGAGCCGGCCGCCGACGGCGCGGCGCCGCGTTCCGCTCCCCGGACGCCTCTGGTACACTGGGGCGCCGTCATGGAGGCAACCTTCGTCGTCCCGGGCCCCCTGGACGTGGCCGGGACGCTCTCCCGGTTCCACCTCTGGGGTGAAGACCCGGCCAACCGCTTCGCCGACGGTGTCTTTCGGCGGGCCGTCAAGTGGGATGGGCGGTGGCGCGGATACGAGCTGCGCTGGAGTGGCGGGCCCGACTCTCCGCGGCTCCGCGTCTCGGTTCCCGGAGTGCGGCGTGCGGGGGCAGTCGACGCGGCGGTGGCCGAGGTGCGGCGGATCTGCGGGCTGGACCTGGACCTGCCGTCGTTCTATGAAATGGCCGCCGGCGATGCGGTCCTGAGCGGGCTCGCGACACGGCTCTACGGGCTCCGCCCGACCCTGTCGCCCGGGCCGTTCGAGATGCTGGTGGGCTCGGTCTGCGCGCAGCAGGTCAACCTGAGCTTCGCCTTCACGGTGCGGGCGCGGCTGGTGCGGCGCTTCGGCGAGCCGATCGTCGCGGGCGGGCAGGCGCTCTACGCGTTTCCGGAAGCCCCGGTGCTGGCCCGCGCACGGGTGGCGGACCTGCGGCGGATGCAGCTCACCACGAGGAAGGCGGAGTATGTCGTCGGCCTGGCTCGGCAGGTCGCCTCGGGAGCGCTCGATCTCGACTCCCTGGCTAGGCGGCCCAACGATGAGGTGATCGAGCGATTGACCGCGGTGCGTGGATTCGGGCGCTGGAGCGCCGAGTGGTTCCTGGCCCGCTGTCTTGGCCGGGGCGACGTGTGCCCGGCCGGCGACCTGGCCGTGCGGCGCGCCTTCGAGCATTTCTACGGTCGAGGCCGCGCGATGAGTGAGCCGGCGATCCGCCGCCGTGCCGCCGCCTGGCGCGCCCATCAGAACGTGGCCGTCCACTATCTCCTGGCCGGTCGCCGGTTCGAGGCGCGGGCCGCCGCGGGGGGCGGGGCGTGACGCCGCTCGGGAAGTTCCTCCCGATCATGGGCCAGCCCGATCCGGCCCAGCCCAAGGACGTTCACCTGGTCGGCCGCTACGCGGTCGGCGTGACCTGGGCCGACGATCACGGCAGCATCTATCCGTTCGACCGGCTGCGGCTGGACGATCCCGCGGGTGACGGGACGGAGGGGACCGCCCTCACGCAGGAGATGACGTGGCCGAAGGACATCAAGAAGCTGCCGGAGGCGCTGCGGGTGCAGTGGCTGGACGGCCGTGAGAGCCTCTATCCGTATGCTACGCTCCGCGCGCTCTGCCGGTGCGCGGGCTGCACGGGCGGCCACTGATGGGCGGGGAGCTCGACGCCCGGGCCCGCCGCGGGCTGGTGCTGAGCGGCGTGATGGCCGCCGTGTTCCTGGCCGCGATGGAATCGACGGTGGTGGCCACCGCGATGCCCACCGTGATCGCGAGCCTGGGCGGCATCCGGATCTACTCGTGGACGTTCTCCGCCTTTCTCCTGACCTCCACCGTGACGATGCCGATCTGGGGCCGGCTCGCCGATCAGGTGGGCCGCCGGCGCGCCTATCTGGCCGGGCTCGCGCTCTTTCTCCTGGGCTCGGCACTCGCGGGGCTGTCGCGCAGCATGGAGCAGCTCATCGCCTTCCGCGCGCTGCAGGGACTCGGCGCGGGCTCCCTGATCTCGATCGGCATGACCATCGTCGGCGATCTCTACGGGGTGGAGCGGCGGGCGAAGATGCAGGGCTATTTCTCGAGCGTCTGGGGCGTGGCCTCCCTGGTCGGGCCGCTCGTGGGCGGGCTCCTCACCGATCGCGTGTCCTGGCGCTGGGTCTTCTACATCAACCTCCCGTTCGGCCTGCTCGCTGCAGCCGCCATCGCGATCGGCCTGCGCGACGAGAGTCGGGACCGGCCCCGGGCCTCGTTCGACCTGTTCGGCATGGGCGTGTTCGCGGCCGCGATCTCGGCGCTGCTGGTGGGCCTGGTCGAGATCGGGGCGGGCGAGTCCCGGCGGCCGACCGGGGTCGGGCTGCTCGTCCTCTCGGGCGTCCTGCTCGTGCTCTTCGTCCTCGTGGAGCGCCGCGTGGCCGAGCCGGTGATCCCGCTCCACCTGTTCGGCAATCCCATCCTGCGCGCGGCCGCGGCCACCGGCCTGCTCTCCGGGATGGCCATGTTCGGAGCCATCACCTACGTGCCCCTCTACCTGCAGGCGGTCACCGGGAGCACCGCGACCCAGGCCGGCTGGGTGCTGATGCCGTTCGTGCTCGGCTGGGTGGTCTTCTCGGTCGTGGGCGCCCGCCTCGTGCTGCGGGTCGGGTACCGTCGGGTGGTCCTGGCCGGGATGACCGCGCTGGTGCTCGCTTTCGTGCTGCTCGCCGGCTGGGACGAGTCGCTCACGCGGCTGACCGCGGCCCGTGACATCGCGCTCGCCGGCGTCGGCATGGGGCTGGTCTTCGTGCCCATGCTGATCGCGGTGCAGAACTCGGTACCGCGGTCCCTCCTCGGGTCCGCCACCTCGCTCACCGGGTTCTTCCGGACGGTGGGCGGTGCGGTGGGTGTGGCGGTCATGGGCGCGGCGATGACGTACCGGCTCGAGCGGGCCCTCGAAAGCCTGCTCACGAGCGCGCCCGCCGAGCTGCAGGAGCCCCTGCGCTGGCTGGCCGCGCATCCCGACCTCGCGGTGAACCCGGTCACCCGGGCGACCCTCGGGGAGGCGCTGCTGGGCCAGATGCGGCCGGTGCTGGCCCACGCGATCGGCGGGGTGTTCGTGGTGGGCCTGGTGATCGCGGTGGCCGCCCTGTTGTCCGCCTTCCTCGTGCCTCCGGGCCAGGTGCGTGACCTGGCCGTCGGCCGCGAGCCGGTCACGCCGTCGGGGACCAAGGCGTGAGCGCGACGGGCGGCGCGGATGTTCCCCTGCTCGAGCGGCTCGCCGGCCTGCCGGCCGTCCCGGTCTCGGAGCTGGTCCGTCTGCTGGAGGCGATACCCGACCTCTCGAAGGAGCCCCTGCTGGCCGGGCTGCTCGGGGTCGACGAGCAAGGGGAACCGGCCGCCCACCCGCTACTCAGGATGGTCGTCGAGCATCTCAAGGAGCGACCGGCCGGCACCTGCTACGCGGCGCTGCTGGAGGCGCTGACCGGGATCTGGAACGCGGCGGTGCGGGGCGCCGTGGTGGCGCGGCTGCGGGCCTCGGGCCTGCCGGCCGACGACATGCTGCTCCGCCTGAAGGCCTTGTCGCCCACGCTCGGGTTCCAGGCCGAGAAGCGCGAGTGGGCGCAGGACTGGATGGCGGATCCGACCGCCCAGGACTCGCAGCTCGTGCAGCAATGCCTCGTGCGCCTGCTGCTCGCGGTCCGTGGGCTCGCGGAGGAGCGCGCGCGGGCCCTCACCGACGGCGGGCCGGTGGGGCCAGCTGAGATCGACCGAAGCTGAGATCGACCCAAAAGGAGAAGAAAGATGACGAGCATTCCCGACGGCTACAAGGACATCCTGCAGAAGAAGGCCTTCGCCAACCTGGCCACCGTGAACACGGACGGTACGCCCCAGGTGACGCCGGTGTGGGTGGATTTCGACGGCACCCATATTCGCTTCAATACCGCCAAGGGCCGGGTGAAGGACAAGAACCTGCGGCGCAATCCCGTGGTGGCGCTGTCGATCCAGGATCCGGACAACCCGTACCGGTACCTGCAGGTGCGCGGCCGCGTCGCCGACATCGCCGAGTCGGGGGCGGACGCCCACATCGACTCGCTCGCCAAGAAGTACCTCGGGCAGGACAAGTATCCTTACCGCAAACCGGGCGAGGTGCGGGTCATCTACAAGATCGCGCCCGAGCGCGTGCAGGTCATGGGATAGGCGCGGGGGGATAGGGACGGGGTAGGGAGGAACGGAGCGGACGGCGGTGATCAGTCTCGACGCGGTTTCCAAGGGCTACGGCGGCCAGGAGCTGCTGCGCGGCATGGCGTGGCGCATCGGGCGCGGCGAGCGGATCGGGCTCGTGGGCCCGAACGGCGCGGGCAAGACCACGCTCTGCCGCATCCTGGCCGGCGTGGAGGAGCCCGACGCCGGCCGCGTCCATCAGGACACCGGCGTGACCGTCGGCTATCTCCCGCAGGAGGTCACGGGGGGCGAGGACCGCACCGTGCTCGCGGAGGCGCTCTCGGGCTTCGACGAGGTCTGGCGGCTCGAAGCCCGGCTCGAGTCGCTCGCCGCGCGCATGGCCGGGCCCGACGCCGAGCCGGGGCTGACCGACACCTACGGCGAGGTCCAGCATCGGTTCGAGGCGCTCGGCGGCTATCGGCTGGAGGCGGAAGCCAAGATCATCCTCGACGGGCTCGGGTTCGGAGCGGACGCGATCCACCGCCCGCTCGCCGAGTTCTCGGGGGGCTGGCGCATGCGGGCGGCCCTGGCCCGCCTGCTGCTGCTGCGCCCGGATCTCCTGCTGCTCGACGAGCCGACCAACCACCTCGACCTGGAGTCGCTCGCGTGGCTGGAGAATTTCCTGGCCGCCTACGAAGGGACGGTGGTCATCGTCTCGCACGACCGGTACTTCCTGAACCGCATGGTCACCGCCATCGCGGATCTCGCCGGGGGCGGCGTCACGCTCTACCACGGCGACTACGATCACTTCCTCATCGAGCGCGAGGCCCGCCAGGCGCTGCTGGAGGCGCAGGCGCGCAATCAGGCCAAGCGCGTGGCCGAGATCGAGCGGTTCATCGAGCGGTTCCGCTACAAGGCGTCCAAGGCCCGCCAGGTGCAGAGCCGGGTGAAGATGCTGGACCGCATGGAGCGGATCGAGACCGAGGCGGCGGCGCGCCGCATCCATTTCTCGTTCCCGCAGCCGCCGCGAACCGGGCGCCTGGTCGGCCGCCTCACCGGAGTGCACAAGGCCTACGGCGACAACGTGGTGTACGCGGGCATGGACTTCCAGGTCGAGCGGGGCGACCGGGTGGCGCTGGTGGGCGTCAACGGGGCGGGGAAGTCGACGCTGCTGAAGATGCTGGCGGGCGCGCTCGATTTCGACGCGGGCGAGCGCCTGCTCGGCTCCCACGTGGAGGTGCAGTACTACGCCCAGCACCAGCTCGACGCGCTCGATCCGTCGCGGACGGTGCTGGAGGAGCTCGAGCACGCGGCCCCGGAGGCGCAGATCTCCCGCCTGCGGACGATCCTCGGCAGCTTCCTCTTCAGCGGCGACGCGGTCGGCAAGAAGGTGGCGGTCCTGTCCGGCGGCGAGAAGGCGCGCCTGGCCCTCGCCAAGATGCTCGCACGCCCGGCCGCGCTGCTCTGCATGGACGAGCCCACCAACCACCTGGACCTCGCGTCCAAGGAGGTCCTGGAGGAAGCGCTCTCCGGCTTCACCGGCACCATCGTCTTCATCTCCCACGACCGCTACTTCATCAACCGCATGGCCACCCAGGTGGTGGAGGTCGCCCGCGGCCAGCTCACCACCTACCTCGGCACCTACGACGACTACCTCGACCGCAAGGCCACTGGGGCCACACCACCGACCGCGATACCTCCGGAGAAGAAACAACGGTCGACCGCGCCGGAACCTGCGACCGCACAACGGTCGGCGGCGCCGAAACGACGGTCCGCCGATGAAGCGAGTGTCCGCCGCAGTTCACGAGAGTCCGAGGACGGGGGGAGTGCGGGGGCTATTTCTGGGCCCCCGCATATGAAAAGCTTAAAGAAGGAAGCGGTAGACAGCAAGAGAACCAACAAGGCTCTCGACCGCGAGATCAAGGCCATCAAGATCCGCCTCGGCGCGGTCGAAGCGCAGATCCAGGAGCTCGAAGCGCGCCAACAGGAGATCGGGCTGGCGCTCGCCGATCCGGATCTCTACCGCGACGGGCAGAAGGCGCGCGACATCGCCCAGTCGCGCAAGGAGACGGAGGAGCGGGTGGCCTGGCTCATGAAGGAGTGGGAAGAGCTGTCGCTGCGGCTCTCCACCGTCGCGGGGGAAGAGCGGTGAGCGACGACCGCTACACGCGCGAGGTGGACGACGACACCCTGCGCCGCGAGAAGGCGCGGGCGCGCGAGCTCCGCCAGACCGCGTGGTGGCGGCGGCGCGTCGCGCCGGGCCTCTGCCACTACTGCCGGCGCGCGGTCGGCGCGAAGGCCCTGACGCTCGATCACGTGGTCCCGCTGGTGCGGGGCGGCCGCTCGATCCGCGCCAACATGGTGCCCGCCTGCAAGGACTGCAATACCAGGAAGCAATCGCTGCTCGTCTGGGAGTGGCAAGCCTACCTCGACACGCTCGACCCCTCCGCCGACCACTAGATACATCCGCCCGTCTGAAATTGTCGGCATTGACCGCGCGCGTCCCGTGGCGTGGAATCGCGCCAGCAGCTCATCTCGATTCCAGGAGGGTGGCGGAAATGAAGACGACGCGATGGCTGGGTGCGCTGGTGCTGGCGATGTGGTGCCTGAGCGGGGGCGCCGCGGCGGCGGACGACAAACCCGCCAAGGCGAAGGAGGGCAAGGTCAACATCAACGAGGCGTCGAAGGCGGAGCTCATGAAGCTCGCGGGCGTGGGCCCCGGCGGGGCGCAGAAGATCATCGACTACCGGGATGCCCACGGGCCGTTCAAGAAGGCGCAGGATCTGGAGAAGGTGGACGGCGTCGGCAAGGGCGTGATCGAGAAGAACACGGGGCGGATCGTCGTGAAGTGAAAAATGCTTTCCCGCCGGGTCGGGCTCATGTACGATGGCCCGGAAATCGGTCGGAGCGCACACAGGCTCCTTTGAGCGTTTCCTTCCGGCAATTTCGCCGGGAGCAGCGTGACCGAGCCTCCCGCCGGGAGTCGGCGTCCGGAGCGAGGTGAGCGGGTCCTGGGCCCAAGATGGGCCGCGCCGAGAAAGGGAGGTGATCCAGCCGATGTGTACCCCTACGGTGATCTGTGAGGTGGTCATCTCCTAAGGCCCCGAAGTAGCAGTTGCAGGTGGCCCTGGAGGACCCAGGAACCACCGGCCCCGACGGACCCGCTTTTCACCAGCGGGGCGGCACGGCAGCGGAAGCACAACACTGCCGCCGCAGCATCCGTCGGGGCTCTTTTTTGTGTCCGGGACGAAGCGGAGAAAGAAACGGCCCGCCGGGTCCCCGGCGGGCCGTCAAGTGGTCGGCGACGCTTACGCCGACTTCCGAACGTTGGAAGCCTGAAGCCCCTTGGGCCCCTTCGTCACCTCGAACTCGACCTTGTCGCCTTCGGCCAAGCTCTTGAAGCCCTGGGCCTGAATGGCGCTGTAGTGGACGAAGACATCCTCTCCGCCCTCGACCTGGATGAACCCGTACCCCTTCGCGTCGTTGAACCACTTGACCGTGCCCTGTGCCATACGTCTGTTCCCTCTCTCTTGGGCGGGGATGGACCGCCCGCTAGGCCCCGCGCCACCATGGCTGGGGTTTCCCCCCGGAAGCGGGGGGAACAAAAAAAGCGCCGTAGAGGGCCGAAGCCCTCACGGCGCTACCGTTCCCTGGAACCGAGGCTCGTTCACGTACGAGAGAAACGACACTTCAGGGTCCTGAAATCGCGCGCAGGTTAGCAAAGGTGCGGAAGCACTGTCAAGACTGTTTCTGGCGGGGGGGAAAGGCCCGGGCCCCGGAGCGATCCGGGGCCCGGTGGGTGCGACGCTTAGACTTTGCGGACGTTCGCGGCCTGGAGACCCTTCGGCCCCCGGGTGACCTCGAACTCGACCTTGTCGCCTTCGGCCAAGCTCTTGAAGCCCTGGGCCTGAATGGCGCTGAAATGCACGAACACGTCCTCGCCATCCTCCTGGGAAATGAACCCGTACCCCTTCGCGTCGTTGAACCACTTCACATTACCCTGAGCCATCTACTGTCCTCTTTCCGTGAGGCGTTGAACGCCTCGGTGATTCCCCGTCACCATGACGGGGGTGCCCTCCAGAAGCGAAGGGCAAACAAAAAACGCCGTGTGGACTTGAGGTCCTCGCGGCGTTGGTATCGAACTTCTGAATCCGACTACCGAGTGACCTACAACCTGTCCCGGAGCCTAGCGGACCGGCCCGGGCCTGTCAAGCCCTATCCCGGATGGAGGCCGTGACGGGCCAGCCCGGGAGATCCAACCGGACCCCCGGGCCGTAGCTCCGGGTAACCCGTAGCTCCGGGTAACAAGGAGGAGCCCCCATGCAATCTCTGACCGTGATTGGCGCCCTCGCGCTCGGCCTCGTGCTGTTGCCCGCCGCGCCCCCGCCTCTCGGCCGGTCCCGAGAAGGTCGCGTTCCCGTCCGGCGACCAGCGCTCCGTTCTCTACGCGGACGTGGACCGTCCGGATATCAAGCAGGTGCGGCGTCTGTTCGCGGCGCCGGAGACGGCCCGGGGGGCGAGGGCGGGAGCCCCGCGGCCCGCCCGCGCGCTCCTTACCATGGAGATCTACGCGGCCCGGACCGACGACCGGGGCGAGCCGCTCCGGGACGGGAACGGCCGCCTGGTCCGCGGCGACCTGACCGCGGTCTTCGTGATGGAGAAGCGCGCCGGGTGGGGCGCGGAGTATCCGGACGATCTGCGCAACGGCGAGTGGGAATACGCGCGGTTCACCGCCGACGGCCGTTCCGGCCCCGCCGACACCCGGGCGTGCCTCGGGTGCCACAAGCCCAAGGCGGCCCAGGCCTACGTGTTCTCGTCCGAGAAGCTGATCGGCGCGCGATAGCCGGCGCGGCCGCCCGCCGCCACGGCCCGGGCGCTATACTCGGGCCGTGAACCCGTGGCACGACGTGGAGCTGGGGACAGACATCACGCGCGACTTTCGCTGCGTGATCGAGATCCCGAAGGGCTCCAAGGTGAAGTACGAGCTCGACAAGCAGACGGGCATGCTCTGGCTCGACCGCGTGCTCCACTCGGCCGTCCACTACCCGGCCAACTACGGCTTCCTGCCCCGGACCTACTGTGACGACGGCGACCCGCTCGACGTACTCGTGCTCGGCCAGGAACCGGTGGTGCCGCTCTGCATCCTGCGGGCCCGCGCCATCGGCGTCCTCACCATGAGCGACGACAAGGGCCAGGACGACAAGATCATCGCGGTCCACGTCGACGATCCGGAGTACGCCCACTACCGGGACGTCGACGAGCTGCCCCCGCACCGCCTCAAGGAGATGCAGCGCTTCTTCCTCGACTACAAGGTTCTCGAGAACAAGGCGGTGGACGTCGACCGCATCCGGGGGCGAGCCGCCGCCGAGCAGGTGATCCGCGACGCGATCCGGCTCTACCGGGATCGGATCGCGCCCGCCGCGGCCAGGCCGGGGCCTGAGTCTCCCTAACTGACCGAAATCCCGCCCGTTTTGCCGATCGCTGCGGCGGGCCCGTCTCAGGATCCCGAACGGCTGTCGCGTGTGCTGTCCATCCTCCCGAAAAGCCTACGATTTCCTTGTTGCGAAAAATTCAGGGTGCTAGACTCAGCCGTGAGTTCGACCCCGTCTCAAACGACCTATTTGATAAGGGTGGCCTATGCTGATTAGCCTTCTCGCCGGGCTGTTCTCGAACGACCTTGCCATCGATCTGGGCACCGCCAACACGCTCGTCTACGTCCGCGGGGAGGGCATCGTCATGAACGAGCCCTCCATCGTCGCCATCCACCAGGCGGACCACTCAGTCCTGGCGGTGGGACACGAGGCCAAGGCCATGCTCGGGCGGACGCCGGGCAATATCACGGCGATCCGGCCGCTCAAGGACGGGGTCATCGCCGACTTCGACGTGACCGAGAAGATGTTGCACTACTTCATCAACAAGGTGCACCGGCGCCGTACCCTGGTGCACCCGCGAATCGTCATCGGCGTACCGTCGGGGATCACCCAGGTGGAGAAGCGGGCGGTGCGCGACTCGGCCATGCAGGCGGGCGCGCGCGAGGTGTACCTGATCGAGGAGCCCATGGCCGCGGCGATCGGGGCGGGCCTGCCCATCCAGGAGCCGGGCGGGAACATGATCGTGGACATGGGCGGCGGCACCACCGAGGTGGCGGTCATCTCGCTCTCGGGCATCGTCTACTCCAAGTCGGTCCGCATCGCGGGCGACGAGATGGACGAGGCCATCGTGCAGTACATCAAGAAGCACTACAACCTGCTCGTCGGCGAGCGGCGCGCGGAAGAGATCAAGATCAAGCTGGGTTCGGCCTACCCCATGGGTGGTGAGCGCATGACCATGGAGGTCAAGGGCCGCGACCTGATCGACGGGATCCCGAAGACCATCGTCGTCACCGACGAGGAGATCCGCGAAGCGCTGCGGGAGCCCGTCATGGCGATCGTGGATACGGTGCGGACCTGCCTCGAGCGGACCCCGCCCGAGTTGGCCGCCGACATCGTGGACAAGGGCATCGTGCTCACGGGCGGCGGCGCGCTACTGCGCGGCCTCGATCTGCTCCTGCGGCAGGAGACCGACCTCCCCATCACGGTCGGCGATGATCCGCTGTCCTGCGTGGCGCTCGGCACCGGTAAGGTGCTGGACGAGCTCGAGCTTCTCAAGAAGGTGGCGATCCCCGCCTGAACGCCGGCCTCGGGCCGGCCTTCCAGGACTGATCGGCCGTAAGGGTGACGGAGCGGTGAGAGTTCGCAGATACGGGATCCTTCTCGCGGTGCTCCTCGTGTCGTTCCTGCTGCTGACGGTGCAGACGCGCGGGGGCGGCACCGGGCGGGCGGGCGAGCTGGTGGCGATCGTGCTCACCCCGGTCCAGAGCCTGCTGGTGCGTGTCCATCGCGGCGCGCTCGGCTTCTGGGCGAACTACCTCGACTGGAAGTCGGTGCGCCGCGAGAACGCCGCGATCCGCGGCGAGAACGAGCAGCTCCGCCTCCAGACGCTCCAGGCCGGCGAGACGCGGGAGGAGAACACGCGGCTCCGCCGGCTGCTCGTGCTGCGCGACCGACTGCCCCTGGCCACCGTGGCGGGGGAGGTCATCGGGCGCGAGGCGGGCGGCTGGGTGCGCTCCCTCACCGTCAATCGCGGGCGCGGCGACGGCATCGCCCAGCAGACGCCGGTCATCATGCCGGAGGGGCTGGTGGGGCGTGTGGTCCAGGTGCACCGGGGCGCCGCGGTCATCCAGCTCCTGAACGATCCGGCCTCCACGGTGGGCGCGGTGGTGCAGCGCACCCGCACCGCCGGGTTGGTGGAAGGCGACGCGGGCGGCGCGGTGCGCTTCAAGTTCATGGCCCGGGACGGCGCCAGCGTCGCGCCGGGCGACCTCGTGGTCACCTCGGGCCTGGGCACGCTCTTCCCCAAAGGTCTTCCGGTCGGACGCGTCGTCAAGATCGAGGACAAGGGCTCGGCCCTCTTCCACTTCGCGGTGCTCGCGCCCGCCGTCGACTTCTCCCGCGTCGAGGAAGTGCTGCTCGTCACCGGGCAGACGACCCAGGACATAGCCGCGCTGTTCCCGTCGGGCGGCTAGCGATGATGCTCCTGCTCCTGCTCCTCGTGACCGTGGGCGGCGGCGTCCTGCAATCCACCGTGGTCGCGGCCAAGAGCGTGGGCGGGGTCACGCCCGACGTGCCCCTCATCCTCACCGTGCTGATCGCCCTGCGCCACGGGCCGGAGGCGGGCTGTCTCGCCGGCTTCGTCGCGGGGTTGCTCCAGGACGCGACCGGAGGCGGGCTCGTGGGCGTGCAGGCCCTCACCAAGGGTCTGGCCGGCTTCGGCATGGGCCTCCTGGTGGGCCGCTTCTGGGTCACGAATCCGCTCGTCCAGGTGCCCGGCCTCGTGCTGCTGAGCGTGGCCGAGGGGCTCGGGCGGTTCCTCCTCCTGCAGATGTTCCACTACCCGGCGGCTTTCGGGGAGCTGATGCTCCACGTGATCCTGCCGCAGGCCCTCTACAACGGCCTGATCGGCACCCTGTGCATCCTGGCCGAGGCCGGCTACGAGCTGATCCGGAGGCGCACGTGGCTGTGAGCCCGGCGCCCCCGAATCGCCGCGACGCCTGGGGCCGGCGCGTCCTCGCGCTGGCGGTGGTCAGCTCCATCGGCTTCGTCGCGCTGCTCGGCCAGCTCTGGTACCTCCAGGTGCTGGAAGGCGGCCGCCTGCAGGAGCTGTCGGAGAAGAACCGGATCCGCATCCGTCCGGTCGCCGCGCCTCGCGGTATCCTCTTCGACCGGAACGGGCTCGCGCTGGTGGACAACCGCCCGGCCTTCACCCTCTCGCTGATCCCTCGCGAGATGGAGGACCGGAACCAGGTGGTGGCGCGGCTGTCCGTCTTGCTCAAGATGCCGGTGGGCGAGCTGCTGGAGGCCCTCGAGAAGGTGCCCGCGGATTCGATCCGTCCGGTACGGGTGCGGCGCGGCCTGTCGCTGGAGGACGTCACGATGGTGGAGGAGCGCAAGCTCGAGCTCCCGGGCGTCATCGTGGAGGTCGAGCCCCAGCGCACCTATCCCACCAGCACCTTCGCGGCCCACCTCTTGGGCTACGTGCGAGAAGTCAGCGACGAGCAGATGAAGCAGGGCCGCTATCGCCGCGGCGACATGATCGGGCAGTCCGGCCTCGAGCGGCTCCTCGACGAGTACCTGCGCGGGCGCGACGGCGGCGAGCGGATCGAGGTGGACGCGCTCGGCCGGCCGGTACAGGTCATGCGCCGCGAGGAGCCCGATCCGGGCGCCCAGGTCATCACCACCGTCGATCGCCGCATCCAGGAGGCGGCGGAGCGGGCGATGGCCGGGAAGGCCGGCTCGGTGGTGGTGATAGACCCGCGCAACGGCGACGTGCTCGCCCTGACCTCGAGCCCCGCGTTCCCGCTCGATCGGCTCACCGGGAACCTGGACCGGGACGAGTGGGTGCGTCTCGTGCGCGATCCCATGTCTCCGCTCATGAACCGCGCGCTCCAGGGCCAGTACCCGCCCGCGTCGGTCTTCAAGATCATCGTCGCGGCCGCCGGGCTCCAGGAGGGCTCGCTCACCCCGATGGATCACGTCTTCTGCAACGGCGAGTTCACCCTGGGCAACTGGACCTTCAAGGACTGGAAGCCGGGCGGGCACGGACACGTGAACCTGCACGCGTCCATCGCGCAGTCGTGCGACATCTTCTTCTACCAGGCCGGGCTCAAGGTGGGCGGCGACGTCATGGCGAAGTACGCGCAGGCCTTCGGGTTCGGGGCTCCCACCGGCATCGATCTGGGCGGCGAGCGCTTCGGGCTGGTGCCGTTCTCCCCCGCCCAGCGCCAGCGCACCAAGCGGAGCTGGCTGCCCGGCGACACCGTGAACATGTCCATCGGACAGGGGCAGCTCCTCGTGACGCCGCTCCAGATCGCGCGCATGATGGCGGCGGTGGCCAACGGTGGCGTCATGTGGAAGCCGCGGCTGGTCCAGCGCGTCGAGCGGGCGGACGGGACGCTCGCCTACAGCTCGTCGAGCCAGATGACGGAGCGGGTCGACCTGTCGCCGGTCGTCTGGGCCTTCCTGCGCCATTCGCTGGCCGCGGTGGTCAAGGACGGCACCGGCGCGCTGGCCCGGGTGCCCGGGGTCGAGATCGCGGGCAAGACGGGGACCGCCCAGACTGTCTCGAAGAGCGATTCCTCCAAGGGGCAAGACCACGCGTGGTTCGCCTCGTTCGCCCCCGTCGACGACCCCCAGTACGTCGTGGTGGTGCTGGTCGAACGCGGCGGCAAGGGCGGCCAGGTCGCGGCCCCGATCGCGCGGCAGATCTACGAAGCCATCTTCCTCCAGAAGGTGGCCCAGGTGACGATCGGCGAGTCCAGTTGATGCTGAAGATGGACCGGCGGCTGCTCCAGAACGTCGATTGGCCATTGCTGGGCGCCGCGTTTTTCATCATCGGGCTCAGCCTCATGTGCCTCTGGAGCCTCAATCCGGGCCGCGGGATCTCGGCGCTGATGTGGCGCCAGCTCTCCTGGGTGGGCGTCGGTCTCGTCGGGCTGCTGGTGGTGGTCAGCGTGGACTACCGGAACCTGGTGCGGTTCGCCCCGGTGTTCTACGTGGTCGGCGTCGGGCTCCTGCTCTCGGTGTTCATCCTGGGCCGCACCGTCTCGGGCGCGCGGCGCTGGATCCACCTGGGGCCCCTCACGGTGCAGCCGTCGGAGCTCTTCAAGCTGATTTTCATCATCACGCTGGCCTGGGCGCTGACCTCCGCACGCGGGGAGCGATTGAGCCGGGCCTCCCTGGTGGGCACCTTCGTGCTCCTGGGCGTACCGTTCTTCCTGGTGGTGCGGCAGCCGGACCTGGGCACCGCGCTGGTGCTGGTGCCGGTGCTGGGCGCCACCCTGGTGGGCCTCGGCCTGCGCATGAAGGTGCTGGGGGGGCTCGCGCTGGGGTCGGTGGCGCTCATGCCGCTCGCCTGGTTCGTGCTCAAGCCCTACCAGCGTGACCGGCTGCTCGTCTATCTCGATCCGTTCCGCGATCCGCTCGGAACGGCCTACAATGTCATTCAGGCGAAGATCGCCATTGGTTCGGGCCAGCTCCTGGGGAAGGGCATCGGCGGCGCGACGCAGAGCCGCCTGGCCTTTCTCCCCGAGCGGCACACTGATTTCATTTTTGCCGTGTTCGCGGAGATGTGGGGGTTTCTGGGTTGTCTCGTGCTGGTCGTGGCCTACGCGCTCCTGGTGTTGCGGGGGTTCGAGATCGCGGCCGGCACGCGGGAGACCCGGGGGCGCATCCTGGCCCTCGGGGTGACGAGCGTGTTCGCGGTCCAGATCCTGATCAATATCGGCATGGTGACGGGCCTGCTCCCCATCGTGGGGATTCCGCTGCCGCTCATGAGCTACGGCGGATCCTCCATGGTGGTCTCGCTGACAGCACTGGGTCTCCTGATCTCGATCCGAATGCGGCAGTTCCACTAACCGCATAATTGCTGGCCGGGTCCCCCATCGGGACCCCGGATCGAGGTCGGCCGTGGGAAAGCGCATCGTCGTCAACGCCGGTGTGACGGAAACGCGTCTCGCCGTCCAGGATGGAAATCTCCTCACCGAGCTGTACATCGAGCGCGCCGACCGGCGCTCCATCGTCGGCAACATCTACAAGGGCGTCGTCACCAACGTGCTGCCCGGCATGCAGGCCGCGTTCGTGGACATCGGGCTCGCCAAGGACGCCTTTCTCTACGCGGGCGACTACACCGCCAGCCTCGGCGCGGAGGACCAGGCCCCGCCCGCGGAGGAGGAGTCCTCCGACGTGGACGAGGGCGAGGGCGAGGCGGAAGGCGACGTCGAGGCCGCGCCGCGGCGGCAGGCGGTCGCGCCCATCGAGGAGATGCTGCGCAAGGGCCAGGAGGTCCTGGTGCAGGTCTCGAAGGAGTCGCTCGGCTCCAAGGGGGCGCGGGTGACCTCCTTCGTGTCCATCCCGGGCCGCTACATCGTTTTGATGCCCCAGTCGCGCCACGTCGGCGTCTCGCGCCGGATCCACGACGACGCCGAGCGGGATCGGCTCCGCGCCATCGTCAAGGGAATGCCCGCGCAGTCGGGGGGATTCATTGTCAGGACCGTCGCGGAGGGCAAGGGGGAGGAGGAGCTGGCCGCCGACATCCAGTTCCTGAGCCGGCTCTGGGCCCAGGTCCTGACGCGCTCCGAGTCGGCCAAGGCGCCGTCCCTGCTCCACGCGGAGATGGACGTCACCTTCCGGGTGGTGCGCGATCTCTTCTCTCCCGAGATCGAGGAGTTCCTGGTGGACAGCCCCTCCGCCTACGAGAAGTGCCTCGAGTTCGCCACCCAGCTCGTGCCCCAGCTCGCTGCCCGGGTCAAGCAGTGGGACAAGGACGCGCCGATCTTCGAGGCCACCGGCATCGAGCGCGAGATCGAGAAGGCGTTGCGGCGACGGGTCTGGCTCAAGTCCGGCGGCTACATCGTCATCGACCACACCGAGGCCCTCGTGGCCATCGACGTCAATACCGGCAAGTACGTGGGCAAGCGCGACTTCGAGGAGACGGTGCTCAAGATCAACCTGGAGGCGGCCACCGAGGTGGTGCGCCAGATCCGGCTGCGGGACCTGGGCGGGATCATCATCATCGACTTCATCGACATGGAGCGGGCCGAGCACCGCGACCAGGTCTTCAAGGCGCTCACGCGCGCGCTCGTCGACGACAAGGCCCGCACCAACGTGCTCGAGATCTCCGAGCTCGGCCTGGTGGAGATGACCCGCAAGCGCGTCCGGCAGAGCCTGCAGTCGCTCTTCTGCGCCCCGTGCCCGACCTGCAAGGGCAGCGGCGTGGTCAAGTCGGACGTCACCCTCTCCGCCGAGATCTTCCGCAAGATCCAGGCGCAGAGCAAGGAGGGCGGCGGCCGGGACGTGGTGATCCGCGTCCACCCGGAGATGGCCCATCACCTGGAGTCGAGCCAGCGCGAGGGCCTCGAGAAGCTGCAGGCCCTGATCGGGCGGAAGATCGTGATCCAGGCGACGGCGTCCTATCATCGCGAGCAGTACGACCTGACCGTCAAGTAGCACGGAGGCGGGGCGCGTGACTCGACCCTCTCGCATCAGCCGCGGCGTCATCCTCGGCCAGCTCCGGCTGGCCGCCACCAAGGGCGACCGCGCGGCCCTGACCCTCGCGGTGGACCAGATGAAGACGTGGGCGTACTCGCCCCGGTACTGGCAGAAGTACATGCAGCTCCTGACGCATCCCCTCGCGCGCCTCGTCGACCTGACCGTGATCAAGCAGGGCGATAAGATCGCGCACCAGAAAGGGTGGGTGAAGCTCCCGCGGGCGCCGCGCAAGCCCAAGCGCAAGCTCGAGCGCGGCGCCGCCGGCCGCCGCCCGCGTCCCGCGGCCGCCCCCGCTCAGCCTTCCCTGTTCCCGGAGCTCTGACCGCGCGCGGCGGTCCGTCTCCGCCCCCCGCGCCTACCCGGGTAGGGTATAAGCTGGGAGGCCGGATGGGACGGCGGGGTGCGATCGGGCTGATCGGGGGACTCGCGGCGCTGGCCGCCGCGACCGCCTGGCTGGTCCCGCCGATCCCCCAGAATCTCGCCTACCACCGCCTGGCGGACTCACGCGCGTGGCTCGGCATTCCCAACGCCCTGAACGTGCTGTCCAACGCGGGCTTTCTCCTGATCGGCGCGCTGGGGCTGGCCTTCGTGCTCGGGGGCGGTGGCCGCGCCTTCCGGGAGCCGGGCGAGCGGTGTCCGTACGTGGTCTTCTTCGGCGGCCTGCTCCTGACCGGGGTCGGCTCCGCGTACTACCACTGGGAGCCGGGCAACGCCCGGCTGGCCTGGGACCGGCTGCCGCTGGGCATCACCCTGATGGGCCTGCTCGCCGCCACCATCGCGGAGCGGATCGGCGTGAAGGCGGCCCGATGGCTCCTGGGCCCGCTCGTCGCGATCGCGGTGGGCTCCGTCGTCTACTGGCACTGGACCGAGCAGCAGGGCGCGGGCGATCTCCGCCTCTACGCCCTGGTCCAGTTCTATCCGATCGTGGCGGTCCCGCTCATGCTGTGGTGGCTGGCACCCCGCTACACCCGCGGGGGCGATCTCCTGGCGGCCGCGGCGACCTACGCGGCGGCCAAGGGGCCGGAGCTCCTGGACGGGTGGATTCTCTCGGCGACCCGTGTGGTCAGCGGGCACACGCTCAAACATCTGCTGGCCGCGCTGGCCGGGTACTGGGTGCTGCGCATGCTCCGGCACCGCCGGCCGGCCTGAGGGCGGGGGACATGACGATGGACAGCCAGACGAAGGCGAAGGCGCTGGGCCGGCTGCGCCGGATCGAAGGCCAGGTGCAGGGCATCCAGCGGATGGTCGAGGAGGACAAGTCCTGCGTGGACATCCTCCTCCAGCTGGCCGCGGTGCAGGGCGCGGTGGAGCAGGTGCAGAAGCTCCTGCTGGGCCAGCACCTCGAGGCGTGCGTCGCGGAGGCGGTCCGCGCGCCGAGCTCGCGCGATCGCCAGCGGAAGATGGACGAGCTGCTCGACGTCTTCTCGCGGTTCTCCGGACGCTAGGAGCGGTATGCTCGATCCGGTTGTCCATAGCTTGCGGAAAGGAGCGATGACGATGGCCAAGGATCCGGTGTGTCAGATGGATGTGGAGCCGAAGCACGGGGCGGCGCAGTCCCAGTACCAGGGACAGACGTATTACTTCTGCGCGGTCGGCTGCAAGACCAAGTTCGACGCCGATCCTCGGAAGTATCTCGGCAAGTGATCGGGTCGCCGTTCCTCGCCGGCCGCGACCGGTACGAGCGGGTGATGGAGGGGTGGGTGGACAACACCCACGACGCGGCCTTCACCCACACCGTGCGCATCACGGACCCGGACGGCGGGGTCGAGGTCAGCCTCGTCTGCACCCCGTCGCCCGGCTACGAGGTCCAGGCCGCGACCGCCCGCGCGCTGCCGGGGGCCGACCCGGGCATCGCCGCGGATCTTGCCGCGCTGGCCGGCACGCGGATGGTGGGGGGCTTCACCAAGCGCCTGGCCGAGCTGTGCGGGACGCGACCGGGCGCGGGGCTGTTCGTCGACGCGGGTATCGAGGTGGCTCGGCTGGCCCGCCAGGTCACCAAGCTGCCCGCGCCCGTCACCGCCGGGCTCGATCCGGGGGATGCGCTCGCCTGCTGGCAGCTCGACATGACGGGCTGGGTGGATCTCCCCGACTCCTGCTTCACGTACGGTGAGGCCGGCCGCGCCCTGTTCGGGACCCGGCCGGTGACCACGCCGATGGTGCCCGCGCTCTACAGTCCGCCCCCCGGAGCCCGGAAGATCTTCACGAGGAAGAAGGTCGCGCGTCTGGTGCTCACCGGCCCGCGCCTGCACCTCTTCCATTCGATGCACGACAACGTGCACGGGTTCGACCTGCACTACGAGCTGGACCTGGACCGGGGCCTCGTCGTGGCCGCCGACTCGATCACCTCGCGGCTGCCGTACGCGGGAATCTGCAGCGAGCCCCAGGGCAAGATCAGGTCGCTGCTCGACCAGCCGGCCGACGCGCGGCTCCGCAAGCGGATCCAGACCTCGATCGGAGGCAGCTCGGGCTGCGCCCAGCTCTACGACCTGACCGCCGACCTGCTCAAGCTGCTGTCGCTGCCAGATCTGTAAGTAGCCGGTAAAATTGTCTAATCTGGAACAATTGACAATCAGGGTATCGCCCGATACTATTCTGTACCGACTGGTCAGTATAGCCGGACGAGGAGCGAGACGATGGCGAGCGCGAGCCCGGTAGTCAGCGAGAGCAAGACCCAGCCCGAGACCAAGAGCCAGAAGGGTGCCGCAACGCGCGATCAGATCCTCAACGCGGCCTCTCGTCTCATCCACGTGCAGGGCTACCAGTCCACCTCGCTCGACGACGTGCTGAGAGAGAGCGGGGTCGGCAAGGGCAACTTCTACTACTACTTCAAGAGCAAGGAAGACCTGGGCTACGCGATCATCGATCGGATCAGGCGCGCCTTCATCGAGCGCGGCCTGGGCCCCGCCTTCGCGGACGCGGACGCCGATCCGGTCGGCCAGCTCCACGCCTTCTTCGATCGGGTGCTCGACTCGCAGCGGCAGCGCAATTGCGTGGGTGGCTGCGCGATGGGCAATCTCGCGTCCGAGCTCTCCGACGTCCACGAGGGCTTCCGCCAGCAGCTGGCCGGAATCTTCGACGTCTACCGGGACCACCTCGCGGACGCGATCCGGCGGGGCCAGCGGAGCGGCCGGCTCCGCTGGGACGCGGACGCCGCGCGGGTGGCCCAGTTCCTCGTGGCCGGCCTCGAGGGCGCCATCCTCTTGGGCAAGGTCACCCGGGACATCACGGTCATCGAGCGATGCGTGGAGGAGCTGAAGGAGCACCTCACGCTCTACAGGATCTGAGCATGACGACGCTGCACGCACCGAACGGACATCAGAACACCGCGGGGGGCCCGAGGAAGGCGGATCGGGACGCCGAGCTGGTGGAGCGCCTGCGCCGGCAGGATCCCGGCGCGCCGGAGGAGCTGATCGCCACCTACGGCGACCGGGTCTACCGGCTCGCCATCCGCATCACGAGCAATGAGCAGGATGCGGAGGAAGTGGTGCAGGACGCGCTCTGGACGGCCGCCCGCAAGATCGACACCTTCAAGGGCGAGTCCGCCTTTGGGAGCTGGGTCTACCGCATCACCGCCAACGCGGCCTACCAGAAGCTCCGCAGCCGGCATGGCCAGCGCAACGAGATTTCCTGGGACGCCCTGTCGCCCGGCTTCGACGAGCTCGGCCAGCACGCGGAGCCGCTCCGCGACTGGTCGGGGCGCACCGAGGAGCCGGCGCTCCAGACCGAGCTGCGCAAGCTGCTGACCACCGCCATCGACGATCTGCCCGGGGACTACCGGACCGCGTTCCTCCTGCACGACGTCGAGGGGCTCTCCAACCCGGAGATCGCCGAAGCGCTGCACATCAGCCTGCCTGCCGTGAAGTCGCGCGTGCACCGCTCGCGGTTGTTCCTCCGCCAGCGGCTGGGCGACTACATGCGGACCGCCTGACGGCACCTAAAGCCCCGTCCAGCTTGACTTTCGGCGGGACCCTGTGGTCAGATAGGCGCTCGCGGCAATTCCAGGCGACGGATGCAGGGTGGTCCCACGGGCGGCAATCACGAGACAGACACGAGATAGAAAGGTCGTCGGCATGGAAGCGGTGATCGCGACAGGGGGCAAGCAGTACCGCGTCGCTCCGGGACAGGTCATCCGGGTCGAGCGGCTGGGTAAGGACAAGGGGGCCGCGGTGGAGTTCACCCAGGTCCTGCTGGTCAATCAGGACGGGCAGGTGACGGTGGATTCGAAGGCGCTCGCCTCCGCCAAGGTCACCGGCGAAGTGGTGGCCGAGCGCCGGGGCGCCAAGGTCCTGGTCGTGAAGTTCAAGCGGCGGAAGAACTACCGGCGCCACCGCGGGCATCGGCAGACCATGACCGCGGTGCGCATCACGAAGATCGAGGTCTAGGGCCATGGCTCACAAGAAGGGTGTCGGCAGCTCGAGGAACGGTCGCGACTCCAATCCCCAGATGCTGGGGGTGAAGCGCTTCGGCGGGCAGTTCGTCACCGCGGGCAGCATCCTGGTCCGGCAGCGCGGGACCCGCTTCAAGCCGGGCGCGAACGTGGGCCTGGGCGTGGACCATACGCTCTTCGCCAAGTCCGACGGCTACGTGCGCTTCGAGCGCAAGGGCGACGACAAGTACGTCAGCATCGCCCAGCAGCAGCCTGCCTGAGCCGATCCGGCACCGCCGGACTGACGCCACGCCATGTTCGTCGACGAGATCGATGTTTTCGTGAAGGGTGGCGATGGCGGCGCGGGCTGCATCAGCTTCCGGCGTGAGAAGTACGTGCCCCGCGGCGGCCCCGACGGTGGCGATGGCGGGGACGGCGGCAGCGTGATCCTCGAGGCGGATCCTTCCATCACCACCCTGCTGGACTTCCACTATCAGCGCCACTACACGGCCGAGCGTGGCCAGCACGGCAAGGGCTCCAACAAGCAGGGGGCGAGCGGCGCCGACACCGTCCTGCGCGTGCCGCTCGGCACCATGGTCTCCGAACGGGACGGTCGCCTGCCGCTGGGCGACCTCACCGCGCCCGGGGAACGGCTGCAGGTGGCCCGGGGGGCCCGGGGCGGGCGCGGGAACGCACGCTTCGCCACCTCCACCAATCGCGCCCCGCGCCGCGCCGATCTGGGCCGGGCGGGCGAGGAGCGCTGGGTCCACCTCGAGCTGAAGCTCCTGGCCGACGTGGGGGTGATCGGCTTCCCGAACGCGGGCAAGTCCACGCTGGTCTCGCGGCTTTCGGCGGCCAAGCCCAAGATCGCCGACTATCCCTTCACGACGCTCGTGCCCTCGCTCGGCATCGTCCGGGCGGACGAGGATCGGAGCTTCGTCATCGCCGATCTCCCCGGGCTCATTCCCGGCGCGGCCGAGGGCAAGGGCCTCGGGCACCGCTTCCTGCGCCACACGGAGCGCACGCGGGTGCTCGTGCATCTCATCGATCTCGATCCCTCCACCGGGCGCGATCCGCTGGCCGACTACCACGCGATCCAGGACGAGCTGCGCGCGTATTCGGAGGAGCTGGCCGGGCGGCCGCAGCTCGTGGCCGTGAACAAGGTGGAGCTGCCGGGCACCGAGCCGGCGCGCGCCGCCGTCGAGCGCTTCTGCGCGGCCCACGGCCTGGTGTTCCACGCCATCTCCGCGGTGACCGGGGAAGGCCTGCCCGCGCTGGTCCACGAGATGGCCCGGCGTCTGGCGAGCGAGCCATGGATGCCCGCCGCGCGCTGAGCCAAGCCCGCCGCGTCGTGGTGAAGGTCGGTAGCGGGCTGGTCACCACGCCGGGGGAAGGCCCGTCGAGCGAGACGATCGCCCGCCTCGCCGGCGATCTGGCCGCCCTCGTCCAAGACCGCCGCGAAGTCGCGCTCGTGTCCTCCGGGGCCATCGCCACCGGCGTGGCCCGCTTGGGCCTCAAGGGGCGGCCCCAGTCGATCCCGGAAAAGCAGGCGGCGGCCGCGGTCGGGCAGTCCGCGCTGATGTGGGAATACGAGCAGGCGTTCAAGAAGCACGGCATCCCGGTGGGCCAGGTGCTGCTCACCGGCCAGGACATCAGCGATCGCTCGCGCTATCTCAATGCCCGCAACACCCTCCTCGCCCTGCTCGACTACGGGGTGCTGCCGGTGATCAACGAGAACGACACGGTGGCGGTGGACGAGATCAAGGTGGGCGACAATGACAACCTCGCCGCCCTGGTCGCGCACCTCATCGACGCCGATCTGCTCGTGCTCCTGACCGACGTGGACGGGCTCTACACCGGCGATCCCCGCCGCGATCCGGGGGCCCGCCGCCTGGAGACCGTCGAGGCCGTCACCGACGACATCCAGAAGATGGTCTTCGACGCCTCCGCAACGGTGTCGGTGGGAGGCATGAGCACCAAGCTGGAGGCGGCGCAGAAGGCGGGCGCCTCCGGGATCCCCATGGTGATCGCGAGCGGGCGGGAGCCCGGGATCCTCCAGCGGCTGCTCAAGGGAGAGCCGGTGGGGACGTACTTCCAGCCGCGGGACGACCGCCTCGCCGCGCGCAAGCGGTGGATCGCCTTCGCGGTGCCGCCCCAGGGGCGACTCACGGTTGACGCGGGCGCGAAGAAGGCCTTAACTGAGAGGGGCACGAGCCTGCTCCCCTCCGGGCTGGTGGAGGTGAGCGGCGAGTTCCACGCGGGCGAGGTGGTGACGCTGACCCAGCTCGACGGCCAGGAGTTCGCGCGCGGCCTCGTGAACTACGACGCGGGCGAGCTGCGGCGGATCCGGGGCGCGAAGACGAAGGACATCGAGAAGGCGCTGGGCTACAAGGGTGTCGACGAGGTGATCCACCGGGACAACCTGGTGATCCTCTGAAAGCGGGGAGCGGGAATAACCGCTCACGAATGGGAGAGGCAGGCATGGACGCGGCGGCACAGGTCGAGGCGAAGGCGCGGGCGGCTAAGGAGGCGGCGCGGGTGCTCGCGCTGGCCCCGAGCCGGGCCAAGAACGAGGCCCTCGCCCAGATGGCGCGCGGGCTCGAGGAGAAGTCGGGCGCGATCCTCGAGGCCAACCGGCAGGATCTCGAGCGCGCCCGCGCCGCGGGCCACCCGCGCGCCTTCGTGGACCGCCTCACCCTCACCGAGAGCCGCATCGAGGAGATGGCGGTGGGGCTGCGCCACGTGGCCGGCCTCCCCGATCCGGTCGGCGAGACCGTCGAGACCTGGCGCCGGCCCTCCGGCCTCGAGATCGCGCGCGTGCGCGTCCCCCTGGGGGTCATCGGCTTCATCTACGAGTCGCGGCCCAACGTGACCGCGGACGCGGCCGGCCTCTGCCTGAAGTCGGGCAACGCGGTGCTGCTGCGGGGCGGTAGCGAGGCCCTCGAGTCCAATACCATGCTGGCCCAGATCCTGTCCCGGGCTGTCGAGAAGGCCGGCCTGCCACCCGAGATCATCCAGGCGGTGGAGACGGCGGACCGCGCCGCAGTGCTCGCCATGCTCACCCTGGACCGCTACCTCGACCTCATCATCCCGCGCGGCGGTGAGGAGTTTGTGCGGCTCGTGGCGGAGCGCTCGACGGTCCCGGTGCTCAAGCACGACAAGGGGCTCTGCCACCTCTACGTGGACGAGGGCGCGGATCTCGACATGGCGGTGGCGGTGGCGATCAACGCCAAGGTTCAGCGGGTCAGCGTCTGCAACTCGCTGGAGACCCTCCTCGTGCACGCGGCCATCGCGCCGGAGCTCCTCCCGCGGCTGGCCGCCCGGCTCGCGGAGGCGGGCGTGGAGACGCGCGCCGACGAGCGGGCACGGGCCCTGATGCCCGGGGCCCGGGAGGCCGAGCCGGCGGACTGGGACGCGGAGTACCTCGACTACATCCTGGCGGTGCGGGTAGTGGAGAGCTTCGAGGAGGCGGTCGCCCACATCCGGCGCCACGGCTCGGGGCTGGCCGAGTCCATCGTCACCCGCGACCTGCGGCGCGCCCGGCGCTTCACCCAGGAGGTGGACGCGGCGGCGGTGCTCGTCAACGCCTCCACGCGGCTCGTCGACGGCAGCCAGTTCGGGATGGGCGCCGAGATGGGTATCTCCACTTCCCGCGTCCACGCCCGGGGCCCGGTCGGGGTGCGCGAGTTGACGACCACCAAGTTCGTGGTGTGGGGCGACGGGCATATCCGGGAGTAGCCGCCTGCAGCCGCGCGTCGGCGTCTTCGGGGGATCGTTCAACCCGATCCACTTCGGCCACCTCCTCGTGGCCGACGAAGTCTGTGAAGCCCTCCGCCTCGACCGCGTGCTGCTGGTGCCGGCCGCGCAGCCGCCCCACAAGGCGGCGACCGAGCTGGCTCCCGCCGCCCATCGCTACCGGATGACCACGCTCGCGGTCCGCGAGCACCCGCGCTTCGAGGTCTCGGACGTCGAGGTCAAGCGGAGCGGCCCGTCCTACACGGTGGACACCCTCACCACGCTGCAGGATCGCGGGCGGCTGCACCTCATCATCGGATCCGAGACCTTCCTCGATCTGCTCAACTGGCGTGAGCCGCGGCGCGTCGCGACCCTCGCGCGCCTGGTGGTGATCCCGCGCAACGGCATGGGCTTCGACCCCGAGACCCCCGCCGCGCTCAAGGTGATGCGGGAGCTGGGCCTGCCCGGTTTCGTGCCCGCGAGCGTCGAGCCGTCGGACGACCCGGCTCCGATCCTGGTGCACGCGGCGTCCCTGCCCATCTCGGGCTCGGACCTGCGCCGGCGCGCCCGCGAGGGCCGGAGCCTCGCCTTCCGCATGCCCGAGCCGGTGGTGTCCTATATCCGCGACCAGCAGCTCTACCGTCTGGAGGCCTGATGGCCATCCTGTCCGCCGAAGCCGTCGTCCGCGTGGCCGCCCACGCGGCTCTCGACAAGAAGGCGATCGATCTGGTGGTGCTAAATCTTGAGGGGCTGTCGAGCATCGCCGACTACTTTCTCGTCTGCAGCGCCCGGTCCACGCCCCAGGCCGACACCATCGCGGACGCGGTCCGCGGCGCGCTGCGCGCGGCGGGCGTCCGGCCGCGCCACAACGAGGGCAGCGCGGAGAGCGGCTGGCTCCTTCTCGACTACGCCGACGTGGTGGTGCACGTGTTTCTCGAGGAGACGCGCGGATTCTACTCGCTGGAGCGGTTGTGGGGCGACGCGCCGCTCGTCTCGGTCGAAGGAGGCGGCGCCCGGGATTGATTTGCGTAGGACCCCATGGTAGCCTGCGCGACTAGCGGCGACGCCGCGTGAAGCGATAGGAGGCCAGTGATGAAGAAAGACCGTTTGACTCAGCTCCGCAAGAAGCTGGAGGAGAAGCACCGCCAGCTCGAGGAGGAGGTGGGCCGGAACGTCCTCTATGGGAAGGGCCCCGAAGACGATTCCATCAAGGACCTGGGTGACCAGGCCTCTTCCGCCTACAATCGCGAGTTCCTCTTCGAGCTGGGCAACGGCGAGCGCCGGAGGCTGAAGGAAGTCGCGCTGGCGCTGCAGAAGATCATCGAAGGCGGGTTCGGCGATTGCGAGCGCTGCGGCGAGCCCATCGCCGACAAGCGCCTGGACGCGGTGCCGGACGCGCGCTACTGCATCGAGTGCCAGCGCGCGATCGAAGAGGAAGAGCGTACCGCGGCCCGCTAGCGCCGCCGCTCCGCTCCGTCCGTGTCGATCCGCTTCGGCCTCGTCGTCGGCCTTCTCTTCGCCATTGTCGTCACCTACCTGACCTCCATCAATCCCAGTCGCGTGCACGTCGCCCTCGGCGGCGACTGGGCCTTCGACATCCCCTTGATGGCGCTGATCGCGGTCGTGTTCGGCGCCGGCGCGGGCCTGGCCCTGGTGCTCGGGATCCTCCGCGACGTCACGCGCTCCTACGCGCGCCGGACCGACCCCCTCGATGCGGCGCCGCGCATCGCGCCCGCGGCCCCCGCCCGTTCGGCGGCCGACGCTCCGGGTGAGCCCACGGCCCAGGCCGGCCGCGACGCGCTGATCGAGCGCCGGCGCTTCGCCGAGGCCCTGGAGATCCAGGCGCGCGTGGTGCAGGCGGCCCCGCGGGAGGAGCGGGCGGCCGAGGGAACCGTGCTGGCCGGCCTGCACTACGAGATCGGCCGGGAGCGGCTCGAGAAGGACGATCGCGCCGGCGCGATCTCGCACCTGAAGGACGCCCTGCGGGCCCAGCCCGACTTCGTGCCCGCGGCCCTGCTCCTGGGCGAGGCCCATCTCAAGGCGGGCGAGCCGCGCGAGGCGCTCCGCGTCTGGGAGCGGGCGGCCGAGGGACCGCAGCCGGCCCTGCCGGTGCTGTCGCGTATCGAGCAGCTGCACCGCTCCGAGGGCCGGCCCACCCGCATGATCTCGCTCTACCAGGACGCGCTCGCCCGCCAGCCCGACAATCTGGCGCTGGCCTTCGGGCTGGGCCGCGTCTACTTCGAGCTCGCGATGCTCGACGAGGCGGCGGAGCAATTCCAGAAGATGGAGGTGCGCGCGCCTGAGCTGCCCCTCATCCACGCTTACCTCGGCGCGATCCTGGAGCGGCGGGGAGAGTTCCGGGACGCGATGGAGGAGTATCGGCGCGCGCTCCGGCAGAGCGATCGCATCGAGTGGCCGCATCGCTGCGCGGCGTGCGGCGCCACCCACTCCCGCTGGGTCGACCGGTGTCCCGCCTGCCGTCGCTGGAACACGTCCCGGCCCTAGACCCCGCGCGGCCCGACGCCGGCCTCTGGCGTGGGTGGGCGGGCGGGCTGTTGGATCTTGTCTTTCCTCCGTTCTGCCCGGTGTGTCGGGGGCGGCTTGGGGATGGGCGGCGAGATCCTCTTTGTGGCGGCTGTTGGTTGGCGATTGGGCGGATACGGCCACCGTGGTGTCGCGTATGCGGGATGCCCCTGTTCATACGCGGGGGCCCAGAAATGGCCCCCGCACTCCGCCAAACCGCGGACGCTCGTTCCGGCGCCGCAGTGCCCGCGGTGCTCCCCCAATCCGCGGACCCTCGTTCCGGCGCAGCGTTGGCCCCTGCACTCCGCCAATCCGCGGACATTCGTTCCGACCCCGGGCCGCTCTGCGCGCAATGCCGGAGGCGGGCGCCGGGGTTTGACTATGCGCGGAGCGCGGCGCGTTACGAGGACGTGGTTCGGGAGGCGCTGCACGCGTTCAAGTTCCGTGGCCGGCGGGCCCTGGCCGCTCCGCTCGGCGATCTGCTGGTCGAGGCGATGGAGGGCTGGCTGCCGGTCGGGGTTCCGGCTCTGCTGCTGCCGGTGCCGCTGCACCCGCGCCGCGAGCGGGAGCGCGGCTTCAACCAGGCCTCGCTGCTGGCGTGGCGGGTCGGCCGGGCCTGGCAGTGCCCGGTCCGTAACGACGTGCTGGTCCGCGCGGTGGCCACGCATTCTCAGACCGAGCTCGACGCCCCGGCCCGGCGGGCGAACGTGCGAGACGCCTTCCGGCTGCGCCGTCCCGAGCTGATCGCGGGCCGCCACGTGCTCCTCGTGGACGATATCCTGACCACGGGCGCGACCCTCTCCGAATGCGCTCGCTGTCTCCGGGAGGGCGGCGCCGCCGCGGTCGGGGCGCTGACCGTGGCCAGGGTGGTCTAGCCCGGTCGGAGGCAAGCTTGCGCCTCACCGCCTGGGCTCGCTATAATCAGAGTCCTTCGTGGGACCGGAAGTATTCAACAAACCGAGACAAACAGGAAAGGGAGCGCCCATGGCAGTGCGGGTTGGAGTCAACGGGTTCGGACGCATCGGCCGGGTCTTCTTTCGCGCGGCGCTCGAGTCCTCGGATCTCGAGGTGGTGGCGGTCAATGACCTGGCCGACGCCAAGACGCTGGCCCACCTGCTGAAGCACGATTCCGTCCACGGCACGCTGAACGCCGAGGTGAAGGCCAAGGGTGAAGCCATCTTCGTCAACGGGCGGGAGATCCGCGTCTGCTCCGCCAAGGACCCGGCCACGCTCCCGTGGGGAGAGATGGGCGTGGGGATCGTGGTGGAGTCCACCGGCGTCTTCCGGGACCGGGCCATGACCTCCAAGCACCTGCAGGCCGGCGCCAAGAAGGTCGTGATCACCGCGCCCGCCAAGGACCCGGACATTACGGTCGTGCTCGGCGTCAACGAGGGCAAGTACGACCCGGTCAAGCACGAGCTGGTCTCGAACGCCTCGTGCACCACCAACTGCCTGGCCACGGTGGCGAAAGTCCTGCTCGACAACTTCGGCATCAAGCGGGGCTTCGCCTCGACCGTGCACTCCTACACCAACGACCAGCCGATCCAGGATTTCCCGCACAAGGACCTGCGTCGCGCCCGCGCGGGCGCGGTCAGCATGATCCCCACCACCACCGGGGCCGCGACCGCGGTGGGCCTGGTGCTGCCCGAGCTGAAGGGCAAGCTCGACGGCATCGCGATCCGAGTCCCGACCGCCAACGTCTCGGTGGTCGACCTCACGGTGGAGCTCGGCAAGTCGGTCACGCCGGCCGTGGTCAACGACGCGTTCCGCGCCGCCGCCGCGGGCCCGCTCAAGGGCATCCTGGACGCCACCGACGAGGAGCTCGTGTCGGTGGACTTCAACGGCAATCCGCATTCCTCCATCGTGGATCTGCCCTCGACGGCGGTCGTGGACGGCAACCTGGTCAAGGTGCTCGCGTGGTACGACAACGAGTGGGGCTACTCCTCCCGGGTGCGCGACCTGATCCGCTACATGGCCCGGTCGCTGTAGCCTGGTCCGCGGCCGCGACGCCTCCTCCGTGGCGAAGCTCGTCGTCGATCAGCTCGATCTGTCCGGGAAGCGCGTCTTCCTGCGGGCCGACTTCAACGTGCCCCTGGAGGGCACGCGGGTGACCGACGACACGCGCATCACCGCGGTGCGGCCGACCATCGACTGCTGCCTCAAGGGAGGCGCCTCGCTGGTCCTGGCCTCCCACCTCGGGCGCCCCAAGGGCAAGCCCGATCCGAAGTACTCGCTCCGCCCGATCGCCGAGCGGATCGAGGCGCTGCTGGAGCGCCCGGTGGCCCTGCTCCCGGACTGCGTGGGGCCCGAGGTGGAGGAGCGCGCCCGCGCCCTCCGGCCGGGCGCGGTGGTGCTCCTCGAGAACCTGCGCTTTCACGCGGAGGAGGAGGCCAATGACGACGCCTTCGCGCGCGCGCTCGCCGGACTGGCGGATGTCTACGTCAACGACGCCTTCGCGGCGGCCCATCGCGCCCACGCCTCGACCGCGGGCATCGCCCGCCATCTCAAGCCGGCGGCCGCGGGCCTGCTCATGGCGCGCGAGCTGGCCGCGCTGGCGCGGATCTTCGAGCGGCCCGCGCGCCCGCTCTGGGCCGTGCTCGGCGGGGCCAAGGTGTCCGACAAGCTGGGCCTGGTCGATCACCTGCTCGACCGGGTGGACGGCCTCGCGATCGGCGGCGGCATGGCGTTCACGTTCCTCCAGGCGATGGGGCACGGTGTCGGGCGCTCGCTGCTCGAGCCCGACCGGGTGGACGCCGCGCGCGCCATCCTGGAGCGGGCGCGCACCCGCGGCATCCCCCTCCGGCTGCCGGTCGACGTGGTGGCCGCGCCGGGGCTGGACGCGGTCAGCGGCCTCCGCACCGTCGCCATCCGCGAGATCCCGGACGATCTCATGGGGCTCGACATCGGCGCGGCGACGGTCACCCAGTTCGCCACCGCGCTGAAGGGCGCCCGGACCATCATCTGGAACGGCCCCATGGGCGTCTTCGAGAAGGAGCCGTTCGCGGCGGGCACCCTCGGGGTGGGGCGGGCGGTCGCGGACTCCGGCGCGTTCTCGGTGATCGGCGGCGGGGACACGATCGCGGCGGTGCAGCAGGCGGGCGTCATGGACCGGATCGGCTACGTGTCCACCGCGGGCGGCGCGTTCCTCGAGTTCCTCGAGGGCCGGGTGCTGCCGGGGGTGGCGGCCCTCGACGAGGCGCCCTGATGCGCACTCCGCTCGTCGTCGGCAACTGGAAGATGCACGGCACGCAGGCCTTCGCCCGCGACCTCGCGCAATCCGTCCGCGACGGGCTCAAGCGCCCCCGCGGGGTGGAGGTGGTGGTGTGCCCGCCCTTCACCGTGCTGCCCGCGGTGGCCGAGGTGCTGAAGGGCGCCGCGATCGCGCTCGGGGCCCAGAACTGCCACTGGGAGGAGCAGGGCGCCTTCACCGGCGAGATCTCGCCCGCCATGCTCGCGGAGCTGGGCTGCCGCTGGGTCCTGCTCGGGCATTCCGAGCGGCGCCACGTCTTCCGGGAGACCGACGAGGAGATCAACCGCAAGGTGGGCGCGGCCCTGCGCCACGGGATGCGCCCGGTGCTGTGCGTCGGCGAGACGGAAGAGGAGCGGCGGCAGGGGCTCACCTTCACGGTGGTGGAGGGGCAGCTCCGCGCCGGCTGGGCCGGGCTCTCGCCCGACGATCGCGCGCGCTGCGTGCTCGCCTACGAGCCGGTCTGGGCCATCGGCACCGGGGTCAACGCCACCCCGAGCCAGGCTGCGGAGGTCCACGGCTACCTCCGCGGCCTCGTCTCCGAGGTCGCGTCCAAGGAGCTGGCGCAGTCGGTGCGCATTCTCTACGGGGGCAGCGTCAAGCCCGACAATGCCCAGGCCCTCACCGAGCAGCCGGACATCGACGGCGTGCTCGTGGGCGGCGCCAGCCTCCAGGCGCCCGGATTCATCACCATCGCCAAGAAGTCCGCCGCCCGCAGCGGCACTTCGAAGGAGTAAGGCCTCACCATGTTCATTCTCGTCGTCACCATCCATATCATCGTGAGCCTGGTGATCGTCGGGCTCGTGCTGCTCCAGGCCGGCAAGGGCGCCGACATCGGCTCCGCCTTCGGCGGCAGCGGCAGCCAGGCGGTGTTCGGCTCGATGGGCACGCCCACCGTGCTCGGCAAGGCCACCGCGGTGGTCGCGGTCGCCTTCATGGTCACGTCGTTCGCGCTCTCGATGATGTCGCATCATCGGGCGGTGAGCGTCATGCCCGCGTCGGGACCCGCGGCCCCCGCGCCCGCGATCCCGGCGCAGCCCGGCGCCCCGGCGGCCATTCCGGCGCCCGCCCCGCCCGCTTCGCAGAAGTAGCCGCCGGCCCCAATGCCGAGACGGCGCGCGCCCGGTCACTCCCGGCTGGCCTGGGCCGCCTGCGGCCTGCTCGTGGCGGCCTGCAACGGGCCGATCGAGAGCCGGTCAGACGAAGGGCCCGCGGTCGGCGGCGCGCCCGCCTACGGCGACACGTTCATCCAGGCGTCCATCGGCGACATCGGCGGCCTGATCCCGAGCCTCACCTCCGACCAGTCCTCGCACGAGGTCGGCGGGATGATCTACGACGGGCTGGTCAAGCTCGACCGAGACCTCAAAATGGTCCCGTCGATGGCGGAATCGTGGACCTACAGCCGCGACTGTCTCGAGCTGACCTTCAAGCTGCGGCGGGACGTGAAGTGGCACGACGGCCGGCCATTCACGGCCGACGACGTCCTCTTCACCTACCAGACCATGATCAACCCGAAGACCCCGGCGCCCTTCAAGGAGGGCTTCCTGCTCGTCAAGGACGTGCAGGCGCCCGACCCGTACACGGTGCGGGTGACCTACGACAAGCCCTACGCGCGGGCGGTCGAGACTTGGGGCACCTACATCCTGCCGAAGCACCTCCTGCAGTCGTTCGCGGAGGCGGGCACGCTGCGGGAGTCACCCCAGAACAGCCGGCCGATCGGCACCGGCCCCTACCGCTTCCAGGAATGGAAGCCGGGAGAGAAGGTGGTGCTGGTCGCCAACCCGGACTACTACGAGGGCCGGCCCTATCTGAGCCGCATCGTCTATCGCGTCATTCCGAGCCAGGCCACCATCTTTCTAGAGCTGAAGGCCAAAGGCGTCGACTACGTCAGCAGCCTCACCGGCATTCAGTACGCGCGGCAGACGGAGTACCCCGCCTTCCGGAAGGCGTACCACAAGTTCCGCTATCCGGGGAGCGGCTACACTTTCGTGGGCTTCAACCTCAAGGATCCCCGCTTCGCGGACCTGCGGGTTCGCCAGGCCTTCGCCCACGCGATCAACAAGCAGGAGCTCATCGACGGCGTTCGGCTGGGCCTGGCCCGCGAGGCCACCGGTCCCATCCGTCCCGGCACGTGGGCCTACACCGACGACGTGAAGCGGCTCCCCTACGACCCCGAGAAGGCGAAGGCCTTGCTGGCGGAGGCGGGCTGGAAGGACCGCGACGGTGACGGTCTCATCGAGGACCAGGACGGCAAGCCGTTCACCCTCACCATCCGGACCAACCAGGGCAACGACGAGCGGAAGAAGATCGCCGAGCTCATCCAGCAGCGCTTCAAGGAGATCGGTATCCAGGTCGACATCCAGCTCATCGAATGGGCCGCCTTCATCAAGGAGTTCGTCAAGCCGCGGCGATTCGAGGTGGTGGTGCTGGGCCTGGGCACCGGCACCGACCCGGATCAGTTCGTGGTGTGGCACTCCTCGCAGCGGGGGCCGGACCAGATGAATCGCACCGGGTACGCCAACCCGGAAGTGGATCGCCTCCTGGAGCTCGGGCGCTCCTCCTGTGTCCAGGAGGAGCGTGTTCAGTACTATCACCGGATCCAGCAGATCCTCGCCGAGGACCTGCCCATGATCTTCCTGTACACCGCGGACGCGCTGCCGGTGGTCGCCGCGCGGGTCCGCGGCGTGAGCCCGGCCCCGGCCGGCATCCTCCACAACTTCACGGAGTGGTTCGTCCCGAAGCAACAGCAACGATATACCTCCGGCTAGATGGCGCTCTTCGCCCTCCGCCGGCTCCTCCTCGCGCTCCCGCTCCTGCTCGGCATCACCTTCGTCTCCTACGTGGTCATCAGCCTGGCCCCCGGCGGCCCCCTCGACTTCCTGACCCCGGAGGACCCGAACGCCTCGGTCGAGGTCAAGGAGCGCCTGATCCAGGAGTTCGGGCTGGACCAGCCCATCCACGTGCAGTACTGGCAGTGGCTCAAGCGCGCGGCGCGCCTCGACTTCGGCCGCTCCTTCCTGCCCGACGGCCGCCCGGTCCTCACCAAGATCGGCGAGCGGCTGCCCGTCACCCTGTTCCTCAACCTGATCGAGATGGCGATCATCGTCGGGCTCGCGGTCCCCATCGGGGTGCTGTCGGCCACCCGGCAATACTCGCTCTACGACAAGATCACCACGCTCTTCGTGTTCGTGGGCTTCGCGACCCCGGACTTCTGGCTGGCTCTCCTCCTGATGATCCTCTTCGGCGTGCAGCTCGGCTGGCTGCCCATCTCGGGCCTGCGCTCGCTGAACTGGGAATACCTGTCCTTCTGGCAGCAGCAGTGGGACTTCTTCTCGCACCTGGTCCTGCCGATCGTGGTGGCCACCTTCGGGGGGCTCGCCGGCTTCTCACGCTACATGCGACAGAGCATGCTCGAGGTGGTCCGCCAGGACTACGTGCAGACCGCGCGGGCCAAGGGGCTGTCGGAGCGGGTGGTGATCAGCAAGCACGCCCTGCGGAACGCGCTGCTGCCGGTGGTCACCATCCTGGCCCTGGCCTTGCCCGGGCTCATCGGCGGCAGCATCATCATCGAATCCATCTTCGCGATCCCGGGGATGGGCCAGCTCATGGTGCAGTCGGTCTTCTCCCGCGACTATCCGGTGGTGATGGGGAACCTCGTGATCGTGGCGACGCTCACCCTGGTGGCCAATCTTGTCGCCGACATCACCTACGGCCTCGTGGACCCACGCATCCGCTTCGGCGGGCGGCGACGTGGGCGCTGACGTGGCGGCCAAGGGCTCGCGGCGCGGAGAGGTGCGCCAGTTCTGGCGCACGTTCTCCCGCAACCAGCTCGCGGTGTGCGGCGGCGCGGTGGTGCTGGTGCTGGTGACCCTCGCGGTGCTGGCCCCGCTGCTCGCCCCGTGGGATCCCAACCGGCCGGACACCAAGAAGATCCTGAGCCCGCCGTCGAAGAGCCACTGGCTCGGCACCGATCCCCTCGGGCGCGACGTGCTCTCGCGCGTGCTCTACGGCTCGCGGATCTCGCTGGCGGTGGGCTTCGTCTCGGTGGGGATCGCGGCCGCGATCGGGGTGCTGCTCGGCGCAGCCGCCGGCTACCACGGCGGAACCGTGGACAACATCGTGATGCGGCTGGTGGACCTGATGCTGGTCTTTCCGCGCTTCTTCCTGCTCCTGGCCGTGCTCGCGTTTCTCAAGCCCTCGATCTGGACCATCATGACCGTGATCGGGCTGACCGGCTGGATGGGGGTGGCGCGGCTCGTGCGCGCGGAGTTCCTGACGCTGCGAGAGCGCGAGTTCGTGATCTGGTCGGAGGCGGTGGGGGCGGGGGCGCTGCGCATCATCTTCCGGCACATCCTGCCGAACGCCATCGCGCCCATCCTGGTCGCCATGACCCTGGGCATCCCCGCCGCCATCCTCACCGAGGCCGGGCTGTCGTTCCTGGGGTTGGGCGTCCAGCCGCCCTACGCCACGTGGGGCAATATCCTCAACGACGGGCGCGACTATATCGAGATCGCGTGGTGGATGACCCTCTACCCGGGCCTCGCCATCCTCATCACGGTGCTCTCCTACAACCTCATGGGGGAGGGCATCCGCGACGCGCTGGATCCGCGGCTGCGCCAGTCACGCGTGGGACGGATCCTGCGCCTCGGCCGTTAGCGAGCGGGGCCTCACGCGTCATTGACAGGGAAACCGGCCGACGGCATACTTTCTGCTTGCTGCGCCGAAGTGGCGGAATTGGCAGACGCGCACGTTTGAGGGGCGTGTGGGGCAACCCGTGGGGGTTCGAGTCCCCCCTTCGGCACCATTAGATAGATTCCCTGGCCGGTGATCAGCCGCGCGGGGATGCGGCTCGGCGGGCGCGCACCGCCGCCGCGAGCTCCTGCAGGACCGGCACCGTCATCTCCCAGCTCAAGCAGGCGTCGGTGATGCTCTGCCCATAGACCAGGCGGGCCGGGTTGGCGAGATCCTGACGGCCTTCGACGAGGAAGCTCTCCATCAGCACGCCGATGATGCCGCGCTCGCCCTGCCCGATCTGGGCCGCGATCTCCTGCGCCACCCGCGGCTGGCGTCGATAGTCCTTCTCGCTGTTGCCGTGGCTCGTGTCGATCATCAGCCGCGGCGGCACCCCGGCCGCGTGGAGGGCGGCGAGCGCCTTTCCCACGCTCGCCGCGTCGTAGTTCGGGCCGCTCTGCCCGCCGCGCAGGATCACGTGGCAGTCGGAGTTGCCGCGGGTGGAGACGATTCCGGCGAGGCCCTGCTCGGTGACGCCGAGGAAGCTATGCGGATGGGCGGCGGCGCGCACCGCGTCGATGGCGATCTGCACCCCGCCGTCGGTGCCGTTCTTGAATCCGACCGGCATCGAGAGCCCGGAGGCCAGCTCCCGGTGCACCTGGCTCTCGGTCGTGCGGGCCCCGATGGCGCCCCAGGTCACGAGGTCGGTGATGAACTGGGGTGAGATCGGGTCGAGGAACTCGCAGCCCGCGGGCAGTCCGATCTCGACGAGGTCGAGCAGGAACCGGCGGCCCCGGCGCAGCCCGACGTTGATGGCGAAGCTTCCGTCCAGGTGCGGGTCGTTGATGAGCCCCTTCCATCCCACCGTCGTGCGCGGCTTCTCGAAATACACGCGCATCACGATGCACAGATCCGGCCCGAGCTCGTCGGCGAGCTTGCGGAGGCGCACCGCGTAGTCGTGGGCGGCCGCCGGGTCGTGGACGGAGCACGGGCCGACGACGACGAGCAGCCGGTCGCTCCGGCCGCTCAGGATGTGGGACACTTCCGCGCGCGCGCGCGTCACCATGAGCGATCCCGGCTCGGAGAGGGGCATCTCCTCGATGAGGGTCGTGGGGGGCATCAGCGGCTGGATGCTCTCGATGCGAAGGTCGCGAGTCTTCATCGGGCAATTGTAGTCCGGAGGCAGGGCTCGCGGGGTGGTCTTGACCCGGGGGCCGGCATCCACGAGAATCCCGGCCATGATCCCGCTCCGCTGGGGGCAGGCCGCGCCGGACTTCGAGCTGCCCAGCACCGAGGGCCGCGCCATCTCGCTCCGGGAATTCCGGGGGCGCGACGTCGTCCTGGGCTTCTACTGCTATGACTTCGGCGGGATCTGAACGCCCGAGCTCACCGGCCTGGGACAGGCCGCAGCCGAGCTCGCCCGGCGCGGCGCCATGCTCCTGGCCATCAGCGGCGACAGCCCCTTCTGTCACACCGCCTTCCTCAAGGCGCACCCGTTCCCGTTCCCGCTCCTGAGCGACGTGCACCGCACCGTCATCTCCGCCTACGGCGTGCTCGATGCCGACCGCAACGTGGCCTACCGCTCCACGTTCGTGATCGATCGCGACGGCATGCTCCGCTGGGGGCAGGCGGGTGACCGGCACATGATCCGGGACGGCGGCGAGCTGGTGCGCGTGGTCGATCTGGTCAACTCCCTGAGGCAGTCCTCGTAAGGAGACCCCATGGCCTTCCCCCTGTCCACCGCCACCCCGTCGTCCCTGGGCCTCGATTCCCGCGCGCTCGAGCGCCTGCAGGAGCTGATCACGCGGCACCTGGCGGAAGGGCGGTACCCGGGGGCGCAGGATCGCGGTCGCGCGCGAGGGCAAGCTCGCGCTGGTCCGGAGCTTCGGCGACGCTCGCATCGACCCCGCCCGCGTGCCCGCGCGCGACGATTCGCTCTGGCTGCTCTACTCCAATACCAAGGTCATCACCGCCTGCGCGGTGTGGATCCTCGCGGAGCAGGGGGCCCTGCGCTTCACGGACCGGGTCGCCGACCACGTGCCGGGCTTCGAGGCCCACGGCAAGGGCGACATCACGATCATCCAGCTCCTGAGCCACCAGGGCGGCTTTCCCAACGCGGACGTGCCGAAGGCGGCCTGGGAGGATCATGAGCTGCTGCGCCGGACGGTCTCGGCCTTCACGCTCGAGTGGACGCCCGGCTCGCGGGTGCACTACCACGGCCGGGCCGCGCACTGGGTGGCCGCGGTGCTCATCGAGGCGCTCAGCAAGACCGACTACCGGGCCTTCCTCCGTGAGCAGGTCATCGAGCCGCTCGGGCTCGGCGACGAGCTCTTCGTGGGCCTGCCCGACGCCCGTCACGACCGGGCTGTGGACATACACGAGCCCGCCGCGACCGGAACCGGCCAGGGGAACCGGGGGCAGGTGAACCGGGGCGAGGAGAACAACGCCGAGTTCCGCCGGGCCGGGACCCCGGGCGGGGGCGGCTATGCCACCGCCCGCGCCATGGCCGCGTTCTACCAGATGCTGGTGGCGGGCGGCACGCTCGACGGCCGGCGGCTCCTCTCGCCCCGGATGGTCCAGTACGTCACGCGCAGCGTCACGGGCGAGCGGGTGGACGGCTACATGGGCATGCCCATGCACCGCGCCCTCGGCCCCCACGTGCGGGGGACGACCGAGTCGATCCGAGGGCTCGGCACCATCGCCTCGCCACGGACGTTCGGCCACGGCGGCGTGGGGTCGTCCTACTGCTGGGCGGACCCGGACTCGGGCGTGTCGTTCGCCTACCTGACGAACAGCCGCGTGTCGGACCCGTGGCACAGCGCGCGGCTGGACGTGATCAGCAACGCCGTGCACTCGGCCATCCCGGCCGGGCGCTGAGGCCCCCGGGGGGCGGGCGGGGCTTCTCGCGGCACCCTCGGTTGGCGGCTTGTGAAAGATGTGCCATAATGACGCCGCCCGAGGGGCAAAGGACAATAGTGATGGGAGTTTCCCTACCACTTCTCGACGCCAAGCGTCCCGCCGACTCACCCAAGCCGCCGTGGCTGAAGGTGCGCGCGCCGGGCGGACCGAAGTACATCCGGCTCAAGGGCCTCATGCGCGAGTGGAACCTCCATTCGGTCTGTGAGGAGGCGCACTGCCCGAACATCGGGGAGTGCTGGGAGGATCTGACCGCGACCTTCATGATCCTGGGCGACGTGTGCACCCGCAATTGCGGCTACTGCGCGGTGACCCACGGCCGGCCGGTCTGGGAGGATCGCGAGGAGCCGGAGCGGGTGGGCCGGGCGGTCGGAGAGCTGGGGCTCGAGCACGTGGTGATCACCTCCGTGAACCGTGACGACCTCGCGGACGGCGGGGCCGCGCACTTCGCGGCGACCACGAAGGCGATTCGCCGCCAGGCTCCCGGCTGCCGCGTGGAGCTGCTCATCCCGGACTTCCAGGGCAGCGCCCCCGCGCTCGAGACGGTCATCGAAGCGGGGCCCGACGTGCTGAACCACAATATCGAGACGGTGCCGCGGCTCTACAAGGTGGCGCGCCACGGGGGCCGCTACGAGCGCACGCTCGAGCTGTTCCGCCGTGCCCGCGCGGCTGCGCCCGGGCTGGTGACCAAGTCGGGAATCATCCTGGGCCTGGGCGAAGAGCGGGACGAGCTGCTGGCCACCATGGCGGACCTCCGGGCGGTGGACGTGAAGATCCTCACGCTCGGCCAGTACCTGCGGCCCTCGGCCCAGCACCTGCCGGTGGCGCGCTTCTACCACCCGGACGAGTTCGCGGAGCTGGCGGTCCGGGGTCGCGAGATGGGCTTCGCCCACGTGGAGTCCGGCCCATTGGTCCGCTCCTCCTATCACGCCAAGAAGCAGACGGATATGCTCAGCAAATAAATGGACTACATCCCGATCTTGATGGTGTTCGCGGTGGCGGCGGTGGTGGCGGGTGCGCTGCTCGGCATTCCGCTGCTGATCGCGCCCAAGCGCGTCTTCGCGATCAAGCAGGAGCCGTTCGAGTGCGGCAAGGACCCGGTGATGCTGCCGGAAGGCCGCTTCGCGATCAAGTTCTCCACCATCGCCATCTTTTTCATCATCTTCGATATCGAGCTGGTGTTCGTCTGGCCGTGGGCCGCGATGTACCGCCAGCTCGGGTGGTTCGGCTTCGTGGAGATGCTGGTCTTTCTGGGGATCCTGATGCTGGGGTTTCTCTACATCTGGAAGAAACGAGGGCTCGAATGGGAGTAGGCGCGTTCTTCACCTCCAAGCTTGACGAGGCCATCGGCTGGGCCCGCAAGTACTCCATCTTCCAGTACCCGTTCGTCACCGCGTGCTGCGGCATGGAGTACATGGCGACCGCGTGCTCGCACTACGACGTGGACCGCTTCGGGGCGGGGCTGCCGCGCTTCTCGCCCCGCCAGGCCGACGTGCTCTTCGTGGTGGGCACCATCAGCCACAAGATGGCGCCGGTGCTCAAGCGCATCTACGACCAGATGTGCGAGCCCAAGTGGGTGGTCGCCTTCGGCGTCTGCACCTGCACGGGGGGCTTCTACGACAACTACGCGACGGTCCAGGGGATCGATACCATCATCCCCGTGGACGTCTATATCCCCGGCTGCCCTCCGCGCCCCGAGAGCGTCATCGACGGTCTGATGAAGCTCCAGGATAAGATCGCGGCGGGCGCCCAGCGCTTCTGATCCGGGTCCCGGGACCGCCATGGACGGCCACGCCATTGTCGCCCGGCTGCGCGAGCGCTGGGGCGACCGCATCCTCGCGACCCACGACTACCGCGGCGATCACACCGCGGTGTTTGGCCGCGAGGCGATCGTGCCGGCCCTGACCTTCTGCCGGGACGACGCCGCCCTCGCCTTCGACATGCTGGTGGACCTCACCGCGGTGGACTACAGCCGCTTCCCGGGCCGCGAGGATGGGCCCCGCTTCGAGGTCGTCTACCACCTCTATTCCGTCGCGCACAACCATCGCGTCCGGTTGAAGGTCCCGGTGGAGCAGGATGATTCCGTTGTTCCCACCGCATCAGGCCTGTGGCCCATCGCCAACTGGCAGGAGCGCGAGGTGTGGGACATGTTCGGCATCCGCTTCGACGGCCACCCGGACCTGCGCCGGCTCCTGATGTACGAGGAGTTCGAGGGCCATCCCCTGCGCAAGGACTACCCGATCAATCGCCGCCAGCCCCTGATCGGGCCGAAAGTGTAGGGCGAGGTGCAGCCGAAGGCGAGCCGAGCGAATGTGAGAGACAGGCGAGCGAGAGCGAGCCAGGGCGAGGCGCAGCCGAAGGCGAGCCGAGCGAATATGAAAATGATTGAGAGGAAGTCGGAGGCTTGATGGTCGAGCGGAAGACGCGTGAGCTGTTCCTGGGCGAGGGATCGAGCGCCGACGGCACCCAGCACCTCTACGTCAACATGGGGCCGGCGCATCCGGCCATGCACGGCATCATCCGGATCTTCGCGGAGCTGGACGGCGAGACGGTGGTCAAGACCGACGTGGAGATCGGCTACCTCCACCGGGCTTTCGAGAAGGACTGCGAGGCGGGCCCGTACAACAACGCGATTCCCTACACGGACCGCCTCAACTACGTCTCGCCCCTCATCAACAACTTCGCCTACAGCTCGGCGATCGAGAAGCTGCTCGGCATCGAGATCACCGACCGCTGCAAGTACATCCGCGTGATCATGAGCGAGATCTCGCGGATCTGCGACCACCTCACGTGCGTGGGCGCGGGCTCCATGGAGCTGGGCGCCTTCACCGTGTTCCTCTACATGATCAAGGCGCGCGAATACCTCTGGGAGCTGGTGGAGGACGTCACCGGGGCGCGGCTGACGATCTCCTACGGGCGCGTGGGCGGAGTGAAGGCGGATCTGCCGGCCAGCTTCGACCTGAAGGTCAAGAAGGCGTTCGCGGAGACCCGCCAGGTGCTGGAGGAGGTGCACACCCTCGTCACCGGCAACCGGATCTTCATGGACCGGATGGTCGGGGTGGGCGCGCTCAGCCGGGAGGAAACCATCGCCTGGGGCATCACCGGCCCGCTGTTGCGCGCGGTGGGGGTGCCGTTCGACCTGCGAAAGACGCAGCCCTACTGGGCATACGATCGGATCCCGTTCGACATCGCCCTCGGCAAGAACGGGGACAACTTCGACCGCTACCTGGTCCGGATGGCCGAGATGGAGCAGTCCATGCGGATCGCGGAACAGGCCCTCGATGGCCTGCCCGGCGGCGCCATCCAGGTGGACTGGGAGGGCCGCGCCATCGAGCCCGACACCTACGTCGACCTGGGCAAGCAGGGCAAGACCGAGGGCCTGCTGCTCCTGCCCATCAAGCTCTCGCCCAACCTCCTGGGGCAGGACCGTGGCGCCCACGGCCGCATCAACGCGCCCGACAAGCGCGTGGTGCTGCCGACGAAGGCGGACGCCTACGGCTCCATCGAGGGGCTGATGAACCACTTCATGCTGGTGATGGAGGGCTACGGCATCCGCCCGCCGCCGGGCGAGGCCTACTTCGCGGCGGAGGGGGCCAACGGCGAGCTGGGCTTCTATGTCGTGTCCGACGGCAGCGACCGCCCGTACCGCGTGCGGTGCCGGCCGCCCTGCCTGAACCCGGTGGCCGCCATCCCGCGCATGATCGAGGGCGAGATGGTCGCCGACATCATCCCCACCTTCGGCTCCGTCAACATGATCGGCGGCGAGCTCGACAGATAAAGCAAATGCGAATCAAAAAGATGCGACAGCTCCTTACAGAGGGCACGGCTCGCCGTGCCCGGCTCAAAAAAATAGAGCGGGTGGCCCTATCTCCCAACCTGTCTGCCCAGCTCAACCAGTCTGCCAGGAACGGCGCGAATGCCTGACCCCAAACGTCCGGAATTCACGCCCGAGCAGATCGCCGAAGTCCGCCGCCTCCAGGCTCTCTACCCGGACAAGCAGGGCGCGATGCTGCCGGTGCTGCGCCTGGCCCAGGAGGTCTTCGGCTACGTGTCGCTCGAGGTAGAAGAGTACGTGGCCAGCCTGTTCGACATGTCGCCGGCCCACGTCCACGAGGTCGTCACCTTCTACACGCTCTTCTTCCAGCAGCCGACGGGCCGCCACGTGGTCTCGGTCTGCCACAACCTCTCCTGCCACCTGCTCGGATCCAAGTCCATCGTCGAGCATCTCACCCGGCGCCTGGGCGTCGAGGTCGGCGAGACGACGTCGGACGGCCGCGTCACCCTGCTCACGGTGGAATGCCTCTGCGCGTGCGAGCAGGCGCCGATGATGCAGGTGGACGACCGCTACGAGGGGCTCCTCACCCCGGACAAGGTGGACCGCATCCTGGAAGGGCTCTCCTGATGGCCGAGAAGATCTTCACCCGCAACTTCGACCGGCCGAACTCGCACACCCTGGGCGTCTACCGCGAGACCGGCGGGTACACCGCGCTGCCCAAGGCCCTGCAGATGGAGCCCAGCGCCATCACCGAGGAGGTGAAGAAGTCCAACCTCCGCGGCCTCGGTGGCGCCGCCTTCCCCACCGGCATGAAGTGGAGCTTCATCCCGAAGGGTGGGACGGCGCCGAAGTACCTCGTGATCAACGCGGACGAGGGGGAGCCGGGCACCTTCAAGGACCGCTACCTGCTCGAGCGCGATCCCCACGCCCTGATCGAGGGCATGATCATCGCGGCGCGGGCGATCGACTCGCACACGGGCTTCGTCTACATCCGGGGCGAGTACGTGGAGCCGTGGCGCGTGTTCAGTGGCGCGGTGAAGGAAGCCTACGACGCGGCGCTGCTCGGCCGGAACATCCAGGGCTCGGGCTTCGACTTCGACATCGTGGTGCATCGCGGGGCGGGCGCCTACATCTGCGGGGAGGAGACGGGCCTGCTCTCCTCCCTCGAGGGCAAGAAGGGCTGGCCCAAGATCAAGCCGCCGTTCCCCGCGATCAAGGGCGCCTTCGGGCAGCCGACCATCGTGAACAACGTGGAGACCATCGCGGCGGTGCCTCACATCATCAACCGGGGCGCCGCGTGGTTTGCCGGGCTCGGCAGCAAGACCCAGGGCGGGACCCGGCTGTACTCGGTGTCGGGCCACGTGGTGCAGCCGGGCGTGGTGGAGGCCCCGGTGTCGGTGACCCTGCGCTCGCTCATCTACGACCACTGCGGCGGCATCCGCGACGGGCGGCGCCTCAAGGCGGTGGTGCCCGGCGGCTCCTCGGCCCCGATCCTCACCGCCGACGAGATCGACGTGATCATGGACGCCGACGGCCTCAAGGCGGCCGGCAGCATGATCGGCTCCGCGGGCGTGATCGTGATGGACGAGACCGTCTCGATCCCGGAGGCCCTCATGGTGGTGGCGCGCTTCTACGCGCACGAGTCGTGTGGCCAGTGCACGCCCTGCCGCGAGTCCACCGGCTGGATCTACAAGATGGCGCACCGGATCGTGGACGGGAAGGGCCGCAAGGAGGACCTCGACACGATCCTGGACGTGGCCAAGCGCGGGGCCGGCACCACCATCTGCGCCTTCTACGACGGCGCGGTCGGTCCCTACGTCAGCTACATCGAGAAGTTCCGCGCGGAGTTCGAGGCTTTGATCCCTCGCGATGCCTGAGCTCCCGGATGCCTAAATTAACCATCGATGGCAGGGAAGTCGAAGTCGCCCCCGGCACCAACCTCATCGAGGCCGCCCGGCAGGTCGGCGTCGAGGTGCCGCACTACTGCTATCACCCCGGCCTCAGCATCGCGGGCCAGTGCCGGCTCTGCATGGTGGACATCGAGAAGAACCCGCGCCCGCAGATCGGCTGCAACACCCAGGCCGCCGACGGGATGGTCGTCCACACCCAGACCGAGCGCGTGCTCGAGACCCGCAAGTCCATCATGGAGTTCCACCTCGTCAATCATCCGTTGGACTGCCCCGTCTGTGACCAGGCGGGCGAGTGCTGGCTGCAGATCTACTACATGCGGCACGGCCTCTACGACCCGCGCATGGTGGACGAGAAGGTGCACAAGCCCAAGGCGGTGCCGCTCGGCCCCCACGTCATCCTGGACGCGGAGCGCTGCATCCTGTGCTCGCGCTGCGTGCGCTTCTGCGACGAGGTGACCGGCACCGGCGAGCTCGGCATCTTCAACCGGGGCGACCAGTCGGAGATCGGGCTCTTCCCGGGCAAGACGCTCGAGAACAAGTACTCGGGCAACGTCATCGACATCTGCCCGGTGGGGGCCCTCACCGACCGGGAGTTCCGCTTCCAGGTGCGCGTGTGGTACCTCGACACCGCGCGCTCGGTCTGCAACGGGTGCGCGCGGGGCTGCAATATCGAGGTAAACCACAGCCGGCGGCGGCCGCACCACAACCAGGGCCGCCGCATCGCGCGCATCAAGCCGCGCCACAATCCCGACGTCAACCAGTGGTGGATCTGCGACGAGGGCCGCTACGGCTTCCACTGGATCGACGACGACACGCGGCTGCTGGCTCCCGCGCGGCGCACGAACGGCAAGGACGGCCAGCTCGGCTGGGACGAGGCGGTCGCCGACCTCGCGGCGGCGCTCCGGCGCTACCGGCCCGAGGAGATCGGGATCCTGGCGTCGCCCCAGATGTCCAACGAGGACCTGTTCGCGCTGCAGCGGATCGCCGGCCAGCTCGGGATCCGGGCGGTGGACCATCGGGTGCCGCCGCGCGTCCCGGGCGATGAGGACAATCTCCTCATCCGGGCCGACAAGAATCCCAACCGGCGCGGGGCCGAGCTGATCGGCCTCACCCAGGGAGAGACCCGCGCGATCCTGGACGGGACGCGGCAGCGGCGGATCAAGCTGCTGTGGATCTTCCAGCACGATCTCCTCGACTCGGGGCTGCCGGCGGCCGACGTGACCGCCGCCCTCGCCGCCGCCGAGATGGTGGTGTTCCAGGGGCCGACCGCGAACGCGACCAGCGCGGGGGCGCACCTGCTGCTGCCCAGCGCGGCCTACGTCGAGCGCGAGGGCACGTTCACCAACTTCCAGGGACGGGTGCAGCGCTTCCGCATGGTGGTGGAGCCACTGGGCGAGGCGGCGGCCGACTGGGACATCCTCGGCCGCCTCGGGCGCGCCCTGGGCGCCCCGGACCCGGTGCTGGCGGCGACCCGCGCCGAGCAGGTCTTCACGGGGCTCGCGGGTCACGTCCCCGCCTTCGCGGGCATGACCTACCGGGCGCTGGGCGACGCCGGCCTCACGGTGAAGGCATGAGCGGGGTGGCCCTCGATCTCCTGCTCCAGGCCATCCCGGTCGGGTTCGTCATGTTCGTGGTGCTGAACTTCGGCGGGCTCCTGACCTGGGTCGAGCGCAAGCAGTCCGCGATCATGCAGGACCGGATCGGCGCCAACCGCGCGTCCATCTTCGGCATCCGGATCCTCGGCCTGCTCCACCCGCTGGCCGACGCGGTCAAGATGCTGACCAAGGAGGACTTCACCCCCGCGCGCGCGGACAAGCTGATGTTCAAGCTCGCCCCGTTCGTGTCGGTGTTCTTCGGCCTGGCCGCCTTCGCGACGATCCCGTTCGGCGACACCCTGCAGATCCTGGGGCGCGAGATCCAGCTCCAGGCGGTGACCCTCAACGTGGGCATCCTCTACGTGCTGGGCATGATCTCGCTGGGCGTCTACGGGCTCATGATGGCGGGCTGGGCCTCCGCCAACAACTACGCGCTGCTCGGCGGGCAGCGGGCGGCCGCCCTCATGATCTCGGCCGAGGTCGCCATCGGCGCCTCGATCATGGGCGTGGTCATGGTGTACGGCTCGCTCAACATGCAGGACATCGCGCGCGGCCAGGGCCAGCCGCTGCTGCCGCAATTCTTCGGCGGCTGGATCCCCGCCTGGGGTCTCCTGACCCAGCCCGCCGCCTTCATCCTGTTCCTCACCGCGGGCATCGCCTCCACCAAGCGGATCCCCTTCGACACCCCGGAAGGGGAGTCGGAGATCATCGGCTACTTCGTGGAGTACAGCGGGATGAAGTTCGGCATGTTCGCGATGGCCGACTTCCTGGAGACGGTGGTGATCGCGGGCATGACCACCGCGCTGTTCCTGGGCGGCTGGCAGGTCCCGTATCTCCAGGCCTCCGGCTTCGTGTTCCCCTGGGGCGCGAGCGTGGCGCTGCCGCACCTCGCGGTGGTGGGGCTGCAGGTGGGTGCCTTCCTCACCAAGGTCGTGGTCGTGATCTGGTTCCTCATGCTGATCCGGTGGACGCTGCCCCGCTTCCGCTACGACCAGGCGATGCGGCTGGGCTGGCTGGCCCTCTTCCCGCTGTCCGTCCTGAACATCCTCGTCACCGGCCTCGTGCTGCTGGCGCTGGGGACGCCCTGAGCCATGGCCTACCAGACCACCAATACCCCCGCCGATCCCAAGCACTCGAGCCGCCTCGGCCTCCGCCAGCGCTTCTACGTGGTCGAGGTGCTGGTGGGGCTGGCCCTCACCGCGCGGCACTTCTTCGCCAACCTCTGGCGGCACACCCTGCGGGTGGTCTTCCGGGTCAAGAGCGCGCGGGGAGCGGTCACCATCCAGTACCCCGACGAGCGGCGGCCCTACTCCCCGCGGCTGCGCAGCCTGCACCGGCTGGTGCGCCGGGAGGACGGCTCCCCGCGCTGCGTGGCGTGCATGATGTGCGAGACGGTGTGCCCGGCCCACTGCATCTACATCGTGGCCACCGAGCATCCCAATCCCGAGATCGAGAAAGTGCCCGAGCGGTTCGACATCGACCTGGGCAAGTGCGTGTTCTGCGGCTACTGCGTCGAGGCCTGTCCCGAGGACGCCATCCGCATGGACACCGGCATCCTCGAGTTCTCGGCCTACGACCGCCAGAGCATGATCTACACCAAGGACACCCTGCTCGCGCTCGAGGCGGCGGGCCCCAACGGGGTGCCGACCTCCCCGGTGCCGATCCCGCCTTCCCGGAGGCCCCGGTGAGCCTCTTCACGTTCGCGGTGCTGGCCCTGCTCGCGGTCGGCTCCGCGGCCGGCATGCTGCTGCGGAGGAACCCGATCCACGGGGCGCTCTTCCTCGCGATCAACCTGAGCACGGTGGCCGCGCTGTTCCTGACCATGCGCGCGGAGTTCCTGGCCGCGGTGCAGATCATCATCTACGCGGGCGCCATCGCGGTCCTCTTCGTCTTCGCGATCATGGTGCTGATCCCGGGCAAGGAGGAGACGGGGCCCGATCCGCTGCGCCGGCAGCGCTGGCTGGCGGTGCCGGTGGTCGCGGTGTTCCTGATCCTGGTCGCGCTGGTGCTCCGCTCGGCGGTGCTCGCGGGCCCGCCCAAGCCGCCGCTGCCGGGCGGGACGGACGCGGTGGGGCGCGTGCTCTTCACCGACTACCTGTTCCCGTTCGAGGTCACCTCGGTGCTGCTGCTCGCCGCCATCGTGGGAGTCATGGCGCTGACCAAGCGCAGGGCGTAGGATGGTCCCTGAGTCCTACTACGTCGCGCTGTCCGCGGTCCTGTTCACCATGGGCGTGCTCGGGGTCCTGATCCGGCGCAACCCGCTCGTGATCTTCATGTCGATCGAGCTCATGCTGAACGCGGCGAACCTGGCGCTGGTGGCCTTCGGGCAGCGGCACGGGACGATCGAGGGGCAGGCCCTGGTCTTCTTCGTCCTGTGCGTGGCCGCCGCCGAGGTCGCGGTGGGCCTCGCGATCATCGTGACGATCTTCCGGCTCCGCCGCCGCCTCTCGGTGGACGAGCTCAGCACCCTACGCGGCTAGCAACAGGAGAAACCGAATGGCGCAGACCAAGACCGCAGTGGCCCAGACTCGGCTCGACGCGGAGCTGGCGCGGCGGCTGCTGACGCAGATGGCGCTCATCCGGCGCTTCGAGGAGAAGGCGGCCGAGATGTACGCCCTGGGCAGGATCGGGGGCTTTCTCCACCTCTATATCGGGCAGGAAGCGGTCGCGGTGGGCGCCACCTCGACGGTGCGCCTCGACGACTACGCGGTGTCGTCCTATCGCGAGCACGGCCACTGCCTGGCCAAGGGGTCCGACCCGCGCCGGATCATGGCCGAGCTCTTCGGCCGGATCGACGGGTTGAGCAAGGGCAAGGGCGGCTCCATGCACCTGTTCGACAAGAGCGTGAATTTCCTGGGCGGCCACGGCATCGTGGGCGCGCACTTGCCACTGGCCGCGGGGGCGGCCTTCGCGATCAAGTACCAGGGTGGCGACCAGGTCGTGCTGTGCTACTTCGGCGACGGGGCGGTGCCGGAGGGGGAGTTTCACGAGTCCATGAACCTGGCCGCGCTGTGGAAGCTCCCGGTGATCTTCATCTGCGAGAACAACCGCTACGCGATGGGCACCGCGATCCATCGCGCGCTCGCTCAGACCGACATCTGGCGCTTCGCCGAGACCTACGGCATCCCCGGCGAGGCGGTGGACGGCATGGACGTGCTCGCGGTGCGCGACGTGGTGGCGCGCGCGGTCGAGCGGGCGCGGCGGGACAAGACGCCGGCCCTCATCGAGGCCCGTACCTACCGCTTCCGCGGCCACTCCATGCGCGATCCGGCCGGCTCGGTGTACCGGACCAAGGAAGAGGTCGAGCGCGAGAAGCTGCGGGACCCCATCGCGCTGTTCAGCGACCGCTGCCTGAAGGAGGGCGTGCTCACCGAGGCCGACATCCGGAACATCGAGAAGGCGGTGAACGACCTCGCGGACGAGGCGGTGGCCTTCGCGGAGGCCTCGCCCGAGCCGCCGCCGGGCGAGCTGTTCACCGACGTGTACAAGGACTGACGCCATGGCAGTTATGACCTACCGGGAGGCGCTCAACCTGGCCCTCCGCGAGGAGATGCGGCGGGACCCGCGCGTCTTCGTGATGGGCGAGGAGGTCGGTCTCTACGACGGCGCCTACAAGGTGACCCAGGGGCTGCTCAAGGAGTTCGGCGACAAGCGCATCATCGACACGCCCATCTGCGAATCGGGCTTCACCGGGGTGGGCGTCGGGTCGGCGATGCTGGGGCTCCGGCCCGTGGTCGAGATGATGACGTTCAACTTCTCGATCCTGGCGCTCGACCAGATCGTCAACTCGGCGGCCAAGATGTGCTACATGTCCGGGGGCCAGTACAATATTCCGCTCGTGATCCGCGGCCCGGGCGGTCCCGCGTCCCAGCTCGCCGCGCAGCACTCCCAGTCCATGGAGACGTACTTCTACCACGTGCCCGGGCTGAAGGTGGTGCGCCCCTCGACGCCCGCCGACGCCAAGGGGCTGCTGAAGTCGGCCATCCGCGACGACAATCCCGTGATCTTCATCGAAGCCGAGACGCTCTACGCGGTCAAGGGCGAGGTGCCGGAGGATCCGGACTTCCTGATCCCGCTCGGCAAGGCGGTGATCCGCCGCGAGGGCACCGACGTCACGGTGGTGGCCTACATGGGCATGATGTACCGCGCCCTCGAGGTCGCGGAGGAGCTGGCCCGAGACGGGATCTCGGTGGAGATCGTGGATCCGCGGACCCTCCGGCCGATGGACACCGAGACCATCATCGGGTCGGTCCGGAAGACCCATCGCGCGGTCGTGCTCGAGGCGGGCGCGGGCTTTGCGGGCATGGGCTCCGAGATCGCGGCCCAGATCACCGAGACCGCCTTCGACGATCTCGACGCGCCGGTCCTGCGGGTCACCGGCGAGAACGCCCCGATGCCCTACGCGAAGAACCTGGAGCTGCTCAAGACGCCGTCGAAGGCCAAGATCGCGGCGGCGATCCGCCAGGTGTGCAGCGCATGATCACCAAGGTGTTCATGCCCAAGCTGTCGGACGCCATGGAGACCGGCAAGGTCATCAAGTGGCTGAAGAAGGAAGGCGACGCGGTCAAGGGCGGTGACCTCCTCGTGGAGGTCGAGACCGACAAGGCGAACGTGGAGATCGAGGCCTTCGGCGCCGGCATCCTCCGCAAGATCGTGGTGGGCGAGGGCGGGACGGTGCCGGTGGGCGAGATGATCGGCGTCATCGCGGACCCGACCGAGGACATCTCGAGCATGGCGGCCGCGAAGCCCGCGACTTCCGCGCCCGCGGCTGGCGCCCCGGCGCCCGCGGCCAAGCCCGCACCGGCCTCTGCCGCGGCTCCGGCCGCCGCGAGCGGGCCGCTTCCCGCGATGGAGAGCTACCAGTCCGTGCCCGCCACCACCGCGGTGGTGCCGCTGGCCCCCGCCGCGGCGGCAGCCCCGGCTCCCGCCTTCGCGGCGTCCGCCCCCGTGGGCGGCCGGGTGAAGGCCTCGCCGCTCGCCCGCAAGATCGCGGGCCAGACCGGCGTGGACCTGCGGCTGATCCAGGGCACCGGCCCCGGCGGCCGCATCATCCGCCGCGACGTCGAGGCCGCCCAGGCGACGCCGCGTCCCGCCGCCGTGCCGGCGGGCGCCCCGCGCCCGACCGCGGTCCCCGCGCAGCCGCAGTTCGTGATCCCGCCGCGGCCCGAGGCCGAGTTCGAGGATGTGGCGATGTCGCCGATGCGCGCGGCCATCGCCAAGCGCATGCCGATGTCGAAGGCGCCGGTCCCACACTTCTACGTCACCTCGGAAGTCGCGATGGACGAAGCCTGGGCCCTCCGTGAGCAGCTGAATTCCCTGGATGGCCAGCCCAAGATCTCGGTGACCGACATGGTCATCAAGGCGGTGTCGCTGGCCTTGATCAAGAACCCGGGCATCAACGCCCAGCTCAACGGCCAGGTCATCCGGGTGTACCACCGGGCCCACATCGGCATCGCGGTGGCGCTGGATCAGGGCCTGATCACCCCGGTCCTGCGCGACTGCGACGCGAAGCCGCTCGCCCGCATCGCGGTCGAGTCGCGGGATCTCGCCGACCGCGCGCGTGGGGGCAAACTGCGCGCGCAGGAAATGTCCGGGGCCACCTTCTCGATCTCGAACCTGGGCATGTACGACGTCGAGGAGTTCTCGGCCATCATCAACCCCCCGGAGGGCGCGATCCTGGCGGTGGGCTCGGTGCTGCAGAAGCCGGTGGCGGAGGACGGCGAGCTCCGGGTGGGGCGCCGCATGAAGATGACGATCTCGTGCGATCACCGGGTGATGGACGGGGCGATGGGCGCACGGTTCCTGCAGGACGTGAAGCGGCTGCTCGAAGAGCCCCTGCGGCTCCTGGTCTAGCCCATGGCCACCCAGCCATTCGACGTGGTGGTGGTGGGCACCGGCCCCGGCGGCTACGTGGCCGCCATCCGCTGCGCCCAGCTCGGGCTCTCGGTGGCCACCGTCGAGGACGACCGGCCGGGCGGCGTCTGCCTCAACTGGGGGTGCATCCCGACCAAGGCGCTCCTCCGCAACGCGGAGGTCGTCGGCCTCTTCAACCGGGCGAAGGAGTTCGGCATCACGGTGGGGGAGTGGAAGGCCGACTACTCCCAGGCGGTGCAGCGCTCCCGCCGGGTGGCCGACCGCATGGCCAAGGGCGTCGAGTTCCTCTTCCGGAAAAACAAGATCACGCTCTTGCTTGGCCGGGGCACGCTCAAGAGCGCCCGCGTGGTGGAGGTGGCGGGCAAGGACGGCGCCACCACCCTCGAGGCCAAGCGGGCGGTCATCCTCGCCACCGGGTCCGAGCCCAAGTCGCTCCCCGGCGTCACCATCGACGAGAAGCGGGTTGTCTCCTCCACCGGCGCGGTCACCAACGAGGGCCGGCCTGGTTCGCTGATCGTCATCGGCGCGGGCGCGGTGGGCATCGAGTTCGCCGACGTTTACGCGGCCTACGGCGTCGCGGTGACCGTGCTGGAGGCCCTCCCGCGGGTGCTGCCCATCGAGGACGAGGAGGTCTCCACCCAGATCGCGCGTCTGTTCTCCCGGCGTGACATCGCGATCCGCACCGGCGTGAAGGTCAAGAGCGTGACGCCGGGCAGCGAAGGGGTCTCGGTCGAGGTGGAGGCCGAAGGCAAGATCGAGACGCTCAAGGCCGACCAGGTGCTGATGGCGGTGGGGCGGGCCGCGCGCACGCGCGGGCTCGGGCTCGAGGCGCTCGGGGTCGCCACCGAGCGCGGCTTCGTGACGGTGTCGGCGACCATGGAGACCTCGGTAAAGGGCGTCTACTCGATCGGGGACATGGCGGGCCACCAGCTCCTCGCCCACAAGGCGATGGCGGAGGGGGTGGTGGCCGCGGAGGCGATCGCGGGCCAGTCCCCGCGGCCGGTCGACTACGGCAACGTGCCGTCCTGCACCTATTGCCATCCTCAAGTTGCGTCCATCGGGCTCACCGAGGCGGCGGCGCGCGCGGGCGGGCGCGAGATCGCGGTGGGCAAGTTCCCGTTCACGGCCAGCGGCAAGGCGGTCGCGCAGGGCGAGACCGAGGGCTTCGTCAAGGTGGTGGCGGACAAGGCCACCGGCGAGATCCTCGGCGCGCACATCGTCGGGCCCGAGGCCACCGAGCTGATCCACGAGTTCGCGGTGGGCCGGACCCTCGAGGCCACGCTGGACGAGATCATCCACACCATGCACGCCCATCCCACCTTGTCCGAGGCCGCGTTCGAGGCCACCCTGGCCGCGCTCGGCCACCCGATCCACATCTGATGACTGACCTCCCTCTCCCCTTCGGGGAGAGGGCAGGGTGAGGGGACCCGCCGACATGGAGTTCAGGCTCACCGCCGAGCAGGAAGCCCTCAGAGCCCGCGCTCGCCACCTGGCCGACACCGTCTTCCGCGAACGCGCGGCCCGCTGGGACGCCGCCGAAGAGTACCCCTGGGACAACGTGAAGGACCTGGTCCAGGCCGGCTTCATGGGTCTCACCATTCCAGAGGCGTACGGTGGGGCGGGAGCGTCGATCCTGGACGTCCTGCTGGTCGTCGAGGAGATCGCGCGCGCCTGCGGGGTCACCGCGCGGATCGTGGTCGAGGGGAGCCTGGGCGTGGTCGGGGCGCTCACCGCCTACGGCACCGAGGCCCAGAAGCAGCGCTACTTCCCGTGGGTGCTCGAGGGCGAGAAGCCCGCGATCGCGATCACCGAGCCCGAGGCGGGCTCGGCGGCCACCGATCTCGTGACCCGCGCCGACGAGGCGCCCGAGGGCTACGCGCTCCACGGCGAGAAGCGCTGGATCACCGGCGCGGGGACATCGCGGCTCTACCTCGTCTATTGCCGCATGAGCGGCGTGTCGGGGGCGGCCGGGATCGGCGGCATCTTCGTCGAGCGCGAGACGCCGGATTTCCGCATCGGCGAGCGCGACCGCACGATGGGGCTGCGCGGCATCCCGGAAGGCCGCCTGCACTTCGACGGCTGCCGCGTGCCCCGGGACCACGTGCTGGTCGGCCCGCCCGACGGCTTCAAGAAGCTGATGGAGGCCTACAACGGCCAGCGGCTCGGCGCCGCGACGGTGGCCCTCGGGCTGGCGCAGGGCGCGTACGAGCTGGCCCTGGCCTACGCGGGCACCCGGCGGCAGTTCGGCCGGGCCATCGGGGACTTCCAGGGCATCCGCTGGAAGCTGGCCGACATGGCGATCAAGCTCGACGCGGCGCGCCTGCTCATCCATCGCGCCGCCGCCAATGCGGGTCCCAGTTTCCCGGACGCGCTGGAGGCGGCCAAGGCCAAGACCTTCGCGGCCGAGATGGCGCAGGAGGTGACCGGCCAGGCGCTCCAGATCCACGGCGCCGCCGGCTACGGGCGGGGGCTCCCGCTCGAGCGCATGGTGCGCGATGCCCGCATGTTCGCCATCGGCGGGGGCACCGTGGAGATGATGCGCAACCTCATCGCGGACCGGCTGCTGCCGACCCGCGCCGACTTCCGGCGGTAACCCCTCACCCTGCCCTCTCCCCAGAGGGGAGAGGGAGAAGGCTCAGTGGCCGCCGTGGAAGAAGGGGAGGTGGAACACCATGAAGTAGCCGTTGGCGGTCAGGACGACGCCCACCACGGCCAGGATGAGGCTGAAGGAGAAGATCAGGCCCGAGCGGGCCAGGATGGACACCGACGCCATCACGATCGCGATCTGGAGCAGCGCTTCCGCGACCAGGAAGTAAGGGTCGCGAGTCTGGAAGCCGTCGCGCACGGCCTCCAGCTTCTTGGCGTCCTTCTCGATGTCCTTCTTCTCCGCGTTGTAGCGCTTCTCTTCCTCGTCGAGCTTCTTGAGCAGCGCCTCGTGCTTCTCGCGCGCGGCCGCGGAGGCGCGATCGGCCAGGTCCGCCTCCAGCCGCATCTTCTGCGCGCGATAGAGGTGCTCGCGGATGACCTTGGCCTGGTAGAAAGCCCACTGGTCGGAGGACTGCTGCTGAGCCAGCAGCATCTCCTTCATGGCGTGGTTGCCGCCGAGGGCCGCGATGGCCAGGGCCACCGCGTAGATGGCCGTGACCAGCGCGACCCGGCGACTGAAGGAATTCGCGGCGTGCTCGTGCAGCTCGTCGGGCTTGGGCAGCTCGACTTCCGCCATGCGCTAGTTGCTGGACCGGCCCCGCGTGATCTCGTCCTTCATGGCCGAGCGGCCCGCCTCGAAGGCGGAGGTCAGCCGCTGCGCCTGCTCCTCGAAGTACTCGCGGCCCTTG